>Ga0123355_10005242_pt1 | contig 18940 bp, 20 predicted proteins | sample TergutEmb28metaG_3_FD_89872 | JGI IMG/M metagenome (GOLD analysis project Ga0123355, IMG submission 89872) | Embiratermes neotenicus P1 segment gut microbial communities from Petit-Saut dam, French Guiana - Emb289 P1 | ecosystem: Host-associated > Arthropoda: Insects > Digestive system > Gut ... | reverse complement strand
TGTATCCGAGCTGGTTGTCCGCCTATTTCTATGAACGACGGCAAAGCGAAGATTGACTATGAAATGTGCATGGGCTGTGGCGTTTGCGCGCAAGTTTGCCCGAAAGATGCAATTGAAGTTGTAAGGAGGGCTGAAAATGACTAAGAGCATATTGCTGGTTGGCGTTGGTGGTCAAGGTACTATTCTGGCCTCAAAGATTCTTTCGCAAGGCTTGCTTGAAGCGGGCTTTGATGTAAAAATGAGTGAAATTCATGGAATGAGCCAGCGCGGAGGCGCAGTTTCGACGCATGTTCGTTACGGAGATAAGGTTTATTCCCCTGTTATTGAGCGCGCAAGTGCTGATATACTTGTCTCTTTCGAGCAGATGGAGGCACTGCGTTGGCTTGAATACGTAAAGCTAGGTGGCAAAGCCATAGTAAACAATTTAGTCATCAATCCTATGCCTGTCCTAATTGGTGCGGCACAGTATTCGGATAAAATCTTGGACGAAATGGCTGCTAAGGTTGAAACGACAGTTTTGGACGCTCACTCTGAAGCCGCAAAGCTTGGTAACCCTAGAGTTTTAAACATAGTTCTTCTAGGTGCGACAATTAAGCTCATGGGTCTTACCGATATCAATTGGGCAAAGATTATCAGTGATAATGTCAAGTCGGCATTTGTAGAAATTAATCAGAAGGCATTTGAGTGTGGCATGAGTTTGGTTTAAGTATTTACTGCAAGTAAAAGGCGCCGTCTAGCTATACGGCGCCTTTTTAAGGAGTGAAATATAGGTTTAGAATAGCTATCACTCAAAGCTATTCGTTCACTATATTAGCTAAAATGGATAAAAATAATTACTGCGCCCAGTGAACCATGTTAAAGTTCATGCCGCCTGTAGCGCTTGTTTCAGGAACTATTAAGTTCGAGTTAAAAGCTCTAATCGTTAAAGGAACATGAGTTGGAACATTTGGTACGAGTTCGTTTAGAAGTCGTGAGGCTTCTGTAAATGTTGCATTTCTCGCATCGGCATCTATAGTGGCTATGCCTCTGTCGATTAATTCGTTTATCCTATCGTCATGGAAACGGCTTCTGTTTGGATTGCCACCAACGTCGCTATGATAAGCAAGTCTTATGAGTGCTATTAAGTTAGACGAAGTTACCATACCGAAAAGTGCTTCATATTCAGCGTCCAAAGAACGTTGGATAGTTGTCGCATGGTCGTTTATTGTGATTGTTGTTGGTATTCCTATTTCGCCAAGTTGAGCTTGAACAACTTCCGCCATACGTCTTCTCGGGTCAGTGTCTGCAACCATGTCAAACGCTAGAGATGCAGGGTCGATATTATGCTCTGCAAGAAGTGCTACCGCAGCTGCCGGGTCAAAATCTAATACGCCTTCATCAGTTACGCCAGGGAAAGCAGGCGAAAGATGTGAACGGTTTGCAAGCGCTAATCCATCAAAAGCGGCGAGTACAAGCGCTTCTTGGTCGATTGCCAAGTTGAGTGCCTGTCTTGCAACTATGTTTTCAAACTGCGGCAAAGAGTTGTTAAGCAACATGAAATGGAAGCCTGTTCCTTCGCGCATGAAAACAGTAACATTCGGGTTTTCTTGAAGCCTTGGAACATCAGATTCGGCAACTTCAACAATATAGTCAACCTCGCCTACTTCAAGAGCTATCGTTCTTGATGAAGCTTCGGGGATAAATCTCCAAGTTACATCTTGTACTCTTGCAGCTCTTTCCTCGTCAAAATAATACGGGAACGCTGTAAAGCTCATATAGTTACCCGGTCTCCAGTCGTTAAAGACAAACGGACCGGAGCCTACAGGGTTAGCGTGGAAGTCGTGCCCTGCCTCGATTAATGATTGAGGCATAACGGCGTTTGCTTGACCTGACATGTCAGCAAAAAGCCCGGCATTAGGCTCACCGGTGTAGATTGTGAAAGTGTATCTGTCGATAACATACGCAGATACTGCACTGATGTGAGAAGTTCTCGCATCAGGATAAGACCTAACGTAGAAGAAAGATGCTACAACGTCTTCTGCAGTCATTTCTTCGCCATTATGGAAAAGTATGCCTTGATGGAGCGTAAACTCAAACAATACATCACTCAGAGCAGTCCAGCTTTCGATAAGGTCAGGAACTGGCTCAAGGTCAGTATAACAAGTTCTAAATATACTATTGTGAGTCATAGCGTTTTTAAACGCGCCTGAGAGCGTTATATGTCTGCCCGGTGCGATTGATGGCGTTTCGTTAGCTGTCGCTATGATTAGAGAGCCGTAAGCAGGCCCGTTACCGTTTCCATTTCCGTTTGCATCAGGAGCTTGCGTATCAGCTGGCTGAGCGGCTGGTGCTGTAGTTGTTGCTTGCCCCGTTCCCGTAGGTTGAGGCGGTGGCGTTGGTGTCTGATTTGTTGCGGCGCAAGCCGCCAAAGTTCCTAGTAATAATGCACCTGCTAATACTTTCGTTAATGTTTTTGTCCTTTTCATGCTTTCACCTCATATAATATTTTATGTGTTATTATGTATAATTATATAAAAAGGCCTCATCAGCGTTTAGACTGATGGAGCCTTGTAAATATTACAAGCTTCCTTCTACCCATCGTCCATACGCCAAATGACACTGCTAATAATAGCAATGCTAATGACGATAATAATGACGATAGAGTGTAATTTTTGCATTATGTTCTGCTCCTTAATATTTATTAATGGGTATAAAAAAGCCCCATCAGCGTTTACTGATGAGGCGATATCTAGCAAGGTTTTAAAAAACTAAACTTTGCAAAGCGCATCATCAAAACGCCAAAAGACATTAATAATGACATTGCTAATAATAGCAATGTTAATCATAATAATGACGATGGCAAAAGTAGATGCGTGCATAATTATACCTCTGAATTAATATTTGAGTAATACTACCATAAATAATAAAGCAATGTCAAGACAAAATATTTAAAATTTCAATATTTTTCGTTTTCGTGCACATTGCAAGCCCTTTACCAAGAGGTACAAATGAACTCTCAAGCCCACAAGTATTAGTCAGCGCATGAATAAACTCCTGCATTCTCACATGAGTGGTGCGTTGCCTGCGCGGAACCTCTTCCCTATCCATTGCAACGTATCCATCTTTAAAAACATCATCTGCCAAAAGTACCCCGCCTACGTTAAGCAGCCTGATACAATGCGGCAAAAAGCGCGAATATTGCCCCTTAGCCGCGTCCATGAAAATAAAGTCAAATTTCCTATCAAGCGCAGGCAAGATGTCCGTTGCATCCCCTTCAATGAGCGTTATTTTATCGCCAAGCCCATACTTTTCAATATTAGCGCGCGCTTTTTCTATCATAACGCCGTAGCGTTCTATCGTCGTGACATGTCCGTCATCGGCTACGCACTCACTTATCAAAGCTGCTGAAAAACCGATGCAACAACCGATTTCCAGCACTTGTTTTGGTTTCAGAGCTAGAAGTAAGGTCGTCAGAAACCTCGCTGTTGGCGGCTCTATAACCGGCAAATTGTTCGCTCGTGCATATTCTTGTAATTCGCCCAATGCTCCATCAAAGTTTTTGGTCACGGAGTTCAAATATTCATCTATTCGCGGCTCAATAATTCCCACAACATTACCTCTTAATCTAATGTATCCAAATACCTTTGTCGCGCCGCCATGAAATCAGCATCATTGTTGGTGAAATAATGCGTCCCTGCTAGCTCATCCATCACAACAAAGTAAATAAGATCGCCTTCTGCCGGCCTAAGTGCTGCTCTAATACAAGCAACGCCCGGATTCGCAATAGGCCCTATAGGAAGCCCGGTGTGCATATATGTATTAAAATACGACTCCGTCAACAAATCAACATTAAATAGCCTACGCCTGCCCTCTCCCAACGCATATAGCACGGTAGAACACATTTGCAGATGCCTGCCCATATTAAGGCGATTATGTATTACCTGCGACGCCAGCACACGTTCAGGTGCCACTCTTATCTCTCGCTCGATTATCGAAGCAATTGTAATAATCTCATCTATCGTAAAGCCCTTTTCATAGGCTTCATGTGAATATTCGGCGTAAATTTCAGCAAAACGCGTAAGCATCTGATGAACTATCAACTCGGGATGCGCATTTTCGGGTATAAAATATGTATCGGGGAACAGATACCCTTCAAGCCTATTATATCTCCCGGGTGGAATGTTTCTAAGAAACGGAAACGGGAACACGGATTCATTAGTAACCCTCAAAAACTCTTCCGCGGGACCCAGCCCTCTATACTCTAAATACTGGGCAATGTCTTTCACAGTTGAGCCTTCAGGGATAGTAACAACAACATGTTCAGCCATGATGCGTCGCTCAAGAAATGCAAACACTAGTTGATTATAGCTCATATCAGTATTAACTGTCACATAATTCTCACTAAACACTTGCCTATTGCCTTTTAGAACCGATTCAATGCGAAAAAATAGAGCCGAGCTTATTATCTCCTCTTCTTCAAGCATAACTGAAATATCTGCAATCGTCGAACCTTCATCTACAAACAAAGTGACTTCTCTTGGATCCAGCTCCCTTGTCAATTCGAAACCGAGGTCACGACCCATGTCAAAAAATACGCCGGTAAAGTTTACTGCAAAATACGCCAGTAAAACGATTAAAGTAAGACTTATCGCTGTGTTTATGAAAAAAGAAAGAACTCTTTTTAATGTCAATTTGATCACTCCTATAGTATGGCTTATGTTAGGTCTATTACGAGTATACAATAGAAACATCATAATTTCAACAAAAAAAGAGCGTTTTACCCTTTTTTTGATTGTTAATATATTCTTACAAAGCCTTACAGTGCCTTATACATATCCACAGCTTCTTCTTTTCGTGGATTTTCTAATACTTTTACTATCTCAAACTTGATCGCCTTATCGCCAAACCTAATCTCAACAACATCGCCTATCTTCACCTCATAGCCAGCCTTCGCTGCCTTGCCGTTTACCATAACTCGCCCGGCGTCACATGCATCGTTAGCAATGGTTCGTCTTTTAATTATACGCGAGTTTTTTAAATATTTATCCAAACGCAAAATTATCTCTCCTTACCAAATAAAAAGGACACCCAAAATGGATGCCCTCATTGTAATCATTACTTATTAACAGAATCTTTAAGAGCTTTACCAACTTTGAATCTAACAGCTTTAGAAGCAGGTATAATCATAGTTTCGTTAGTTCTTGGATTTCTGCCTTCTCTTTGCTTTCTTTCAGCAACTTCCAAAGTCATAAAGCCAACAAGTTGAACTTTACCACCTTTTGCTAATTCTTCAGAAACAACTTCTTCGAAAGATTTTAAGAACTTCTCGATATCTTTCTTTGTTAAATCTGACTTCTTTTGGATTGCTGATACTAATTCAGTCTTATTCATTCTTTTTGTCCTCCTTAGGTTCAATCATATTAAATATGAATTTATAATAAGCGATGCAACTTTCTCACACTTAGTTATATATGTTTTATCCCGGCTTGTCAAGAGAAAATGGCTAATTCGTTAAAAAAATGAAGAAATTTATTAATATTATGTTAATTTTCATTTAGATTTTATGATTTATACGCAATATGTCGATTATATGTTGTTGATTGAGATTAAACAATTTCTTTTAATCGTCCCGAAACCGCGCCAATATAAGTTGGAGTTTCTGAAGTTCTCGCTGAAATCTTTATTGCTCATTGAAAGTATTTTCCTAAGAACATCCTCGTGATTTTCGGTTTTCACACCTCTATATGAATTATAAAGGCATACACTTTGACAAATATCGCAGCCATAAATTGATACGCCTAACAAACGTGATTCTTCCTCGGTCAAGTCGCCCTTTTTTTGAGTTAGATAGGAAATGCATTTTTTATAATCGTAGCCGGTTTCCCGCAGTGCGCCGGCTGGGCAGGCGTCTATGCATTTATTGCAAGCGTCACAGGTGGATTTGTCGGATGTAGGCGTTGGTTTGAGCTCTAAGTCGGTTATAATCAGCGCAATGTTGAAAAAGCTACCGAACATTGGGTTAATTATGCAACCATTTCGCCCACGAAAGCCAAGCCCGGCTTTTATCGCAAACTCTCGCTCGATTAAAGGGCCTGCGTCTATTTGGGTTTTGTAGTTGAAATGGGCGGATTTCAGCATTTTGCCAATTAACCCATCAGCGATATGCTTTAATCGCTTGTGATAATCAACGCCGCATAGAGATGCCGCCATTACTTGATTTAGCCCCTCAAATATAGGCGTATCATCAGTTTTCACGCCAAGCACAATAATTGACTTCGCACCATTTAAGAATGTCTCAGGACTGATCCGCTCATAAAAACTGCCGTTAAAAAAAGGAATATCCGTAATGCTCTCATCAAGCCCTGTTAAGTCATGCGCATCACAAATGCCAAATACCAGTCCGTTTAATTTTGCATATTCTTCAATTAATGCTTTCATCGCGGATCTTCAAACAGCTTATTTTCATAATCTTTAAAATCATTTGGTGCCTCCGCCGTGAATAGAGTGCCGTTGAGATATTCTAGCTCCCCGGTTAGAGTTGTGAAACAAATACTCGCACTATGAAGCATTTGAAACTTTGGCGCATCTAAGGTCTTATCGCCGTACTTGCGGTCGCCTAAAATAGGATGCCCTATTCCGCCTAAATGCGCGCGTATTTGGTGAGAGCGTCCGGTCACTAGCTTAACTTTAAGGAGCGAGTATCCGTTCCCGGCAATCAAAGGCTCATATTCCGTCACGACTTCCTTATCGCCGTCTTGGGAGATAGTGACTTTATTCGCCTTTTCATCCTTTGTAAGCAGGCCTTTTAGCACCCCGCCCGACTTAACCTCGCCCACGACAATTGCACTATAATACTTCTCTGTTACGCCGTCCGACATAGCTTTATTGAGCTGTTGCAAAGCATTTAAATTCTTGCCGAACAAAACGATACCCGTCGTATTTCTATCCAAACGATTGCAAAAGCTCGGGGTAAAAACGGACTCTTTAGATATGTCATATTCGCCTTTTTTATGAAGGTAGTTCAAAGTGCGTCCGAGTAGAGTATCGCGTTGGTCAGCCGAATCAGGCTGGGTAAGTATTCCGCGCGGTTTATTGACTATAAGGATGTTTATATCCTCATAGATAATGTCGATATCTCCGGCTAAATGATTAACGTTCTTAGCTGATCGAAACTTATCGAGAGTTTCATCCGCCATATAAATATGCACGATGTCATTTTCGCATAAAATCTCCGAACCAATGGCTTTTTTGCCGTTCAGCTTGATGTTTTTCTTCCTGAGCATTTTATAAATAAAGCTCTTAGGCGCATCGTTTAGATACTTGCCCAAGAACTTGTCCAAGCGTTGATTTTTTGTGTTGGTTGTTATTGTGATTTCTTTCATTTCGCTCCATATCCCATACGCGCCATATCATAATTGCGCCAAAGTCTTTGCAAATTGAATTAGCCCGGCGGAATATTCCGTATTATTTTGGTTACGATCAACATATTCACGAAACAAATGCATGCTTTCTTCACGAAACAGTCCACTATTTACTTCCGGAAAATGCCATGTTTCGGATGGTCGCTTTTCAAATGCTACGCGAACAAAACCTATAGCCCCATCTTCCGGAGCTTCCAGGGAATAATATATTTTCCCAACAAAACTTGATATAGCCATGCCAAGACACATGAGGCAAGGCTCAAGGTTTGTATACAATTCCAACTTAGTTCGCACGGAATAAGGTAATTTTTGCATATCTACGTCCATAAGTGTTTTTTGTTCGGCATGTACTAAAAATCTACCTTCCAAACGCTCTGTTGTATATGCTGATGAAATAAGTTCATTGCCATGATAAATAGCAGCAGCAATGGGAAGCTCACCTTTATTAATTGCCTCTTTTGCCAAACTGATTACAAAAGCCATTTTTTCGTTTGGTGTCATCCTCATCCCCTCCTACACCCCAACCATACTAACCAAATAAGCATTAATAAACTCATCTATAGCCCCGTCCATAACCGCGGATGTATTACCCGTCTCATAATTCGTCCGATGGTCTTTCACCAAGCTATATGGATGAAAAGTATACGAGCTAATTTGGCTACCAAAGCCAATTTCTTTAACTTCGCCGCGTAAGCCCTTATAAACTTGCTCCTTACGCTCCTGCTCAAGCTCAAAAAGCTTTGCCCTAAGCATTTTCATGGCATATTCCTTATTCTTATGCTGCGAACGCTGGTCTTGGCATTGCACGACGGTTTTTGTAGGCAGATGAGTTATTCGTATAGCCGATTCGGTCTTGTTTACATGCTGGCCGCCTGCGCCGCTTGCGCGGAAAGTGTCAATTCGCAAATCCTCAGGGCTAATGGCAAAGTCAACAGTATCGTCTATTTCAGGCATTATATCGCAGGAAGCAAAAGAAGTATGCCTCCGTCCCGACGAATCGAACGGCGACAGGCGAATAAGCCTATGGACGCCCTTCTCGCTCTTGAGATATCCATAGGCGTTTAGCCCTGTGATTTCCAGGGTTATTGACTTAGTGCCAGCCTCATCGCCGGGGATTCTATCTATAATTTCTACGGCAAAACCACGCTTCTCAGCCCAGCGAATATACATCCTGCTTAACATGTCAACCCAGTCGCAGGCCTCCGTGCCGCCCGCACCCGAATGAAGGCTCATGAACGCATTATTTGAGTCATACTCGCCACTTAGTAAAGTAGCGAGTTTCATCTGCTCAAAAGTCGCCTCAAAAGCCCTAAACTGCTTTACAACATCGTTATAAATATCTTTATCATTCTCTTCATTGCCAAGCTCCGCCATTATGATGATATCATCATAGTCGGCGCATAAAGCATCAAACTCGGCAATCTTGTTTTTAAGCATCTTGATGCGCTGCAAGACTTTTTGCGAGTTTTGCAAATCGTCCCAAAAACCGGGTTTTGCCGAAGCGTCTTCAAGTGACAGGACTTCTTCTTTCAAAGAAGCGAGGTCAAAGTGAAGCCCCCATTTCCTCTAATTTCGCACCGTATGGCGCCATTTGAAGCATCAATTGTTCAAACTCAAGCATTTATATCCCTCTTTTCGCTACTTCAAAGACTACTACTTATCACAACAATGCTTATATTTCTTCCCACTGCCGCAAGGGCAGTTATCATTGCGCCCAACCTTTTTATCCACGCGTTTCTTAGGCGTGCGCACTCCGGTCGTATCAACGTTTGTAAACATTTCTTTTGAAACTTGCTCACGTTTCTCAGGCGCCATCGCTATGCGGACATTGAATAAATTCTTAACCGTATCAGTCTGAATATTTTGTGCAAGTTCCTCGAACATGTCAAAACTCAGGAATTTATACTCGATAATCGGGTCGCGCTGAGCATAGGCTCTAAGTGTTATACCCTGGCGCATTTGATCCATATCGTCGATATGATCAGTCCACTTTTGATCAATTACGCGTAGCAATATAACACGCTCAACCTCACGCATTTGCTCGCCTATTTCTTTTTCAAGCTTGCCATAAACCGTTACGGCGTCGTTATAAAGTCGTTCTTTAACCTCATCAATTGTGGCTTCGGGATGTTTAATATTTACAATCGGGCGACGGAAAATTGGCATAAAGCTCTCGTTAATAGCCGCAAAATTCCACTCTTCATAAGACCTCTCGCCTGCATTTGTATCTATCGTGCGATCAATAAAGCCTTTTAACATGCCCATGATATGGTCTTTCATGTCCTCGCCGCGCAGAACCTTGTTCCTCTCAGCGTAAATAATCTCTCTCTGCTCGTTATTAACCCTATCATAGTCAAGAAGATGCTTACGAATACCAAAGTTGTTACCTTCGACCTTCTTTTGCGCGCCTTCGATGGCTTTTGAAAGCATATTATGGTGAATCGGCTCGTCTTCCTCAACGGATGCGTTGAACACGGTCATAAGCTTTTCCGAGCCGAATAGTCTCATCAAATCATCTTCAAGCGAGATATAGAAGCATGACTCGCCCGGGTCGCCCTGACGACCTGCACGGCCTCTGAGCTGATTATCTATACGTCTAGACTCATGTCGCTCTGTACCGATAATTTTGAGCCCGCCGAGCTCTGTTACACCTTCGCCAAGCTTAATATCCGTACCACGACCGGCCATGTTTGTAGCAATCGTAACAGCTCGATACTGTCCGGCATCAGCTACAATTTCCGCCTCTTTTTCGTGATACTTGGCGTTAAGAACCTGGTGCGGAACACCTTCACGCTTCAGCATTGCACTAAGCTCTTCCGATTTTTCAATCGTTATTGTACCGATGAGAACGGGTTGACCTTTATCATAACTTTCGCGAACTTCTTTAACGATATTGCGAACCTTAGCCTTTTCCGTACCGAAAACTTTGTCGGATAAGTCTTGACGTGCTATCGGCCTATGCGTAGGAATTTCAACAACGTCCATGCCATAAATCTCACGGAACTCGCCTTCCTCCGTCATCGCCGTACCTGTCATGCCGCATTTTTTCGTGTATTTATTGAAAAAGTTTTGGAATGTAATTGTAGCAAGCGTTTTAGACTCGCGCTTTACATCAACATTTTCTTTTGCCTCAATCGCTTGATGAAGTCCGTCAGAATAACGCCTGCCCGGCATAAGACGACCCGTAAAGCCGTCAACAATCACGATTTCATTATCTTGCACAACATAATCTTGGTCTTTATGCATGTTAAAATTAGCCTTGAGAGCATTATTTACATGGTGCTGAATTTCAAGATTCTCAGGGTCAGACAAGTTCTCGACCGCAAAGTAACGCTCAGCTTTTGCAGTACCTTCTTGCGTAAGCGTAACGCTCTTGCCTTTTTCATCAACAACAAAGTCGCCCTCTTCCTCAATATCTTGACGCATAAGAGGATTCATCGCCTCTTGTTCGTTTAATACGCGGCCTTTTTTAAGAGTCTTTGCAAAAGAATCGGCTACTTTATATAGTTGCGTACTTTTACCCGAAGAGCCAGAGATTATAAGCGGAGTCCTCGCCTCATCGATAAGAACCGAGTCAACCTCGTCGATAATAACAAAATTAAGCTCACGCTGAACAAGCTGATTTTCATAAACTGCCATATTATCTCTCAAATAGTCGAAACCGAGCTCATTGTTCGTAGCATAAGTAATGTCACAATTATAAGCTTCCTGACGCTCTTCCGTGCTCATTGAGTTTAACACAACGCCAACTGAAAGCCCCAAAAACCTATGAATCTGACCCATCCATTCAGCGTCACGACTGGCAAGGTATTCATTAACCGTAACAACATGCACGCCCTTGCCCTCAAGCGCATTCAAATACGCGGGAAAAGTAGAGGTATGAGTTTTACCCTCGCCCGTCTTCATCTCAGCAATTCTACCCATATGAAGAATTATGCCGCCTATAAGCTGAACATAATATTGACGCTGGCTCAAAACCCTAACCGTCGCCTCACGAACAGTCGCATACGCCTCCGGCAAAATATCGTCCAAACTCTCACCGTTAGCAAGGCGCGCTTTGAACTCTTCAGTCTTACCCCTTAACTCATCATCCGTCAACTTTTGAAATGACGGCTCAAGAGCCTCAATCTTGTCAGCAAGCGGCTTGATGCGCTTAATTTCTTTATCGCTATACGTGCCGAATATTTTTTTTAGAAACATTTATACACCTCTTATGTTTATTTGGTTTTAATCCCAATCAATCTCATCATGTTTTATCGTTTCCCCTCGGCGAATCTCATCTTGCCCCAGACGAATAGCATTTATCTCATCTGTCATAGCTATACTTTCGGGAATGAACTTAATTAATACCTGATATAAGACATCCAGCTCTTTAGAGTCTACAATGTCTATAATATTACGCAATTGCTGTCTGGTCGCCTCCATAACAAAGCCCCTTTCAATTTTTATAAGCCGCTTCCCTGGGAAGAACATCGATAATCTCAATCATTTCACCTATACCAAAAAGAATACGATAATTCCCAATACGAAGCCTATAAGTGTTTTGATATCCTCGCAATTTCTTCATATCACCAGACGGCAGCTTTTCAATAGCTTCTTTTATGTTTCGCTTGAACGGATTATTTATCTTACTAATCGCTTTTGCTGCCCGTTTGGAATATGTGATATGCATGTTAGCCACCTTATGTTTATTCAAAAAACTTATAAAAGATTGTTCTCATTCAAAATAAAAGCACAATTTCCCATGCTCTTATAGTTTAACAATTATTGGCTTTGTATGCAATAGAATTTTTCAAGGCAAAGTATTCGCGCATTTTCGCATATAAATCAGACAAATTTGTTAAAGTAAGGCTGCAAAATATCGCAAATATACTTTTGTTTATTTGATTTAGCGAAACATTGCAGGCAGATCTTATCGTCTATCTCTATAGTCGCGGCTAAGCTATCAGCCTGCGCATCACTCAATCGCGTCTCGTCTACCATACGCTCAAACTCCAAATTTATCAATCGCAGCATATCGTCTATATCATTGACGATAAATCTTCCAAGTACCTTTTTACAACATTTATCCATAACTGAGCTAAATATTCCCGCCCCCAGCACTCCTGCTATTATCCAAAGCACTGAATTCTCAGCGGCAATGCCATGCACACTATTTGTCGCAAATATCCATCCTGTCGTTGCGCCAAACAACAACGCAAATGATAAAATCAAATTGACCACAAGCTGCTTTTTGGAGATTTTTTTGCGCAAAAACTGTATCAAGTCTATTGTAACAACGACTGCTACGGAAATTATTCGTGTCCAAATATTGGCTCTCAACAGTTGAAGCGCGCTCCGCAAAATAATTCGAGGGCCTAATTGCACCAAATTAACAGCTATCTGCGCCAACTTAGGAAGAGCAAGTTTAAATAAACCTTCTTTTGGAAGGATGCCCTTGCTCTTTCGTAAATTAATTCTGCTGTTAATGATAGTTGTTTGCATTGTTAAGTCCCTTTCTGCAAAGGTTGTAGCGATTTAGTTGCTATGCCCGGCAACTCGGCGCGTAATAATATCGTTCATATTAAGTTGCTTTTTACAGGCAATATTCACATATTCACGAAATTTATCATGGCTCAAGCTAGACACATGAGTTCCTTTTATCAGTCGAATGTTAGGATGCTCCTTGCCAATGATTTCAATGTACTTATTCAAAAAAGGGCAAAGTGCAGCCATACAATAGCTAAAATGAATCGTTGTTATCTCAAACTCGGCTAACGCTCGCACTTTTCGCATAATCTTTTCAGGATACGCAAGCGTTGGACATCCTGCGCATGTAATCACACCGGAAAGTATAGGCGGGTTTTTATGATGTTCTTTAAAGCTGCCTAAATGAGCATTTAAATCACGCAAGCAAGGAGCCGTGCAGCAATCCATCTCTATTGTAGCGTTTGAGCAAGTTATGATACCTATTTTCTCTCTTATATCCACAAGTATACTTCGCTCCTATTTCATAGACTCTTTAATAACTCTAAATGCATTTTTATAAGCAATCTTCTCAATAACACGCTCGCTTACACCATCCGCTTTAAGCCTGTCGAATATCAAGCCCATCTTCGAAATGCAACCGACCTCCAAGTTGCCGCCGATTCCGTCCAAGTCGCTACCTAAAGCCGGGAAGTCTTCACCACCGACATCTATCATTTTTCTAAGATGAAGGCTGAGAAGCTCTAATGTACTATCTTTCGCCGTAATATCTGAATCCAAGAATTGCGGCGCAAAGTTAATGCCCGAAACTCCGCCCTTCTCTGCCATTTTCTTGATCATCTCATCGGTAAGATTTCTTTGATGCGGGCTTAGACTTCTGCAGTTTGAGTGAGATGCAATAAACGGAGCTTTGCTAAGTTCCGCTACATCCCAAAATCCACCATCAGATAAATGCGACACATCAATCAATATACCAAGCTCGTTCATATACTCGATAGCTTCTTTACCAAAAGATTTGAGCCCTTTGTTCATAGCGTCCGCATCCTTCGAGCAGGGATAACCAAAGCAGTTTTCCCCATTCCAAGTAAGCGTAATTAAACGAATACCCATATCATAATACTTCTTCATCTTCTCAAGGCTGCCATCAACAATGCGACCGTCTTCAAACGTAAGTATGCCGCTCATTTTGCCGTTAGATTCGTTCTTCTCGATGTCATCGGCATTCATGGTCTCTGCGATATAGTCTTTGCCCACCTGCATGGTGCTTTTATAGCATCTATAAAGCAAATCAAAATACTCATCATCGCTGAGCCTCTTACCTTCAAGCTCAATCAGTCCACTCTCTTTCAACGGTGGGAAAAATATGGCGAAAAGCTCCGTGCTTGCGCCGCCTTTTTTCATCCTCTTAATATCAAGCATAGAGCCTTGCAGCTCAAACACATCTGTTACTCCGTCTTTCAAAGCTTGCATAAGCGTGTCACAATGCAGGTCGATAAATTTCATATTTAGCCTCCTAAATGGAAATATTTTAATGTCTCTGCTCCTATTCTAAACGAAATATAATTTTCTTGCAATAAATACTTGCCAAATAGATTTTTTAGTGGTACAATATCTTTTGTTGCGGTGAAACGTGACCAAATTCATGTATGCGTAGCTCAATCGGATAGAGCGTTCGGCTACGGACCGAAAGGTTATGGGTTCAAGTCCTATCGCGTACAGACACACCAACGACCCCTTGTAAACATTGCGTTTGCAAGGGGTCGTTTTCTACTCATTATTACTTAACAAAGTTCTTCAATATGCCTAATCCCTCGATTTCACACTCAACAACGTCACCTGACTTTAGCATCTTTGGTGGGTCAAAGCCCATGCCAACGCCTGAAGGCGTGCCTGTCGCTATGATATCGCCCGGATAAAGCGTGATGCTTTGCGACATTTCGACCAATACTTTCTCAATGCCATGCAGCAGTAATTCCGTGTTCGACTTCTGGCGCACTTCACCATTCACGCGGCTTTCAAGCGATAAGTGAAACGGCATGGGCATCTCATCTTTAGTAACAATCCAAGGGCCCATTGACGCAAACCCGTCCGTGCTCTTGCCTAAATACCATTGATGATGACGCTTTTGAAGCGAGCGAGATGTGAAATCATTGAAAATACTATAGCCAAATATGTAATCTTCTACTGTTTCATACGTAATTTTCTTCGCTTCTTTACCAATTATAACTGCAAGCTCAACTTCATAATCCATAAACTTGTCCACTTCAAAATGCCCATCAATCTCGGACAAATGCCCGGCTGTCGATGTCGCGCGTTTGCCGAAATAGATAGGAACCTCAGGCGGTTTCGAGCCAAACTCTTCCGCATGGGCCGCATAGTTTTGCCCAAGGCAAATTATATCATACTTTGGTCTCGGTATTGGTGAGAGCAGCTTTGTTTCGGCTAAAGGGTGAGCTTTTACTGATGCAAAATCCGTCTTTGTAAGCTTTTCTAACTCCTGCGGAGTTATTCGGGCAACGAGGTCGAGCATATCACAGAAATTAAAGCCCAGCGCATTAATCTCAGCGATATGAGTTTTCTCAGGGTTTACAATTCCCAAAACTTCGTTGTTGCCTAGCATAGCTGTAACAAATCTCATTTTACTAACCTCCCAATTTAATTATATCATTATCGTATAATACTTTCACACAAGATGCAATACTTGTAAGTAATTTTTGGCAAAACTTGTGACAAAAAATATAATTTATGGTATGCTTTAGGCATCGAAAATCTGTGAAACTCAAATAAATCATGAAAAGAGGTTGCATATGAAAAGTATACGCCAAGACGGAAAGTACAGCTATGTGTTTTCGCATCACGCGCCTGTTGTAGCCAATGTTGAGCCGGGTGAGGTTGTTGAAATTTATACTGAAGACGCTTATAGCGGACTGGTCAAGGAAGAAACTGATCTTCCAAGCAAAATTGAGCGCCCGGGTCCCAACCCGCAAGTCGGGCCGATCTATGTAGCTGGAGCAATGCCCGGTGACACACTTGCCATACATATTCATTCAATTGAGCTGACGAGAGATTATGGAATCAGCCAAATTTCCCCGGCGTTTGGCGGTCTTCAAGGGACAAAGTTTACTGCCATGCTTCATCCGCACTTTGATAATCGCGTGTTTAAGTACAAGGTTGAGGGCGATAAGATTTATCATCCGAATCATCCTCATCTTGCGTTTGAAACGAAGCCTTTCATGGGAACAATGGCGACCGCGCCTAAGTTAGAGTCGATTTCTACGCTAGTTCCGTTTGAACTTGGCGGAAATATGGATGCTCCTGACGTTAAGGCTGGGAATACTCTCTACCTACCCGTAGCCGTTGAAGGCGCGTACTTTTTCACCGGCGATTGCCATGCGCGCCAGGGCGATGGCGAGCTTTGCGGAAGCGCTGTTGAGATAACCGGTAAGGTTACATTGTCTTTTGAGATAATTAAAGACATGAAAACCGCATGGCCGCGGCTTGAAAGCGAAACGCATTATATGGCAATCGGCAGCGCGCGCCCGATGGAAGACGCCGCGCGAATTGCTTGGTGTGAACTAATTGCGTGGATGGAGGAAAAAGGCTGGGACAAGATGCATGCTTATCAAATGCTTTCCCAGGTTGGCGAAATGACGGTCGGGAACATGGTTGACCCTAATTATAGCATGGTTGCAAAGGTTGAGAAACGCTTTGCTGATTACTTCATAAATAATTCTAAATAGGTGATTACATTGAACATAGTTTTGCTCGAACCTGAAATACCATCAAATACGGGAAACATAGGCAGAAGCTGTATGGCGACCAACTCTAGCTTGCATCTTATAAGACCTTTGGGCTTCTCGACTGATGACAAGAGTTTGAAACGCTCAGGGCTTGATTATTGGTCTGATTTGGATGTTTATTATTACGACAACTATGATGACTTTGCTGAAAAACAAAGAGGTCAACAGATATTTTTTGCCTCAACTAAAGCTGTTAAGACTTATACAGAGGTTAGCTATTCACCAAACGCTTTCATAGTGTTCGGAAAGGAGAGCGCAGGGATTCCTCGCGAGATACTTTTAGCTAATTTGGATAATTGCGTGCGAATACCTATGGGCGAGAAGTATCGCTCGCTTAATTTGGCAAGTTCCGCCGCTATTGTGCTTTATGAAGCGCTTAGGCAGAATGAATTTATGGGGCTTGAGCGCGAAGGGTTGTTTAAGGAGTTGAAGTAGAGCGTAGTCAGATTGATGTAAAGTAGCCCCATCTGATGTTATCAGGTGGGGCTCAATCAGTTTATGCTGAAGGGCTTTTACCGCCCCCCGGCGGTATAAGCACGAGTGCAACCGTAAATCTTAGCAATGTTCCAATCGGAAGATTACTAATAGTTGAAGGCGTGGTGAAATAAACTCCTGTACTGTCTAGCTTTATCGGCATAGATATTATCGCTCTGTCAGGAGCGTCTATCCACATTTGAGCATATGTCGCTGCACCTACATATTGCATTAAATCCGGATACTGGTCTGCGCGTATAAGCGTATAGGTTGAGCCGCTAAGCGATTGCTGATGATCTAGCTCGCCTATACCAAAGAAGCTATGGGTAATACCCGTTCGTACAACGCCAACACCGAGCCCTAACAGCGATGCGGTTGTACTCATAATTTCCACATACTCTGAAATGTAAACAAAGTTTTCTATATCTGTCATTCGAGTTTCTATTTCATTGAATTGATTTTCTAAATTTGCCATTCTATCTAAGAGGTCGCTTATATCGGGCATTGGTCCTTCCGGACCCTGTATCCCCGGTGGTCCGGTCTCGCCTTGTATGCCTTGTATGCCTTGAGGTCCTATGGGACCCACCTCTCCTTGCGGCCCTTCCAGACCTTGTATTCCTTGAGTTCCCTGCACGCCTTGAACGCCTTGCGGCCCCGCAATAGGACCGATATTTACCCATACATTGTTTTCTGTATCCCATACATATAAGTCCGGTTCAATATAATATGCATCACCCGGATTACCGATCGGATGCGCTGAATTAAGCTCCTCTTCCGTGTCAAAAGCGCCTAAAATTTGCCCAACTGTTCCGGCAGGACCCGGAGGACCTTGTTGCCCCGCTTCGCCTTGGATTCCTTGAGGGCCTTGCGATCCTGTTGCGCCGTCTGCTCCGGGTATGCCTTGTATACCTTGAGGCCCTGTCGCTCCTGTTAAGCCGATTGGACCTTGCTCGCCTTGAGGCCCTTGCGGTCCTGTTGCGCCGCCTGCTCCAGGTTCGCCTTGTATACCTTGAGGCCCTTGCGGTCCTGTTGCGCCGTCTGCTCCAGGTTCGCCTTGGATTCCTTGAGGTCCTGTCGCTCCTGTTAAGCCGATTGAGCCTTGCTCGCCTTGAGGGCCTTGCAGTCCTGTTGCGCCGTCTGCTCCAGGTTCGCCTTGGATTCCTTGAGACCCTGTCGCTCCTGTTAAGCCGATTGGACCTTGCTCGCCTTGAGGGCCTTGCGATCCTGTTGCGCCGTCTGCTCCGGGTATGCCTTGTATACCTTGAGGCCCTGTCGCTCCTGTTAAACCGATTGGGCCTTGTTCGCCTTGCGGTCCTGTTGCGCCGTCTGCTCCAGGTTCGCCTTGGATTCCTTGAGGCCCTGTCGCTCCTGTTAAGCCGATTGGACCTTGCTCGCCTTGAGGACCTTGCGGTCCTGTTGCGCCGTCTGCTCCGGGTATGCCTTGTATACCTTGAGCCCCTGTCGCTCCGGTTAAACCTATTGGACCTTGCTCGCCTTGAGGGCCTGTTGCGCCGTCTGCCCCGGGCTCGCCTTGGATTCCTTGTATGCCTTGAATGCCCTGAGCTCCCGGTGCCCCATCCACACCATCACGCCCATCTCTTCCATCCGCACCTCTCTCACCCGGCGCGCCATCCAGTCCATCACGTCCGGCAACTCCATCGTTCCCATCACGTCCATCGCGCCCATTCCTGCCCGGTCTTCCCTGTGGCGCAGGCATTCCCCATGAAATAAGCGGACATTTTTTGCAACGCTTGTCGCATAATTTGTCCATAAAATCTTCTTTGCTTATAGGATAAAAGC
>Ga0123355_10005241_pt1 | contig 18941 bp, 16 predicted proteins | sample TergutEmb28metaG_3_FD_89872 | JGI IMG/M metagenome (GOLD analysis project Ga0123355, IMG submission 89872) | Embiratermes neotenicus P1 segment gut microbial communities from Petit-Saut dam, French Guiana - Emb289 P1 | ecosystem: Host-associated > Arthropoda: Insects > Digestive system > Gut ... | reverse complement strand
GACATGCAGGGTTATGCAAGAAGTTTATCGACCGCTTATTTAGAACGCGAAAACCCCGCCGGTAAGCAAGAGATAGAACAAGACGCCGCCCGCCGCAATACAGACAACGCCCAAACGGCGGAATAGTTTCAGTCTTTTATCTATGTCCTCATCGGTTGGGTTGCCGTTTCCTTTTTTAATCAATTGCTTTTCGATGATAGGGGCATAGATATTTTTGGGGATTACAATAAGGAGAATACCATAAATGACCGCAAATATTCCAAAGAACCATAAGAAATTATCCAGAAATTCCATTGTTACACAAACCCTTTCAAATATAAAATTTATTTAATGCTGATTGCTTGATTGCCGCCCCTCCCACACGGCCAATTGCTTATAATGTGTGTGTGTAAATTTCAAGTGCCGCAAGGATATTGATTTTTTACGACAAACACCTCGCTAAACTTTGCCATTCCCTTGTGTGATGTGAATCCATTTCTACGAAAAATCGCTTGCTGTAAACAATTTGGATAAATGGGTCAAATACTCTGCCAATGCCACCGAATCCGATTCGGATTTGTTCTGTCAAAACAATTCCGTCCGCAGTTTCTTCAAAATTTAGTTCAAGAAATCCAGGCAGCGTGATGCCGAATTTTCGCATTTGATAAACCACTTTTTTGGGGTGTTCTGCAATGACGATCGTTGCGTGGAACTTCATGCGATACTTTTTACCAATGCTTTGGTCAAAGTAAAAAAAGTTGCCGACGGGCGCATTTTTGCCCTCATTGATAAGATGAAATTCGTAATGCTCATCCGGCAGCCAATTGGCGTATATATCCTGTTGTGCATTGACCATAAAATCGAAAAACCGCTCTGCCTTTGCACCGGGCAAGATACTTTTCATTGTGTGAATTATCATAACGCTCCTCCATAACTTCGCAACAACGCAACAATAATGAAGATAATATAAATTATCTACGTTACGCAACGCCGGGGGCCGCAGCCCTACCTCCGCTATTGTATACCACCTTGCTTAACTTTGTAAAGCCCGCCCCCGATTTTTTACCGGCATAATATGGAAATCGCCAAAAAAAGATTGTATAATGGTAGGGGCGAACCACCCCGTCAAGCTGCGCTTGCCACCCCTCCAAGGAGGGGAATTTCTGTCATTCTGAGCCGCAGGCGAATGTCATTCTGAGCGCAGCGAAGAATCTAAAAGACCCTTCGCTGCGCTCAGGGTGACAAGAGAAGGGTATTCCCCTCCTTGGAGGGGTGGCGCGGAGCGCCGGGGTGGTTGGATTTCCGCAAGAAGAAACGTGGAGGTTTTTATATGCTAAACGACAAACAGCGCCTGCTGGCGCTTCTGAAAGGCAAAAAGCTGATATTAGTCGGGCTGGGCGTCAGCCACACCGACCTTGCCCTGCAACTGGCCGGAGAGGGGCTGGACGTAACCGTCTGCGACAGGCGCACCCGCGCAGAGCTTGGGGAAGTGGTTTGCAGCGCGCTTGCCGCCAAAGGCGCCCGCCTGCTTGTGGGGGCCGATTATCCCGAAGATTTTGAGGGGGACGTCCTTTTCCGCACGCCGGGGATGTACTTTTACAGCCCCGAGCTGAACCGTTTTCGCGCCCGGGGTGGGATTGTGACCAGCGAGACGGAGCTGTTCTGCGAGCTGTGCCCCTGCCCCATCTTTGCGGTGACAGGCAGCGACGGCAAAACCACCACCACCACCCTGATCGCCGAACTGCTGCTGACGCAGGGCCACACCGTCCATCTTGGCGGAAATATCGGCAGGGCAATGCTGCCACAGCTTGAGCATGTCAGCCCGACCGATCTGGCGGTGCTGGAACTTTCCAGCTTTCAGCTTATCTCCATGCGCAGCGGCTTAGAGGTGTCGGTCGTGACAAACATGTCGCCCAATCATCTTGACGTCCACAAAGACATGCCCGAATACATCGGCGCTAAAAAGAATATATACGCGCACCAGAACGCCTTTTCGCTCACCGTTCTGGGCGCGGACAACGAGATCACGGCGTCTTTTATCCCCGAAGTCAGGGGCCGGTGCGAAACTTTCTCCCTGAAGAACCCCGTTGAAAACGGCGCTTACCTGCGCGCGGACGGAATGCTCTGCCGCGTACAAAAAGGCAAAGAACAGCCTCTGCTCCACCGGGACGAAGTGCGCCTGCCGGGGGATCACAACATCGCGAACCTGCTGGCCGCCATCTGCGCCGCCGGGGATCGCGCCAGCCCCGAAACCATAACCCGCGTGGCCCGCGAGTTTGCCGGGGTGGAACACCGCATCGAGCTGGTGCGCGCTCTGGGCGGGGTAAAATGGTACAACGACAGCATCGCCACCTCCCCCACCCGGGCGATGGCGTGTCTCTCCAGCTTCGCCCAAAAAATTATCCTGATAGCGGGCGGCTACGACAAAAACCTGAGTTATGATCCCCTTGCCCCGGCCCTCTCGGAAAAAGTAAAGCTCCTTATACTGATGGGAAAAACCGCCGAAAAAATCGAAACCGCCCTGCGCGGGTACTCCGGCTATAAAGAAGGCGCGCCCGTCATCCTGCGCGCGGAAAACATGGCCGGCGCGGTTTCTCTGGCGCACGAACACGCCAAATCCGGGGATGTGGTCAGCCTTTCCCCCGCCAGCGCCTCCTTTGACGTCTATTCCAATTTTGAAGCGCGGGGGCGGCATTTTAAGGAGCTTGTGCAGGCGCTTTAGGTTTTGGGGATTTGCCTCCCGCTTAGTGCTGCGTGCTGTTCTTTTGCGGGCATAGCCCGCACACTTTTGTCCTTGCCGGACGGGCGTTACTTTTTTTGCGCGGCCAAAAAAAGTAACCCAAAAAAGGCCGCTTAAGGGGTGCAGGGGGCCACCCCGCTGTGTCGTTGGTAGCTGTGGGGGCGCACAACGACGGTATTTTGATGGCACTCCCCCTTGAGGATCCCCCCGCACCCCCCGCGTAAAAGTCAAAGGTTTAATTGTAGGGCACGATGCCTTCATAGCGCCGAAAAAAATCCCCCTCTGCGTTTGTTGGCAAGAGGGGGATTTTATGCGCTTTGCCCTTTGTCTATAACGCATGTCACCCTGAGCTTAGCGGAGGGTCTTTAAAAGATTCTTCGCCTACGGCTCAGAATGACATAAGTAGCTACGATTACACCTCTGACTTTTACACGGGGGGTGCGGGGGGATTCTCAAGGGGGTGTCTGCTGGGGGCGAAGCCCCCTACACCCCCTTGAGCGTGTTTTGGGTTACTTTTTGCACGAGCAAAAAGTAACCCCCGTCCGGCAGGACAAAGTGTGCGGCTTGCAGCCGCAAAAACAAAGCACGTAGTTGTTTCCCGTCCGGCAGGACAAAGTGTGCGGCTTGCAGTCGCAAAAACAAAGCACGTAGTTGTTTCCCGTCCGGCAGGACAAAGTGTGCGGCTTGCAGCCGCATAAACAAAGCACGTAGTCGTTCCCCGTCCGGCAGGACAAAGTGTGCGGTTTGCAGCCGCATAAACAAAGCACGTAGTCGTTCCCCGTCCGGCAAGACAAAGTGTGCGGGCTACGCCCGCAAAAGGATAGGGCGCTGCCGTAGCCGCGCCCGCAAACCATTTTTTCTTAGAAACTATTGCGCAGCAAGTATCACCCCGCTAAGCGGCGCCAGCACCCCATCTTTATGCTCCCCAAAAACAGCCAAAACACGGGCGGCGGCGAATTTATCGGGCAGGGGCAGCGGGTGGGATTCTTCCGAGCGGTTGACCGCGAACAGAACGGCAACATCATCTTTTTCGCGTGAAAATACGCAGAGATCATCCGTAAAGATCAGGGGCAGAAACCGCGCTTCGGAAAAGACAGGGAAGTCGGTGCGCACCTTGCCCAGCGTCCGGAAGAAGTCCACCAGCCCGGCGTCTTCCTGCCCCCACGGGTAACAGGCCCGGTTAAAAGGATCCTTGTAGCCGCACATTCCCGCTTCGTCGCCGTAGTAAAGGCAGGGCAGCCCGGGCAGCCCGTACTGGATGATCGCGCCCAGCGCAAATAGGCTGCGTCCGTGCCAGTAGCGGTCTTCGGGGAGGCGCTGTCGGTCACGCTGCCATGCGCGGTCGTTGTGTCCGGCGGGCTCCCCGCCCAGCGCGGTGATCGCCCGCTCGGTGTCGTGGGTTGAAAGCGAGTTCATCAGCGCCGAAAGCACCGGCGGCGGGTAGTTTTCGATTATGCTCAGGATTGTGTTAAGGAAGCTTTCGCCGCCTCCGTAGCGCATGTAATGGAGCAGCGCGTCTTTAAAGGGATAATTCATCACGCTGTCCATCTGCTTGCCAAGCAGGTAGCGGCGGCGTTGCCCGTAACTGATCTTGTTGGAAGCGTCCTCCCAAACTTCGCCGATGACCGCGGCGTCCGGGCTGTGGGATTTAACCCGTGCGTAAAGCGCGTCCAGAAAAACGTCGGGCAGCTCGTCGGCAACGTCCAGCCGGAAGCCGCCGGCCCCGAGATCAAGCCATTTTTTGGCGACGCCGTCCTTGCCCGCTATAAAGTCGATGTAAGAGGGAACGGTTTCCTCCACGTTTGGCAGGGTTGCAAACCCCCACCAGCTCTCATAGTCGTCCGGCCACTCGTTGAAGATAAACCAGTCATAGTAGGGGCTGTCCTGATCGTTGTAAGCGCCCCCGGCTCCATAGCGGCCCTTTTTGTTAAAATAGATCGAATCGCTGCCGGTGTGGCTGAACACGCCGTCCAGAATTATGGAGATACCCTTTTCTCTGGCCGCCGCGCAAAGAGCGGCGAAGTCCTCCTTACTGCCAAGCAGGGGGTCGATCTTTGTGTAATCGGCGGTGTTGTAGCGGTGGTTTGAGTGCGCCTCAAAGATCGGGTTTAAGTATATGCAGGTCACGCCAAGGCCGGAAAGGTAATCCAGCTTTTGCATGACGCCCTGCAAGTCCCCGCCGAAGTAATCGTTGTTGAGCACTTTTCCCGCCGGGGTGGGCCGCCATTCGGGCAGGCCGTGCCAGTCGCCGCGCAGTATGCGGTCGGAGGGCACACCCCACTTGGGCCGCCCGCTGTTAAAAAACCTGTCCGGGAAAATCTGGTACATAACCCCTTCCCGCAGGCAGGCGGGGGCCTTCATGTCTTTGTCGTAAATTGTAAGCTGCCAGCTATCCCCGCGGCCGATGAACGCATGGCGGTTGTGGCTGCGCATGACGGTTTTGGTTCCGTCCCCGGTTTCTATCTCAAAGTGATAAAACCATACGCCGGGCTGATCTTCCATAACGGTGCAGCGGTAAGCGTTGTTTTTGTAATTCGCGCCGCTCAGTTGCATGGGGACAAGCACAGGCTCTCCGCCTTCGGCGGGGATAAGCTTTAACCGGCATTCGCCCACCGGCAGGTTTTTGGGCAGATAGAGCGTAAAGCTTACTTCCTGCCCGGTTTTAACCGCGCCGAAAGGGGTTTTGCAGCCGGGGTCGAGGCTGTCGAAATACGGCGCGGGCCTCATCGCTTCAGCCCCCATATATTTTCGGCGTATTCACTGATCGAGCGGTCGGCGCAGAACGCCGCGCTCTCGGCGATATTGCGCAGCGCCATTTTCTGCCAGCGGTATTTGTCCTGATAAAGCTTGCCCGAGAGCATCCGCGCTTTTTGATAATCCTCAAAATCGGCGAGGGTCATATAGTAGTCGCTGCTGGTCAGCATGTTAAACAGGTCGTGGAAGCCGTCGGCGCCGAAGTCTTTGAGCAGGGCGCCCACCGCGCGCTTGATCACCGGGTTGCGCGCGTAATACTGGCTGGGGTGATATCCCCCCGCGCGTAAAACTTCCACCTGCGCGGCGTTCATGCCGAAGATAAAGATATTTTCATCGCCCACCGCTTCGCGGATCTCCACGTTCGCGCCGTCCATTGTGCCGAGCGTTATCGCGCCGTTGAGCATCAGCTTCATGTTGCCGGTTCCGCTGGCCTCGGTGCCCGCCAGCGATATCTGCTGCGAAATATCGGAGGCCGGTAAAAGTTCTTCCATTTTGGAAACGTTGTAGTCCTCTACAAACAGCACTTTCATTTTCTTATTGACCGCCGGGTCTTTCTCGATCAGATCGGCAAGTGAGCAGATAAGCTTGATGATTTGCTTGGCCATGAAGTACCCCGGCGCGGCTTTTGCCCCGAAAATATAAGTGCGCGGATGGAAGTCGGCGCTCGGGTTTTCTTTGAGGCGCTGATAGGTTGCGATGATCTCAAGGGCGTTGAGCTGCTGCCGCTTGTACTCGTGCAGCCGCTTTACCTGCACGTCAAAGATGGAATCAGGGTCAAGCTTTACGCTTTGGCGGCGCAGGATCAGCTCGCAGAACTTTATTTTGTTTGCCTTGCGGCTGGCGGCCATCCTGTCAAGGAAAGCGGCGTCGTCCTCAAACTTGCGCAGCTTTTGTATATTGCGGAAATCATCGGCGAAATCCTCGCCAATAGCGTCCTTGATAAGATCGGTCAGGCTGGGGTTGGCCTGCATCAGCCAGCGGCGGGAAGCTATGCCGTTGGTTACGTTTGTAAACTTGGCGGGGAACACGTTGTAAAAATCGTTGAAAACGTCGGCTTTGAGAATCTGCGAGTGAAGTTTTGAAACACCGTTTACGCTGTGGCTGCCCACCACCGCCAGATTTGCCATGTGAATCTTGTCATGCTTGAGGATAGCCATGGACGTAACCTGCTCCTGATTTTGCATATGTATTTCAAGCAGGCTCAGGCAGTGGCGGCGGTTTATTTCGGTTATGATCGAATAAATTCTGGGAACCAGCTTTTTGAGCATTTCGGCGTCCCAAACTTCCATTGCCTCTTTCATGACGGTGTGATTGGTGTAGGCAAAGGTATTTTTCACTATGCTCCAGGCGGGAACCCAGTCGTAGCCGCAGTCGTCGAGCAAAAAGCGCATCATCTCGGGAATCGCCATTGTCGGGTGGGTGTCGTTGATGTGTATGGCGTTCTTTTCGGCAAAGTTGTCAAAAGTTCCGTACACGCTCATATGGCGGCGGCAGATATCCGCTATGGAAGCCGCGCAAAGGAAGTACTGCTGCCGCAGCCGCAAGACCTTGCCCTCGTAATGGTTGTCGTTGGGATAAAGCTGCTTGCTTATCGCCTCGCCGTAGATCGCCTGTCGGAACGCGCCGGCATAGTCGCCGCGGTTAAAGTAATCCATATCCATGCCCGCGATGTTTTTGGCCCTCCACACGCGCAAAAGGCTGACGCCCTGCCCGCCGTACCCCGGCACATGTATGTCGTAGGGAACAGCCAGCACAGTGCTGTATCCATGATGCTGCACAAGGTGTTTGCCGGCCTCCCAGTGTTCGCGCAGTTCCCCGCCAAAGCGCACCTCCACCTGATAATTGGGTTTGGGAGCCAGCCAGGTTTCGCCTCCGGGCAGCCAGTTATCGGGCAGTTCGCGCTGCCATCCGTTGATTATTTGCTGCTTGAATATCCCGAACTCATACAAAATGCAGTATCCGGTGCAAAGATATTTTTCGTTGGCCGCCGCGTCCAGATAACAGGCCGCAAGCCTGCCAAGGCCGCCGTTGCCCAGCCCGGCGTCCGGTTCAAGCTCGTAAAGGTCGTCAAGCCTGACCTCAAAGTCCTCCGCCAAAGCCTGCCTCATCTGCTCGACGATTTGCATATTGTGCAGGGAATTGCGCAAAGAGCGCCCGAGCAGAAACTCCATGCTGAGATAATAAACCTGTTTTTTGCCGCCGCTTAAATTATCGGCCCAAAATTCTTTTCGTTTTGCGAACATGATATCGTTGATTACACGCACGCACGCCTGATAAAAAATCTTGTCAGGGGCGGCGGTTAAATCGCCCACCCCCATGTGCTTGGTAAGCTTGTCGCGCAACAGATGAGAAAGTTCAGCTTTAGTGTATATATGTTTCATAAATACTCCTCGCTGCTCCAAAATTTTGGTTATAGTTATGATTGTTATAAAATAAACGCTTACATTTATTTTACCTTATTTTTCCGGTTTTATCAATCCCCGCTTACAACTGTCATTCTGAGCGAAGCGAAGAATCTTAAAGATCCTTCGCTTCGCTCAGGATGACAAGCGAAGGGCTCAGGGAGACAGACATTGTTATTTAAATAAACCTTTTGCTTTTTTTTACAGCATTCGATATAATATACTGGCAGAACATTATAAACGACGTATATCTGCCCAACGGCGGCGAAAGAGGGGAAATTACCTTGGCTAATCGAGTGGTTATTATGATAAACGGAGTGCGATACCCCCTGCGCTCGGTGGAAGATCCGGCTTATGTCCACGCGCTTGCAAGCGAAATGGACGGCGCTCTGCGCAAAATTATGGGAGAGGCCAACTTAAGCTTTAGCGAAGCGCTGGTTCTTCTAGGGATGGAATACATTGACTGCTACAAAAAAGCGGAAAAAAATCTGGACAACATGCGCAATCAGGTGGCCGAGTACATGGAAGCCGTCAAGCGCGCGGGGCAGGAACTTGGCGAAGCCAAACGGGAGCTTGGCGAAGCCAAACGGGAGCTTGGCGAAGCCAAACGGGAACTTGGCGTCGCCAAAGAAGAAATTGAACTTCTGAATGCGTTAATCGAGGAAAAATAGTTAAGTAGTTGACAGTTGTAAGACCACCCCGTCAAGCTGCGCTTGCCACCCCTCCAAGGAGGGGAATTGCGACACCCCTACGCCTGCAAAAATTCCCCTCCTTGTCACCCTGAGCCCTTCGCTTGTCATCCTGAGCGAAGCGAAGGATCTTTCCCGCTCAGGGTAAACTCCGCGAAGGGTCTTTAGATTCTTCGCTGCGCTCAGAATGACAGTCGGGGTGTTTATTCCCCTCCCTTGGAGGGGTGGCGCGTAGCGCCGGGGTGGTCAAATTTGTTATCTGAGGTCAAACATGCCGCTTGAAATCCTTGCCCCCGCCGGGGGAGAAGAAAGCCTGATCGCCGCCGTGGCCTGCGGTGCGGACGCCGTTTATCTGGGCGGCGTAGTCCTCAACGCGCGCCGGGGGGCAAAAAATTTCGACGATGAGCGGCTTGCCTGGGCCGCTTCTTATTGTCATGCCCGGGGCGTTAAGGTGTATCTCACGCTCAACACGATCGTTATGGAGCGGGAGCGGGCCCTTTTGCCGGATATCCTGCGCGGGGCCTGCGAGCTGGGGATAGACGGCGTGATCGCCGCCGATCTGGCGGTCGCGGAAATGGTAAGAAAAGCGTGTCCTGACCTGCCGCTTTTTGCCTCCACTCAGATGTCCGTGACCGGGCCGGAGGGAGCGCGCGCGCTGAAAGAGATGGGTTTTTCGCGGGTGGTTTTGGCAAGGGAGCTAACCCTTGAGGAGATCCGCGCCATCCGCGCCGCGTGTGATATCGAGCTGGAGGTTTTTGTCCACGGGGCGCTGTGCGTGAGCGTTTCGGGACAGTGTTATCTCAGTTCCGTTATCGGCGGGCGAAGCGGCAACCGCGGGCTTTGCGCTCAGCCCTGCCGCCTGCCGTTTGCTTATAAAGGGCTTGAGAATGCACTTTCGCTCAAGGATTTGAGCCTGATCGGACGGCTCCAAGAGCTTGAAGCAGCCGGGGTTCGCAGCCTTAAAATCGAGGGCAGGATGAAGCGCCCGGAATATGTCGCGGGGGCTGTTACCGCCTGCCGCAAAGCGATAGAGGGGCAGCCTTATGACCTTGAGGAACTGGCCGGACTGTTCTCCAGAAGCGGGTTCACACAGGGGTATCTGGACGGCAAACGGGATATCGGCATGTTCGGTTCCCGCCGCAAAGAAGACGTTGACGCCGCCTCCCCGGCGCTGCTAAATAAATACGCCGCGCTTTACCAAAAGGAGCGGGCGCGCATCCCGGTGGATTTTAAGCTTGAATTGCGGCCAGATCAGCCCGCGCGCCTGACGGTTTGCGACGCGGACGGCAACACTGCGCAGGCAACGGGAGAGGTTCCCGCGCCGGCGGTCAGCGCGCCTACAGATTCGGAAATGGCGAGCGCCGCTCTTTCAAAAACTGGCGGGACGATTTTTCTGGCGAGGGAGATTTCCTGCGATATCGCGTCGGGGATCCGGCTTTCGGCTTCGGAATTAAACGCCCTGCGCCGGGACGCTTTGGAACAATTGATGGCCAAACGCGCTGCGCCGCGCCCCATTCCCTTTTACGATGCGGAGGCCAATCGCCTGCCGGAATCTCCGCCACGGGGGAATATTCCCGCTGCCCCGGAACTGCGCCTGCGTCTTGAGTACGCCGAGCAGCTTTCGGGGGTGGAAAACAGCGGCGCGGCGATGATCTCCCTGCCCGCTGCCCAGCTTCTGAAGCTGGACGCCGATACCGTTGCCCGTTATGGTAGCATCCTTGCCGCCGAGCTTCCAAAGTATGAGTTCGGCGGGGCCTTGGCCGATAGCCTTGAAGCCCTCCGCGGAAAGGGGATCACGCGCGCGATTGCGGGTTCGCTTGGAGCCATCCGCGCGGCCTTGGAGGCGGGCCTTGAATGCCACGGCGACTTTTCTCTGAACATTGCCAACACAACCGCTTTGGAGCAGTACCGTGCGATGGGGCTTGCCAGCGCCACCCTCTCTTTTGAGCTTATGCTTACTCAGGCCAACAGCCTTGGCGGCAGCCTTCCGCGCGGGGTGATCGCTTACGGGCACCTGCCCCTTGCGCATTTGCGGGCCTGCCCCGTGCGCGCCTGCGGGGATTGCCCCGGCCCTCAAAAGTGCAACTTTCCGGCCCTGCGCGACCGCATGGGCAAGAGCTTTTTTCTTAGCTGCGGCAGCCAAACCGCGGTTATGCACAACCACCTCCCCCTTTGGATGGGCGATAAACAGGAAGCCCTACGCGGCCTGAACTTCCACACCCTTTACTTTACAAAAGAATCCCCGCCGGAAATTGCCGAAATTCTGCGCCTGTACAAACGGGGTGAAGTTTTCTCCGGCGAGTACACAAGGGGGCTGTATTATCGGGGGGTTAAGTAGGGGCCAACCACCCCGGCGCTCCGCGCCACCCCTCCAAGGAGGGGAATGCCACCCCGTCAAGCTGCGCTTGCCACCCCTCCCAATGGAGGGGAATTTTCTCAACGTCAGCCCCATTCATTCCCCTCCTTGGAGGGGTGGCGCGCAGCGCCGGGGTGGTTAAAAGGAGCTACACCATGAACACTCTTAAAGTCAAAAAACTACACCCGCAGGCCGTTTTGCCCCGCCGCGCCACCCCCGGCAGCGCCGGAGCCGACCTTTGCGCCTGCCTTGAACAGCCCCTGCTCCTCCCCGCCGGAGAAATGCGCCTGATCCCCACCGGCGTCGCCGTGGAAATCGAGCCGGGATGGGCCGGTTTCGTATTCGGGCGTAGCGGCTTGGGCATAAAATATGGCATCGCGCCCTCCAACGCGGTTGGGGTTATCGACGCCGATTACCGAGGAGAGATCAAAGTGGGGCTAATAAACCACGGCAAACAGGACTACGCCATCCAGCCGGAAGAACGCATCGCACAGCTGATCCTGCTGCCGGTTTCGCTGGCAGAAATAGTTGAGGCGCAGGAGCTTTCCGGCACGGTTCGCGGCAATGGCGGCTTTGGATCGACGGGCACTTAGCAAATAACTGCAAAACCACCCCGTCAAGCTGCGCTTGCCACCCCTCCAAGGAGGGGAATTTATACTGTCATTCTGAGCGAAGCGAAGAATCTGTAGACCTTTCGCGGAGGTTACCCGGAGCAATAAAGATCCTTCGCTTCGCTCAGGATGACAAGCGAAGGGCTCAGAGTGACAAAAATTCCCCTCCTTGGAGGGGTGGCAAGCGCAGCTTGACGGGGTGGTTAAAAAGGAGTAAAAAACATGCTTATCCTCGCCTCAGCCTCCCCGCGCAGAAGGGAGCTGCTCAGCTACATCAACCCGGACTTCACAGCGGTTGCGCTTGATCTCGACGAAAGCCTGCCGGACTGGATGCCCCCGCGCGAGGGCGTGGAGGTTCTTGCGCTGCGCAAAGCAAGGGCGGCGGCGCAGCTTTATCCGAACGATACCGTGATCGGCGCGGATACCACCGTGGCGCTGGACGGCGTTATTTACGGCAAGCCGGCCGATGAAGCCGACGCTTTACGGATACTTCGGGAGCTTTCCGGGCGGGAGCATATGGTATATACCGGGGTGGCGGTTATAAGCCCTAGCGGGGAGCGCGTCTTCTCGGAGGAAACGTCGGTAAGATTTATTGAGATGAGCGATGAGGATATCCGCGCGTATGTGCGCAGCGGCGAGCCTATGGACAAAGCCGGGGCATATGGGATCCAGGGATGGGGCGCGCTTTTTGTCAGCGGAATCCGCGGGGATTTTTACAATGTCATGGGGCTGCCCGTTTGCAAGCTTGCCCAAGAGCTGCGCGGATTGTAAACTATAAGACTTGTCATCCTGAGCCCTTCGCTTCGCTCAAGGATAAACTCCGCGAAGGATCTTAATCGCTCAGGGGAAACCCCCGCGAAGGGTGTTAAGATTCTTCGCGGAGTTTATCCTTGAGCGAAGCGAAGGGCTCAGAATGACATTCATCTGCGGCTCAGAATGACAATTATAAATTTTGCAATTGACTGTTGAGGAATTGAAAAAAAACGGTTATAATGGTAAAGATAACAAAAAACAAATATTTCTGGAAAGCATCCGGCACGGAATTGGGAAAGGGGCTACACAGTGTTTTCTAAAGACATCGGTATTGATCTGGGGACTGCCAACACCCTGGTATTCATGAGAGGCAAGGGCATTATCCTGCGGGAACCTTCGGTGGTGGCCGTGGATGTGCGCACCGACATCGTCCGCTATGTAGGCAAAGAGGCAAAAGACGTCATCGGGCGCACCCCCGGCTCGATTGTGGCTGTGCGCCCCCTTAAAGACGGCGTTATAGCCGACTTTGACATCACCGCGAGCATGTTGCAGATATTTATTAAAAAAGTGGTTCATAGCACTTTTTTCTCAAGACCGCGCATTATTATCTGCATACCCTCCGGCGTTACCGACGTTGAGCGCCGCGCGGTAAAAGAAGCCGCCTTCAAAGCGGGCGCAAAACAGGTTTCCATCCTTGAGGAGCCAATGGCCGCCGCAATAGGGGCAAACCTGCCGGTAGCAGACGCCACCGGCAGCATGGTGGTCGATATCGGCGGCGGCACAACCGAAGTCGCCGTCATATCTCTGGGCGGCATTGTGGCCTCCCGCTCGGTCAGGGTCGCGGGCGATGAACTGGACAGCGCTATCATCGCCTATATCAAAAAAACCTACAACCTGCTTATAGGGGAGCGCACCGCCGAAAACATCAAAATACAAGTAGGCTCGGCCTACCCCTACGAAGGGGAAGTACCTTACGAAATCAAAGGGCGCAACCTGGTAGACGGGCTGCCTAAAAATGTGTTTGTCACCCCTGAAGAAGTGCGCAAGGCGATCACCGACCCGATCGCAGCCATTCTGGACGCGATACGCACCACCCTTGAAAGAACGCCGCCCGAGCTCTCGGCGGATATTATTGACCACGGCATCACCCTGACCGGAGGCGGAGCGCTTCTTAAAGGGCTGGATAACCTGATCTCCAAAGAAACGGGAATGCCCGTCCACATTGCCGAAAACCCGCTGGACTGCGTAGCCGAAGGCATAGGCAAAGCTCTTGACAATATCCAGATACTGCAAGAGCTCCGCACCAACGATAACAAGAGATAGCGGTTTGCAATTTATCTTTTGCAAAAATCAAACCACCCCGCCCCTTCGGGGCGCCCCTCCAAGGAGGGGAATTTCTATCTGTCATTCTGAGCGAAGCGAAGAATCTTTAAGCCCCTTCGCTTTGCTTAGGGTGACAAAGATTCCCCTCCTTGGAGGGGCGCCCCGAAGGGGCGGGGTGGTTGCTGACAGCAGATTTATATGGGCGGCCGCCCCCAAAGGGATATAAACATGAAAGACTTTTTAGGCAGTCTGCGGTTTAAAATATTGGTCGGCCTCATGATTGTGCTTTTGGGTATGATCATAGCTTCGGTGTATACCGGCGGGGCCGCGCCTTTATTTTCTCAGGCGGTCAGCCTTGTCACCACGCCCGCGCAGAGAGTGACCGCCGGTATTTCCGGCGGGGTTTCAGGCTTTTTCGATCAGTTCTTATCGGCCGGGCAGGTTTACGAGGAAAACCAGAGACTTAATCAGGAGCTTAACGCGCTGCGCCACCAGCTTGTCGATTACCAGAGGGCAAGGCATGAGAACGAGCAGTTCCGCGCGATTTTGGGCGTATTGCAGGACCGGCAGGATCTTACATTTATCACCGCCGATGTAATCGCGCGGGATCCGTCCGACCACTTTTTTTCTTTTACGATAGATAAGGGCAGCAGGCATGGCGTCAAGTGGCTGGACCCGGTTATAACCGCCGACGGCCTTGTCGGGTATATTACCGAAGTCGGCATGAATCACGCGCGGGTGGCTACCATTCTGGATGTCGCCGTGGCTGTGGGCGCTTATAACAGCGCAACCCGCGAGATCGGCATTGTGACCGGCGATGTGGGGCTTGCCGCGCTTGGGCGCAGCGAGCTTCAGCTTCTCCCGCGGGAAAGCCGTGTTGCGCCGGGGGACTTGATCCTTACCAGCGGGGGCAGCATTTTTCCCCGCGATTTGATGATCGGCAGCGTTGTGGAGGTTGGCCCCAGTAGGCATGGCACAGGGCTTTTGGCTGTTGTTGAGCTTTCTGCTGAGATTCACAATGTCAGGAATGTATTTGTCATTACCAGCTTTGACGGGCAGGGTATGAATTAAAGCTTGTGAAACCACCCCGGCGCTCCGCGCCACCCCTCCAAAGGAGGGGAATTTTTGTCATTCTGAGCGAAGCGAAGAATCTTTAAGACACTTCGCGGAGTTTATCCTGAGCAATAAAGATCCTTCGCTTCGCTCAGGATGACAAGCGAAGGGTTCAGGGTGACAGATGGAGGGTGGCCCAAAGCGACGGGGTGGTTGCAATTTTCACAAGAGGCCCCAGTGATTTTTCGGAGGCATCCCAAACATGAACAGAACAAAGGTTGTCCTGGTTATAAAATACACAGCCTACGGGCTGCTTTTGCTGTTTTTATACGTTTTGCAGACAACGCCCGGGCTGTTTGTGATTTTAGGTTCCAAGCCCATGCTGGTTGTTCCGGCGGCTATTGCCATCGCCATGTATGAGGGAGAGTTTACAGGCGGGTTGTACGGCGCGTTCGCGGGGCTGCTCTGCGATATGGCCGGCCGGATGCTTTTCGGGTTTAACGGCCTGTTTCTTACGTTTTTTTGTATCGCGGCGGGGCTGCTGGTAATTTACCTTATGCACTGCAATGTCTGGAACGCGATGCTCTACGTGTTTTTGGCCATGCTTGCAACGGGCAGTTTGGAGTTTCTTTTTGGCTACGGCATGTGGGGCTTTTACGGTGTCTGGAGGATTTACGTTTTTCATACGATACCGCTGATACTCTACACCACGGCGGTTACGCCCCTGCTTTTTTGGCTGGTGCGGAGGATGCACGCCAAGGCTCAAAAAGAGATGGCGCGGTAGAGCGATATTGACCACCCCGTCAAGCTGCGCTTGCCACCCCTCCAAGGAGGGGAATGACTACCCCGGCGCTTTGGGCCATCCATATGTCATCCTGAGCCCTTCGCTTCGCTCAAGGATAAACTCCGCGAAGGGTCTAAAGATTCTTCGCTACGCTCAGAATGACAAAAATTCCCCTCCTTGGAGGGGTGGCGCGTAGCGCCGGGGTGGTCCGATTCACATTAAATCTGCTAATATTTAACCCCCCGCCGCCTGAGCTATGCTCAGGCGGCGGGGGGTTCTTTCCTGCGTCCTACCTCCACATAATGTATATATAGCGCACGCCTTGCCGATTTAGCCCCTGATAGTCGGTTCCGGTTACGGCGCCCGATTCATTCTGGTAAGCCCGGAATCCGGTCGCGGCGCCGGCCAGCCCGCGGCTGACGCCTATGTTTGTTATTATCCCCGCGCGGCTGACTTGGAAAAGGCCGTTGCTGCCCGTTTCGATCAGGGGACGCGCTTCGGCGAACACAAAGCCCAGCCGGGGCCGGAATCCAAGGGTGACGCCAATGAAGTTCTGGCCGTTACCGATGTATTCGCCGATGACGGGCGGGCTGGCTCCAGCCAGAGCTTCCCTGTCGGCGGCTGAGAGGTGAACGCTTTGGTCGGCAATGTGGGTATCCAGCCGGGGATCGTTGCCGGGGCCTCCGCTTCCGCCTGTTTGCAGGGCCGAGATGACTCCGTCAAGAATCAGGTTGTCCTGCACAAAATCTTCCCGCATGGGGATATCCGAACCCCGCCACCTGTTCAGGCCGATCGCGGGAGTTTTGTCACTGCTTGGCATAGAGTTTCTCCTTTCAATTAACAAATAACAATGAATGTAAAACTGTCATTCTGAGTCCTTCGCTTGTCATCCTGAGCGCAGCGAAGGATCTTTATTGCTCAGGATAAACTCCGCGAAGAATCTTTAAGGCCTTTCGTAGAGCTTACCCTGAGCAATAAAGATTCTTCGCCTACGGCTCAGAATGACAATAGAAAATTGCGCACTACACGATTCCAACGAGTGCTAGCTCCGTCCACGAGCGCCCAAGCCCGTCAAGTACATCCCACGTCCGGGCGTGGGCCACCAGTTGATCCCAGCTTCTGCCCGCGATAAAAGCGGGCAGGTGAGCGGGAAGGGCGCGCAGCGCAAGCTGCCAGCATTCGTCCGCGGTCATGCCGGGCGCGACGTCACTTGCGGAGATGAACAGCCCCAACGCGCTTTCCTCGATGTGGGGATTCTTAAGCCCGCAGGAGGCCAGCGCCTCCTCTGTTCCCGCCCTTGTGGGAGGAAATGGCCCCGAAAGCCTGCGCAGGATCAACTCCCTGCGGGCGGCCTCGGGCGCCGCTCCCCGGTTGGGAAGCCCGACAGCCTGTTCATGTTTGTCCAAAGCCGCGCCCCCCGCCAGTTGCGGATGCGCCGCTTTCTCAAGTTCTGCGATCGACTGCTCGATGAGGGCAAAGGCCGCGTCGTAGGCCTCAAGCTCGGCGTCGATCAGGCTGCCCCGGCGCAGGGCATACAGCCGCAGAGGGCGCAGCAGGGCGTATAAACTGTCAAGGCTGTTCACCCGGCGCTCACCTCCGGCATATCAAGGGTGCCCTCCACAACTTCGATTTCGGAGATCGCCAGAATCTGCCCTTCCTGCGCTTCGATATCATTTGCCGGACTGATAAGGCGCACGTTTTCAACGCCCTCCACGCCCATAAGGGCGGCCTTGAGCCGCGCGACGGCAAGTCCATGCCCAACGCTTAAGGAGGCGATAACCCCGGCCAGCGCGCCCCGGCAGGCGTCCAGCACTTTGGGGGAGGAAAATCCCCGCGCGGTGCGCACAATGCAGACAAGCTCGATCGGGCGCGGCACGGCGGGAAAAACGTCAACGTCAACGCCGATTTCCCGGGCTTGGGAAAGCACGCCGCGCAGCCCGTCCGCCAAAGCGGATGCGTTTTGCCCCGGCAGCGCAGAGATGAATACGTCCACCGTTCCGATTCCCCGGCGCATTGGCAAAACCTGCGCTGACGCCACTCCGGGGAACCCCAGCGCCGCCTGCCGGTAAAACGCCGCGTTAAAACTTCCCGGCGGGTCGGACATATGGCTGAGCAAACGCCCGCGCAGGGATTCATCGTCCTCCTCATCCACGCCCCCGGCAAAGGGAGCCGGATTAGTCACCGACGAGATACCCGCCAACCCGCTGATTATCACCCTCACCGACAAAGCGGGAACATTCCCCGCCTGCCCGGGAACGGTCGCAACCGCGGGAACCAGCACGCTTGTTTCGCTGGCTGGAAGCACCGCCTCCGCCGCGATCTGAAACCGAACTTCCCCCGGGCCCGCGCAGATCGTTCCGGCGGGGATAACCACATCCTCCCCGGTCGGCCCGAAACGCGAGAATCTAAGCTCCCCCCCGGCGGCCAACGCCGGCCTGCGGATTAGATTTCTGGCCCCGGCCAAAAATTCCAGCGCGCCTCCGACAGCCGTCTGCGGGAAAGCGTTCCTCTCCGCTGTGCCAACCGCTTCCGACAGATTCTCAAGCTGACGGGCTAAAACGCTCAAGCGCAACCCCAAATCCGAAGCATCTTCCGGTATAAAGCCGCTCTTTTCCCGGTACGCCGTTACCATAGCCTCCCGGAAAACCGCCGCGCTCACAGCGCTGCTCATATGCTCACCTCCAACGGAAAATACTGATCGCCAACTCTTACCGCAACCGAAACCGCCAAAGCGTCCGGCCGGCCCTTAACCGGGCGGCAGCGGGCCTGTTCCACCCGCGCCCGCTCGGGCAACAGCGCCGCCTGCGCGTAATGAAGCGCCAGCCGGTCGCGCGCCTCCCCGCCGAGGGCAAGCGGCAGCTTGTGAAGCTCGCTGCCCAGCTCCGGGTCGGGAGCAAACGCCCCCCTGCGCACCCCCAGCCGGATCAGCAGCCGCTGAATAACAGCCTGCGTGCCGGTAATCGTAACCGGGCGCCCGTCCTCTCCGGCTGCGTGATCCATGTCTTTGAGTAAGGTGTCCATGCGTGTTATCGCCTCCTTCTTGTTGGTTTTCTTTTTTTCTTGAGGAGAAAAAAAGAAACAAAAAAAGACCTTTTTATATGGCTTTCTCGATCGTTTGTGGGGTTCGTTAACTGCTACGTTGCTCCACCCGCCATACATGATATCGTTGCGCTGGCGGTTGCACCATCCGACTACCCCACCGCGGTTTGCCGGGGTAAAGCCCGGCAAACTGCTTGTGCTTGATTATAATGTGCCTCCGGCGGATTTTAAACCACCCCGGCGCTGCGCGCCACCCCTCCAAGGAGGGGAATTTCTGTCATTCTGAGCCCTTCGCTTGTCATCCTGAGCGAAGCGAAGGATCTTTATTGCTCAGGGTAAACTCCGCGAAAGATCTTTTAAGATTCTTCGCCTGCGGCTCAGAATGACAGAAGTGGCTACGATTAAGCCTTTGACTTTTACGCGGGGGGTGCGGGGGGATTCTCAAGGGGGTGCCTGCT
>Ga0123355_10005240_pt1 | contig 18941 bp, 16 predicted proteins | sample TergutEmb28metaG_3_FD_89872 | JGI IMG/M metagenome (GOLD analysis project Ga0123355, IMG submission 89872) | Embiratermes neotenicus P1 segment gut microbial communities from Petit-Saut dam, French Guiana - Emb289 P1 | ecosystem: Host-associated > Arthropoda: Insects > Digestive system > Gut ... | reverse complement strand
TGTCCATCTTCGTCACTGTCCGGTCCATTACCATCTTTATCTTCCTCAGATGAAAATATTGTGACATCACTATCTGTACTTTCTTCTAACACTTGGAAAATTTTGGCGTCACCTTCTCTCTTATGCGAGGCACGAGATGCAGATGCCATTATTTCAACCTCGTCTGAGCCCTCAAGAGGAGACTAACATTCCAACTTGCATCTGCATGCCATATCTCGATGTTTATGCTTGCATCATGCTTACACTCGTGCAGGCATGCTTACTGAGTGATGTCATCACCTCAGTGAACAGAGACGTCCTATTTCAATCACACAACGCAATAAAATCAGGAAAAGGGCAGGAAGAGCGCTTTAGAGCGTTTAGAGGGGGAGGGGACATTTAAATCCCGAGCGCTTTGGAGCGTTAGGGAGGGGAAAGGGTTAATCCTCCAACATGTTTCACCCGAAAATTGCAGCCATCGTCAGGGAACTACAAGTGTTGTAGACATGTACAGCATGCTGTAGAGGTTGCCAAATATAAATGTTAAAATATGTATAATTATGATAATTTAAATGAACAAATGCACACAACTGCATTAGAGTTACAATAATAATATAAAAACCACTAACTCGTACATGTTTCAGGCCTTACTGGCCCATGATCAGGGAATATAATAATTGCAGGAAATGACTGCTTCATATGTTGGTCTCTTGCATGCAGAAGAACTGCTGGAAATTCTTCAGTGCAGAATATGTACAGCAGACAGAACTGTGCACAACAAGCTGCTCCAACTTACTGTGCACAGTTCTGTCCAAAATATATCCTACACCAAAGAACTCCCAGTAGTTCTTCTGCATACAAGAAACCAACATACTGAGCAATCATTTTATGCAATTATTGTATTCCCTGATGATGGGCCAGTTAGTCCAAAAACACACAGGAGTTAGTGGATTTATAATATTACTGTATATCTAACACAACTGTGTGCATTTGCAGGTTTAAATTACAGCAATTGAACTGTAATCCATGGAACAGAAAATGTGAAACAGTTATACATATTACTGTCATTCCATAAATATGTTGTATTATTAAAAATGATGCTCTGGGATAGTGAAGTCAGTACCATAACTCATTACGGGCCGGACAGTCCAGGAATCAAAATGCAGTCATGCAGACTGGCCCCAGGGGACCACTCAGGCTTCTGTACAATGGGTACTCGTCTCCTTCCCGTGGGTAAAGTGGCCAGGGCATGGTGTTGACCACCCACACCCATCCAGCCTGAGGTTAGAGAAATAGTACAGCAATACCTCTACTCCCCTCTGAGCCTTCATCACCTGTTCTACAGTGAACTTTACCTCTACTTTTTATTATTACAAATCATTATAAGTGAAGTGAAGTTTTAAAATTATGTAAAATGTAGTATCCAAACACCTGGTAACAGGGCCTCTGCTCTACTATATAGTGGAGAAAAATCCTGTCACCAGATGTCTAGACACTACATTTTATGAAATTTTAGTACCTCATTTGTGTCATGGTTTTAATGCGTTTTTAAAAACAATGTATATTTAAGGAATGACACTAATATGTATAAATATTTTAACATTTATATTTGACAGCCTGTATGGCATCTTGTACACATCTGCAACACTTATAGCTCCCTGCAGATGGCTGCAATTTGCAGCCAAAATATGTATAAAGCATTAAAAACCAACTGTGCAATTAGTTAGGAATAAACTTGTGTGTACAGTTCACAGGTTTGCCACCTTACAACTAAGTATTCCTACCACCACCATTCAACGATCATTAACACTTGGCCACAGTGTGGAAACATTTTGTAAGTTAACAGTCACAATGGTATAGGCAAGTACATTCCAAAGTCATATTATTTTTGCTACATTTGTTCTAAAAATAAATATTGTGGGTAAGGAACAAACATTCAGAATGACTTTATACAAGTGATTTGTTAGGATGAGAAGGGAATGATACTTGCAGCAAAACAGCGCATACAAGAATTATGGATAGAGGTTTCACTAAATGCACAAGACTCCATCAGATGCACAAATGTGCAAGTCATCAGCAACCCTGAACTGACTGTAAAATGTGAACTCATGGACTCATTGTAAATGACTTTTTGTATACATAACAATTTGATGCAAAGATAACCTTGCAAGTTAGCCATCAGCATCTCTTCCTGCTCACCAGCATCATTCGAAATTCTGTTCTGTGCTTGACTGGCTACCACATAGTCACCCTCACTGTAGGGATAACTGGGACTTTTTCCTTTGACACTGTTCACCAAAACAGTGTCATCCCCTCTATGACGGAAACTAGATGCTCCTGTTGCATCTCCTTCAAACTCTGTCCTCTCATTTGATGTCACTTTACTGTACATTGTGTTACGGCCATAGGCATCTAGAAAGTCTGGATGAGTGTGAAGGTACAGATGAGCCTGGGCAGATGTGTTAACAGAATTGTTGTACTCCAGCTCTCTGTGTTCCTCTGCAAATACAAAGACTTGGAGTGTACAAAGGCAGCTGATCATACAGTACAGTTTTAGTCATGAGAAGCCTTGGTTTTCAAAAACCATGCATTTGTGAATGTACAGAACTTGATGTGTTATTCCTTAATCATACAGAACTTGAATGATGCATACTGTATGGCTGTGGTTTGTTAAAAGTCACGTGAGCACATAAGTATTACCACTGATCCGTGTCACGTCCCACTTGCCTTGCACTCAATTTGTATGTACCACACAGGGCTGTTGATAAAGCAGTATGTTATTCAGCAATGGAATGTAAATCCATTGGTGATATTTTAGTTGAAAAATGTAACTGATTTTGTGTGAATGCATTCTGTTCTGTACCAGATGATTCAGAAAAGTTAGTATTGTATGGAACAGATCATGGGACCACAGTTTGAAGGTGTCCAACTCTCAACACTTTTACTAATGTAGTGAGAACATGAATACCAGTTCTTAGACATTAACTTTTGTTTTCTTTATTTACTCAATTCACAAGCCTAAGAATCAAAGTAGGGCTGTTGAGGATTTTTTGGTTACACACACAATGTAATGAAAATGATGCTGTGATACACTGATAAGACACACGTGTTAAAAACCACCATTACACAATGAAAATTATGAAGTCGCACATCACATATTGCACATTAATGAATGTGGGATGCTTGAAAACCAGCGCTTTAAGGTTGCATTTCTTGGTCACCTAAAGCTTAACAGCTGTTACATATCAACAGTTAAGGACAAGAATGTTAGAAACGAGAAAATCAGCAACCAATACACAGTAAACCTCTAAAGGATATCTGAAAATTCACAACTCAGTGATATGGGCATGGACATGAGAAAGAAGAATGAAAGATATCCTTAACAATGGCAGGCAAGAAAAAAGGAAAAGCAACCCAGGAAGTGCTCTAGACACATTGAATTGATTCTAATGTTTAAAACATACCAAAGCAACCCAAACCACTTTCATACTTCTACAATTTGTCATGACTGGACACATACCAGACGAATACACAGCAATTCCTGGTGGCTCAATATGTTGACTGAGTGCTATGAACTGTGTGGACAATGTAGAATTAAACAGCATTTGGCATAAGTCCACTCTGCTCTGTGCCTGGATGGAGGACCCTGCAAAAACATGTCATTAGTGATTAAGTCCTCAGAAATTCCATGTTTTTATGACACCTGAAAGTTCAATATTGTGTTTAAAGTAGCCAAAGCCACAAATTCAGTTTATATCCTCTCAGTGTCTTCCTCCAACGTTTATTTGGTATTAGTATCATGCCTCGTGTTAGGCATACAAAGGGGTCACTTGTACACATCTTGTCACCCTTGATTCAATCACTGTAACAACATTCAGTAAAGAATATCAGTTATAGCACTCCCAGTTCTGTAATTTTTTTCACAGGTCCAAATATTCTCCTCACATCCTCTAATCCTGAAGTTACTGTTCAAGGCAAATGAATCCATGCACAACATATGCACAGGTATCTCTGCATGGAATCATTTGCATCAGAGCTTCATAAAAACCCTGATCTACATCCTCATAGCACATACAGTACATAGTAAAGGCAGCAACTTTTCCATTAGTAATGTTTCATGTTAAGTGGAATTTTCTACTTTGAGGTTTTATTTTAATGTGCACAGATATAACCAAACCAGGTTCACAAAATTCCTATATAATCATAACACTAACATTTGTGTACAATTTTACATCACCTCCTCCACACTAACCTTATATATTTCCTGCAGGCAGTAGGGAATCTTAGGACACTATGATATGCCACTGCTGTACACACACAAAATAAATCGATGTTACAGTGTTTTTAAACATAAAAACTTATGTGAGGGGAAAAATAAATTTCAACTTCTGTGATATCATCACTCTTTGATCTACTGCTTATGGCTATAGGCATTTATCATATTTGTAAGTAACAATGTGTAAAAGACTGAAACATAAAACTGTATACAATAACTACTTGTCAAAGTATAATTTTATGCATCAGACTGAGGTTAGGAAAATTATGGCTGCAGAATACTGAGTTGTTAAAGAATTCTGGATGCATATCAGATTCTTGTGGGCTATACAAGGGCAAATTCATGCTGACATGAAAATTATATATATACAGTGAACCCCCTCTCAAAATGTTTTTTGAAAAATTCGCAACAAATCAGGCTCATTAACAAGGAGAACTGCTTATGAGGTTCAGCCTATGTATGTATGGGAACTTCCCACTGCTACACCACAGCCCCAGAGCCAGCTTACTAGTGGCCCATTTCAGGGCCAGCATTGCAGTTACTCTCACAGCACCCACACACCTGAGCAGCATCTCCAACCTGACAGTAACCCCTTTCAACTCCTGCACTGCTGATAGTACTCACAGTCATTCTCCCCACCACTGTGACAAGCTCTGCTCACCCACCAACCAAAGAGCAGGTAGTCCAGTCCTACCAGTATATAAAGACCCTACAATTCCGAGCACTGATGCGCATTCACTCCACCAAGCAGCAGTACAGCAACAATGCATTTTTCCAAGCAGTTCCATGAAGACTAGCGGCATTCAATGCAGTAGCTGGACACAACCTATTAGCAGATTCGGCCAGTGGCATCATTAGCTGACACTCACTAAACCTACATCACTGCATGGCTGGCACCTCTGTTCAGCTCCACACACTTTCAGACTAACATTCAGTCAAGCAGATCATGTATGGTTGCTCATTCACATATAACAAGTTTGAGTGGAAGTTGCAACATTTATCACTGTCACACTAAAAGCAACTCACCAACAACCACTACATATGTTATTTTGTAATCCCCTAAAAAAATGACATTCACTTTATTACAACATAATTCCAAATAAGTTCTGCAATAACTAATTTATTTTTACCATCAAAGTTCATTATGTTTTACGTTCTTCAGTGATTTTGCAATACTCTTCAACACAAGACAACACACTTGTTACATGTTCATTCTTTTCTGTCCACAGCCTATACGACACATACCTACATCAGTAAGTGCAGTGTCACTATCTGTACGAAGTTAAGCAGCCACACATGTTCACAATTTAAGTACATATTGCCCAGAACTGCTTGACTGACGCTTTCAAAATTAATGAAGTGTACATTTGCTGATATCACAGGCTTTTTATCAATGTGGTCTGGGACTCTGATGATGGCTTGTAGAACACAAATGTAGTCCTAAATGCATGCCATGGCCTTATAAAATTGGAAGTGTGGTTTGGAATTATCAGCTGTGGGTCATCACCTTCTTCATCTGTGTCTGATACAAGGTAGCAAAGCTAACAGACATCCTCCTCTGGAGGACAGGTATTATCACCTCACAAGCTTGAAAAAACTCTTCATCAGTATTGGTGATGTTTCATGTCACCTGAAGTGTTGACCAAAAATCACCACTGTTGTCATCTTTTCCACCCACTACTGCATTTGCACTGAATCCAGTTGTTTTAAAATGTGGGAAAATGTCTTCAGCAGTGTAATTTTAAACAAGTTTCACTCAATATACTACAAATGTAGTGGCCGTTGGAGTCTGACCACTAGTTTTTGGTAAGTTTGGCTTGGAATTTGGAGCGGGAAGGGCGGATTTGCTGCCACCATATAAAGTTTTAATAATATCTTCTTAGCTGCATACAATGAGACAAAGCGATAGGGAGCCAAGTGGTATGTGTTGGCAGTTGGAATTTGCTTAGCAAGCTTACTGCAGTTACATAACTATATGTGGTTTAATGACATGGACCTTTGCTTCCACGGCTATCAGCGCTCTACTGCCTATGGCCTACTAATGAACTGATGCACAGAGTAAATGTTACCAGTTTACAAAACAATATTTACAATAACAGTTTCCTATCATCCCTTATAGCATTAGCACAGGTATTACCCATAAAATGGTTGCATTCACTATCTAAATTTCAAAACCAGGCATAAACTCACTCTGGTTCCATGTAAATAGTAAAATAAAATATTCACAATTTATACTAGTCAATCCACATCAGCTTACCTGCTATGATGGAGATGAGCATTATCACCAAATAAAATAACTTTGTATTTTGTTCTGCATGTGACATGGAGGTGACCACTCTGCAAAGTCAAGTTATCCTGTCGAGCGCTGGAAACCAAAAGACACTCCTGCCTAGCAATGCCGAGTTAATATAAAAGCACAAGGACTCCACCCTAATCTTGTCAGCATCAAGAGTCCTTGACAACAATCTCGTCATTCACTGAGACAATCGCGCGATATAACGTAACATCCCATTATACATGTTACTAAGCAGAACTGTTGACTAAAACCTGTTTCCTGTGCGAAATGCCATAGGGAGAACAATGTATGTACAGTATGACACAAAAGTGAGAAATAAAATCAAAACCTGGAAAAAATAAATCACATAACACAAATTTATAATTACAATTCTCAACCTGCTAGCCTAATCAGAAAACAAAGGGATGTATGTCTCCCAAAATTCTTTCCTTTTTTGTGGAACACCAAGTACTGTATTTTTGTAACCTTTAAATGCCTGGGATTTAAGTACCCTGTAATGTCATCCAACTAGTATTTTCTCTAAGGATTTAAATGCTTGTTGTGATGTTGAAAGTTTTGAAAATTTTGAAGGATAATAACAATAGATGTGAGAAGTATTTGCACTGATACAAATAAAACATTGAGAACAATGGCAGGTAGACTGTCCTGGAATATGATATATGATTTTATATGATATGATATATGATATATTTGTTAACTCCAATTGGGTTGACGCCCAGTGGCAGTAGTACAGTACACATTTACACACAAACAATATATAGAACAACACAATGAAAACAGAATATACAGGACAGAACATATATAACAATAAGAATACATAATCATAACAATAAGAATACATAAACATAACAATAAAAATACATAATTTACAAAATTAAACAAAAGCATACAAAACATAAAACCATATATACAATGATAAAAAATGGAACCAAATGAACATGAAAGAATGTGATAAATGAAAAAGCCAGATAAGCAGCAAACTTCATACGATCTATACATCTTCTAATAATGTTGGACACCCTGTTACTAATATAAAATCTTTTAAAGTAGCACAAAAATTTAGGAAAGATGAGCAACATTACTACTGTGTTACAATGTATTCTCCTCAGCCTCAAACTCATGCTTCCTTCTGAATTCTTTCTGGTGTCAAGGGACAGAGTTCATATTATGGTCTACCAGAGGATTACAGTTACAAAAAAAGGAACTGATCTGTGAAAGAAAGTGACCATTTTTTTCCATTTTCACAAATGGTAATTCAGAAACCACAAGCATAAGTGTTTGTCATATAGTGTAGTGAATGTTTCATTCATGAAGGTTTAATATAGGTATGTACATATTCAGAACCACGACTAGAGAAAGCAACTGAATCTGAGCTGTTCAATCATACTAATTCAGGCATATACAGTGTAGAGAACAAAGAATCTGAAGACAAGAAGAACTGTGATGATTAGCAACAACTGCCATCAACACTTCAGCAGCAACAACAGTTTATGAAGTGGGGGCTGCAGCCTCCAAATGGCCAGAAGAAGGTCCATCATTCTAGGAATGGTGTTAGAGACAAGAAGCAGAAAGAGACACTGCATGTAAATATTCATCTTCTCTGGCCATTTTCATGCTCTATTTTGCATGTTATAAATCTGCTGATTACAGAGCAAATCAATACTACAACCAATGTTTGGACAGATTTAACACTTCCCCATCTCCTGAAGCAACAAATTCTAAAATAATTTTGTTTCCAGCTTTCCCTATACAAATGGATCACAACACATGGACAAGAATGAAACATTTCTTCCCACATTTCTACCCCAGTACAATGCTAAAAGACAGTTCTCACACATCTCATATTATTTTCATTTCACAGACAATGATAAACAAACTGGCAACACTGATGAAAATTTTTACTGTGGGAATACTGAAGAAACCTTTAACATAACCAATGTTATGTAACTTAAATTTTATGACCCTTCCAAATATCTGGCAATTGACAAGATCATTGTATATCCCAAAGAAACATACATGTTTAAGAATAAAATCTACAGATTTTGTCACACAACTGGCCACATGACATGGACATTAGTGATGTTACGACAGAAATGTGCCACTCCAGACATGACAGCAACCCATGCCACGGTGAAACAGATGGCAAGAAAAGTGAAGGGGAATGACCGTACGTTATGTGTATACAATTTTTCTCCTCCACAGAAATTAAACCACTGTGACAGCAGACCAAACCATATGGAAATGCAAGAAAACTCTGGATGACAAAAAAATGAAAGGTGGCAACTTTCAGGTAAGTATGGCTGGTGACAGGACAGCAATGGTTTCCGAAGACAGATATGATATGATATACTTGTTACTGCAATTGGGTTGACACCCAGTGGCAGTAGTACATTATACATTTCCACATAAAACAATACACAGTACAAAACTATGAAGCAGAATACACAGAACCGAACATAAATAACAATAAGAATACATAAACATTACAATAAGAATACATAAACGTAACAATAAAAATACTTAATTTACAAAATTAAACAGAAGCATACAAAACATACAACCATATATACAATGATAAAAAAAAATTGAACCAAAAATACGAAAGAATGTGATAAATGAAAAAGCCATACAAACAGCAAACTTCATATGATCTACACATCATCTAATAATGTTAGACCTGTTACTACGACTTTCACTACACTTCACTTCACTTCACTACATTTGTTTCACTTCCTCTCATTTAAACTTCACCCAACTACACTTCACTACCCTCTCATTTGGTTTAACCCCATTTAAATTTCATACTGCTCCATTTCACCTCACATCACTACACTTCACCTCACTTCACTTCACTGCACTTTTAGACGATTTTTGTCACACTTCTAGTCCTTTCATTTCATAATTGCTTTCCTAACTCTGTTTCTAAAAATCTTAGGTTTACAAGGTAAATACCCTAACGCTTCTGCAGGTAGTTGGTTCCAGTTTTAAATGGTCCTATTTAGAAAGGAATACTTCCTGATATCTGTTCTTTGCTTCTTGTCCCTAATTTTCTGAACATGATCAACCCTACTCAAATAGTAAGACCTTCGCAACCTGTCGCATATAGCTTTCCAAGCCTGTTCCTCACAGTACACTTTAAAAAGTGTGCATAAGCATGCTATCATCCTATGCTGGGCCAAGGTTTCCCAGTCAGAATCATTCGTATGATTTGTAAATTTAGCATCTTTCTTCTGTACTTGGTCTAACACATTTATCTGTCCTCCTCTGCATGGATCCCAGCATGCAGACCCATATTCAAGAAGAGGATGTACCAATGATGCATAGGCTAAACTTTTTGTATTCCTATTTCCTTTTTTGAGAACATGCATTACAAAGTGAAATGCCTTCCAAGCTTTTTGCGCTGTGTAATTTACTTGGTCCACCCAGTTCAAATCGCTTCATAAGATCATTCCCAAGTATTTACAATTGCTCGCTTCTGGAATTTTTTGGTCAATAAAGGAGTAACCCAGTGGATTTTTAACCTGAGCTCTCATAAATCTTATTGCCTTACTTTTACCAGGATTTATTTTCATCCCAATTTCTACCACCCATTCCCCCAAGGTGTCCAGATCCTTCTGTAACTTTTCTATGTCATTTTTATTTATGATTTTCCTATAAATTATACAGTCACCAGCAAAGAGTCCAATACACGAGTCAATGTTCCTCCAAATATCATTTACGTACACTAGAAACAGTAGTGGGACAAAAACGCTTCTTAGCAGCACACCTGAGGTTATTATGACTTCCCTGGATAGATGCACTCCTACTCTTACCCTTTGTGTATGACCTACAAGGAATTCCCTTACCCAAATGACTACCCTTGAATCCACGCCCGAGGCCACCAGTTTTGTAAGCAGCTGATCATGAGGAACTGAACTGAAAACCTTGGAAAAGTCTATTATAATCACATCTATACCAATCCCCTCGTCCAAAGAGTCTGCTATGTCCTGACACACTGTGATGACTTGAATTACACGAGTATCGCAGTCTAAACCCATGCTGTGCCTCGTATAACCAATCATTCTTATCCCAGACTTGCCTCATATACCCTGCTATAACATGTTCCAGTCGCTTGCAGACCACAGAGGTTAAGCTTATGGGTCTATAGTTTGTGACTGCCGATCGATCACCCCCTTTGTAAATAGGAACCACTGTGGCTTTCTCCCAATCACTTGGAATGGTAGCATTGTTTAATGATATTTCCAGTAGTCTAGCTAGGTAAGGAGTCATGGCTTCCCCACCCAATTTCAGGATTTCACCAGGAACTCCATCTGGCCCTACTGATTTGTTTCTCCCGATTTTTGTTAATCTTTTTCTATTAACTTTCGTGTTAATAATAAATGTTTCATCTGAGTTTGCTAATTGTATTTTCAGGATGTTACGATCACAGCAAAAGACGGATGCATAACAGGAATTTAAGATGTTAGCTTTTTCAGTAGAGCCTGTAATGATTGTTCTTTGTGGTCTTTGATCGCAGGAATGATTTCCCTATTTCCTTTCTGCCTTTTCACATACTTATAGAACTCAGACCAGCAGTTGCTTTCATTTCGTAATACTGACCACAAAAATGTTTCCTGTGCAGTTTTTTTTGGCTGCCAGCAGTTCTTTAGATTGTCTTTCCATTTCCACTTGATATCACTGTCCTAATTTTCTCTTGTTATATACTCTTCTAACCTTTACCTTAAGCCGTTTCACTTCCTTATTGTAGTATTGAGAATCAGGATTTTTTCTCAGAATTTATGTGTGACAAAAGATCAATACTTTCGAAGTCTGTTTCCTTAAATCATTTCTAAATTTCCTCCAAGAAACTTGCCCATGCTGTGAATTTACCTCTGAGGAAACTTTGTAGACCTGTGACTTTTTTTTTAGGGTACAGGGGAACTAATCTTTTCACTTAATGCTCACTGCAATTTTCTCCCATTCTACTTCCAGTAGCATCCCACAATGGTCACTGATCCCCTGAACATTAGTGCAAGAGGTGAACACCCCTTTGGGCCAAACAAGATGAACATCAAGCAAAGCATCCCCTTGGGTCAGGCTATTTACTACCTGAGTGTAACCATTTTTCCATACCAGTCTATTTAAAAATCCCTGGGTTCCCCTAGATTTTTCTGCACGACCATTCCAATCTGCATAAGGTAAGATGAGATCACCTCCAATGATGCTACACTTCGTAGTTGTTCGCATATATCTGGTCCAGTCTGCCAATTTTTCTAACAACCTCATGTCCTCGTTTGAAGCTCTGTAGATGCCCAAAATTTCCCATATATCTTTTGGGTCCCTGCTTTTTACTTATACCGCTATCATCTCAAGCATCTCATCAACTCATAGTTTGGTGCAAGTATTGTAATTTTTTACACAAATAAACACTCCACCACCGCGAGTGTGCCTGTCTCTTCTGAAAATTGTGTAATCAGCCCTAAAAACTTCCATATTGCTAATTTCCTCACTAAGCCATGATTCCATGCCTATTACAACATCAGGGTTATATGTGTCAATTAAGTTCCAGAAATCTGAAGTCTTACTGTATTACTCCTACAGTTTACCTGCAGCAAAACCAATGGTCTACCCCCAAGCATGGGTGCCACTGTCACCACTAAACATTCTTCCTTTGTTTCATCTTCAGTCTCCCTCCTTGCTGAATCTGTCATCACCACATCACTCTCAGCCGTTTTCCAAGCTGACATCAAATGTTCTTGGACTGTCATCATCCCCGTCTCCCCACGTGTCCCCTTGCTGGAAATCCCTACCACCAGTTATTGTCACTCACTCCTCTTCTTCTGTCTTCCGCCACCAAAACCACAGACTCTGCAGTAAAGTTGACCTAGGTGTCTCGTTCCTCTTCGGTTAATGTGAAGGCCATCTCTACCAAAATCCCAGTCATCCACCCAACTATTTGGGTCTACAAAATTAACCCCCAGCGTCTGAGCTAGCCACTCATATCTGCTGTTTATGGCTCCAATATGCTGCCATGACACATCTCACCTCTGCAACATGCCACTCAGAACTACTCTGGATGTTGAAAACTTATTTTTTGCAGTATTTACAAGATCATAGACATCTCCCATGACATAATCGAGATTTCCAGTTCATCTTAAACCAGAACGGGGTCTGGGCTCTCTAGGTCTCTATATTCAATAACCCTATGCAGTTGTTCTGTTCTAATGCCCAGAAAGCACTCAACTTTCATATCTGAACATTCAGTTCCAACATTCCATATAATCGATTCACCGAACAATAAGCACTCCCCATCTTTATGATCACCCGGCACCATATCCTGCCTGCCAACTTCCCTTCCAGCTGTTGCCAATTGTAACTGTTCTTGCAGTGCCTTGTTCTTCCTTGTCAGATCATCAATTGAAGTAAAGTATACTGCAGTTTCTCCTGTAGCAGCCTGAGTCTCTCCGATCTACACTTAAAACAGATCCATTTCCTACTCTCCACCACTTGAGCTTTAACATTACCATAGCTGTTATGGAACCAGCATCCAAACGTGTTACACTGAGTTCCTGATTTTAGATTTCTGTTGCAACAACTAAACAAAACTTGCAAAATTTTCTCAGCCTCCACACCAGGTCCAGGATTTTTCTCCACTCCATCAATTACCAACACCACAGCTAAAGTCATTGCACACAGAATCATAGTCCCCAAGGAAAATATCACTTGTTCATTTCCTTGTGAAGTATGGCATTTTGTCCTCTTAGCCCATGAAGTCCTCACACCAAGGTACCTACGCGCACCCAGTAATCTTCCAGGTAGCAACCCATACTCAAGAGCCCTCCAAAAATACGTCTTCTCTCTATGACCCTTGCCTGACTACTCATGACCCTTGCCTGACTACCCACAATCCTTGATCATGCATACATGCTGACAAATATTCCTAATTTACCAATAAAAGGTAACTTCTGTGACAAGAGTTAAAATGCACTGAAGCCATCATAGTAGGGGATTGCAATTATCACATGAATTTCATAAATGAAAGTAAAACGATGGCTCACAGCTACTCTTGCCAAATGCTGACACAGAAAAACACATGTTTTTCGTCTCCACAAACTCACAATTCTAATCTGATACATTCTCTTGGAGTCCTGTGGTTCTAAACTCTCATACATAGGCTTTCAACTGACGGTTGTTCAAAATACAGCACAGCTTGCTGGGCTGTATTTTGAACAGGACCCACTACCACCTGTTGATGGTGCATCAGCTTTGGTGATGAGATGGTCACTTGGAGAACAGCAGTCACAAGCCATGGCTTACAACAACCAAAAGCAGAACTGACTGTGTAGTGTATCATGCTCAAACAAAGAACAGATGCTGAATTAATAATACAAAAGGTCTGCTTTAAGATGCCCAACTCTCTGTTACAATACTTTGTACACTCAAAAGTGGGCACAACTCCATCCCAAGGAATATACAGTGGGATAGGAACCACTTTGGTTAATTGCTGTTATAAACATTTATGATCACACTCTTCATACTTATTGATGTCTGACAATCAGTAACAATTCAAAGACTGACCAAGACAATGCCATTAGAATGTGTGTTCATTGCTCCGCTTGTTTAAATGCTTCCTTCTCCCATGAAGTCCAACATTAGATTCCCAGTTCTGGAATGTCTCTTCCTTTGTCAATAAAACAGGTAGCCTGAAGGCAAGCTTGTCAAAAAATATCTTTTTGAACAAGAGAACACTTACCTGCATACGGCTACCTACCAATATATCAAGAAAGAGAATTTAAGCCTTTAATGGAAATGAGGTGTTAGACCTCCACCCATTCTAATGCCCTACAACGTGTTCCAAACTTTGAATACTGCAGATTTTGATATAATTTAAACTGCCTAATGGCTGGACAATCAGTTTGTCTTCACATCTTCTTGATACCTAGTCCGAGACTTGAGCTACAGATCCTGGCTGGTTACAACAACATGGTAAATGTAATACTGTATGCATACTGGTACATCCAAAAACTACCATACAAAAGCACAACTCTAGGTGGTAAGAACATGTTACAGCAAGGAAGGGTCACCAATAGAGAACAATTTATGACAATGTATGTAATAACTTTTGAAGCAAGTAACTTTCCTCTGACACCACATTATGTACATCTTTCCACAGTTTAGCCACAGTTCATTTTTCCATAAAATATATATAAGAGTACTTACATTCACCACCTTTGAACATTGTCATGTATCTGAACTTATCATGTGAAATGTTCCTGAAAAGCTTACTGTGAAAATGCGAATGAGATAGCTCAGTCAACAAACTATCTATTAAATAAAAACCAATGTTCAATTTCCCAAAAGTAAAAAAATTCATGTGGACATAACTAAATCATATCTGGATCCCACCAGCTTTGTACTGTACATGATGGACAACCCAGGGCTCGTAATGTTCAGCCGCTGCAGCATGAAAATGAATACTCATCTGAAATGGTGCCGAATACTATGTACATTGTTGTACAGCACATTACCTCTATGTGCCTTTATGCCCCCACGATAATAAGGCACAACTGCAACACGGCAACATTACCTTAAACTTGCAGTGTGTGCATATAATATTGACGTACACTGTCCTGCAAATGCCAACTAAACCTCCCTTATATTTCATAGACAAAAATTGTCACTTTGGGAGAATTTTCCGTTCCTGCTAATAAAGGTTATTACAAACTTTATGATTAACCAAGTTAACAGACAAGCTTTGCTTTTAGCCAAATTACTTCGATTTACAAAACTGTAAGGTCCTGTACTTTTATTAATACACACATTGCTGTCATATAACAATGTAGTGTCACTGAAAGCAGTAGCTCTCAATGGATTAAAGTCTTACAGATTAAAGACAGGCAATAACTTTACACTCAATAAAAAGACACAAATTCTCCAATGCATGGTTAAAGTAAAATGAGAAGCCAAGGGCCTATGTTCCAAGCAAAAATTTGGCACACAAACATGAGCTCCAAAAGTGACAGAAACCAGTTTTTTTTTTTCAAGTCCATGCATTAGACAGCATTATATACTTACACGATAAACCAACAAATGCACATGTATATGTCCAATCATATACTATTATTCTTCACCAAAATGTTCCAGTCACTCTTGTGACCATCATCATGGTGTTTTTTTTTACAATTAGTGCAAAAAGGCAGATGTATGAATATTTTAGAAAACTATTATTTCCGTTTTTCCAAAATAATAATATGACTGTGAATGAACAATCACAACAAGAAAGGAATCTGCTTTTTGAACTGATTTATGACCTACAACTACACCACACATGCACCTAACAGTGCCCCAAGCATATTTCTCACTACATACCTGACTCCCTCCCACACACAATTCTCATGTGATCCCTGTTACTGGGTACAATTTCACTTATCTAACATGTATGTAATTATAGTGACAACCGTTTTACCAATATACAATTGTTTCATATACCTTACTGGTAGCATTATACCAATAACAATGCTATTTCTTATTACAGGGTATGAACCAACTACTCACATCCACTAAATATAAACATGACCAATTTTATTGTATTTTAACAAGAATTTAAACATATAAATTTTAACACCATAAGATCTGCTTGAGAATATCAAATGTAGTATTGAGTGGTTTTATCATACATTTTTGTACAATTATTTGTACATTAACTGTATTCTTGTTATACGAAACCCTGATGATGGCCACAGTAGTGACCAAAATATGCTGTTGAAGAATAATAATATGTCAGTGAACATATTCATAAATGTGCATTTGTTGGTTCATCATATAAGTATAAAACAATTCAGGAATTACTGCAACTTTAATTTGGCAGAACCTTGAGCTATCAATGTCCACACTATGCAAGCGTGCAGCAAATGGTGTGCTGATGCAAGTGACCATAAGTTATTCTATAATATATACTAACTGGCCTCTCCTCCTTTCCCTTTTGCCCTAACCATTTTATACCCAGCTCTTTGCTCATGGACTACAGCTGATTCCCATCCCCATATATTGTGAGCTGATCAATTATACATGCTTTTCTGCTTTGCCACAATATGAATACCCTTAACGCTGTATACTTTCTTCTGAGTATTTCCCTGGTGTCTGAATTTTATATGCCGACATTTCGGAACACTCTGTTCCATCTTCATAGGTGGGTAGGTATGAAGAATAACTGGGGTTGAGAATGTTGGGGTATGTATACAGGAAAAGGTTTGGCTCAAAAACAGCCTGAGCCAATTGGAAGGAGGGTGACAGGGTGGGGGCGGGTCCAAGTAGAGATACAGGCTGTGGAGGGAAATGACCCATGTGGAGGCCACGGGAATCAAAGAGCACAATAGACATACAATACTGGCACAAACCGACAAATCAGCAGTAGGGGAACACAGCATTAACCATGACCATATTATTAAACTACAGGGCACAAAACTCCTTTCTGCTAAAACTGGATACAAGGATCGACTAATCGGGGAAGCTACTGACTTGAAATACACCCACACAACATCAACACAGAAGATGGCCTGACCTTAAGCAAATCCTGGAAGCCCCTTCTACACAAGCTTAAGGACAGGAGACAGCCACCTGAAAAAACAACAGTTTGATCTCTACCATCCCATGGCTCACCCTCCTCACCCTGACATGTGCTGTATCACCTTCACACTACGTACCTGTGGCCTCGATGTGGGTCATTGCCCTCCACAGCCTGTTTCTCTACTTAAACCTGCCCACACCCTGTCACCCCCCTTCCGACTGGCTCAGGCTATTTTCGAGCCAAACCTCTTCCCATATAAATACCCCAACATTCTCAAACCCAGTTATTCTTCATACCTACCCACCTATGAAGATGGAACAGACAGAGTGTTCCGAAACGTTGGCATATAAAATTCAGACACCGGGGAAATACCCAGAAGAAAGCATACAACATTCAGAACATAGCAAAAGTTTGAAATCAAGAACCATTAACATTGTTTATTCCAACAATCCTCAAGTAAAAAATGGTACATTACATTTGACATTTAAAAAAATATTATGTAACCACAAAATTCTAACAGGTAATGTTCTAGTGGGAAAGACATCAGTTAGTTTTACAGTTAACTGCTAATATCATTCATGTGAATTCAGAATACCTTTAGAATTGAGGTATATGGCCTAACTGTTACTCTAGAATTACTACTTTGTGATGCAATGTGGATATAAGTTCAAATGACCTAACATTCCAGGTCAGTTGCTACAAGACTTGCTTCATATCTGAATGGTCCTGGACTCAAAGATGGAGACTAGCTATACTGAATGAAATTTTGCATGGCTTTCCTCAGTGTTCTGGGTAAATGCCAGGACAGTACGTCTAATTAACTCACAACCACTTCCACATTCTTTACAGTTCATTACACTCACTAATCATCCTACCATTCAACACCATATAGTCTGAGCAACATAAAAGACACCACATACAAATAAACAAAATTTAAAATGTAATTTTTTATTCTGGGTGTTATGTCAATGTTTGTTCCTCCTCTTCCATCATATTAATCTAGGTAACAGTGGATGTAATGTATTTAAATAGCATATGTAATAAAAACCTGGCATGAAGCTGAAGGGCTTGGTAGGTCCCTCATGGTGAAGGCAGTTCGCTGTCCAATACAGCACCAGGTCATTGCCCAAGCCTTCCACACTAATGCTAAGTCCACCCATCTGGGAGCCTGTAGTATCTACAATTGGCTTGTCCAGCAATGGGGCCCCTGTCTTTCCATCCAGTACTGTGGTCTGAGCATAAACAATTTATCCATCAGAATCTTTAAATATTTAAAATACAATAACTACAATCCTGCATTCATATCCATGAACCCATACTTGTACTTACAATTATCTGCAACCAAGAATTTTTAGATAAGAACTGGCCCCTTCATGAAGTTAAACTTATCAGGTAATATGTTTACTATTTTACTCCATATCTCTTCACTAATTCTTACCTTTTATTCTGAGTTTCAAATGGCCACAATCCCATAACCATTCAAAACTAGATACACATATGAACTTCTTTAATCATAAGACTTAGGAAATATATCCTACAGTAATGTCCACTACTCATAAATCACCCTGTACCTAGGGAGATTCTGGTCTGGGTGTGAATCACTCACTCACTCACTCACACCATTACTAATCATATGCTACTCCAAATCTTCCACTGATCATTTCTTTGTTCTTAGAACAAACCAAGCATTGATCTCAAACAAGTGCTGCCATCTAGTTGTGCTTACTTACTCCTTACTTACTCCATGGTGCAGAGTCCTTCTTGAGAAGCTAACTGGTTTGCAGCTAGTCAGGAAATTCCCCGCATTTCACGGAACCCGAAGGTTCATTACCGCACTCACAAGC
>Ga0123355_10005239_pt1 | contig 18943 bp, 16 predicted proteins | sample TergutEmb28metaG_3_FD_89872 | JGI IMG/M metagenome (GOLD analysis project Ga0123355, IMG submission 89872) | Embiratermes neotenicus P1 segment gut microbial communities from Petit-Saut dam, French Guiana - Emb289 P1 | ecosystem: Host-associated > Arthropoda: Insects > Digestive system > Gut ... | reverse complement strand
TGTTTCCCATCTCGATTTTTCAGTTTCCTACACGACCCAGGCCCGGCGGGGCAGCGAGCAAAACGGCAAAGAATACTACTTCATTCAGCGCCAGGAATTTGAGCGCATGATCGCCGCCGATGAATTCCTCGAACACGCTGACGTTTTCGGCAACTACTACGGGACCGCGCGCCGCTTCCTGCGCGAGGCCGAACAGCGGGGACACGATCTGCTGCTCGATATCGACGTGCAGGGGGCACAGCAAATCCAGCATAAGCTGGCCGACGCCGTCAGCATCTTCATTCTTCCTCCGGACCGCGAGACCCTGGAATGGCGCTTACGCCATCGCAGCGAGGACTCGGAGAAGGTCATCGAACGCCGCTTGCACACCGCGCGCCGCGAGATTGAGAACTACGACAAATACAACTACATCCTGATCAACGACAAGCTGAAAGAGTCGAGCGAGAGTCTCGAGGCGATCGTTCTCTCTGAGCGCCTGCGCCGTTCCCTGTCGAATGTCGAGCACAGAATGATGGAACAGGCCGACCGATGTAGACTATCCAATATCTGCGATCGTCTTCGGCCCATCCTGGAGTCCTTTCGTAACCTCCCCCCTCCGGCATAACCGCAAGTTTCGCGGTATGATGGAGGCGACGCCCGAAGAGGGCTCGGACCGGGAACAACTTGAAGCGGGACAAGCCCGAAAGCTGGTTCTGTTCTGCGGAACGATACGTTCGGCACTGATTTCACTTCAATCAAGGTTTTTCAAGGGGGCGTCCCAATGAAGTTGATCGAAGGCTTTGACAGCAACTACCGGTACATTCTCGTAGCAGCTCGGCGCGCACGGCAACTCCAGTCAGGTGCGCCCCCGGTGGTCGACACCAACTCCCGCAAGCCTTGCCGCATCGCACAGGATGAAATCCGCGCCGGCAAGGTCAAATGGGAGATGACCGAAGGGCGCAGCGCCGGCGGGCAGGGTACCGAAACGCTCGACAAGGCGCTCGGTGACTAGCGTTGTTGATTTCGCGATGGTTGATTGTTGAATGATTTGGAATCAATCCTCAATCAAGAATCATCATCCACAATATGAAGATCGCGCTCGGCGTTAGTGGCGGAATCGCTGCCTACAAAGCCGCCGAAATCGTTCGTCTCCTCGAGGACCGCGGCATCCGCGTGCAAGTAATCATGACGCGCGCCGCCCAGGAATTTGTCAAGCCTCTCACCTTCGCCGCCCTCTCCGGCGAAAAAGTCATTACCAGCATGTTCGCGGCGGGCGAAGAGCATGAGCCCAATATCGATTCCGCGATCGAGCACATCGCGGTCGCGCAATCCATTGACGGGCTGGTGGTCGCTCCCGCCACCGCCGACATCCTCGCTCACTTCGCGCATGGAATCGCCAGTGACTTTCTCACCGCGCTCTTCCTCGCCACAACCGCACCCGTGGTGGTTGCGCCCGCGATGAATGTAAACATGTGGAATCACCCCGCGACGCAAGCCAATCTCGAGATTCTTCGCAAGCGCGGGGTGAAGATCGTCGAGCCGGGCTCCGGTTATCTGGCATGCGGAATGGTGGGTGCGGGCCGACTTGCGGGAAACGAAGCGATTGCTGCCGCCGTGCTCGAGGCTTTGGGGGCATCCCAGGACCTGAACGGCGAAACCGTCCTCGTCACCGCCGGGCCGACTCGCGAAAAGATCGATCCCGTGCGCTACCTCACCAACCGCTCCAGCGGTCGCATGGGCTATGCCCTGGCAGAAGCAGCCTTGCGGCGCGGCGCGCGCGTGCTTCTGGTAAGTGGTCCGACGTCGATCACACCGCCGGGCGCGGCGGAGGTAACGCGCGTGGAATCGACCGAAGAGATGCGCGACGCGGTTTTGAACCTGCTTTCGCAAGCAAGCATCGTGATCAAGACCGCGGCCGTCGCCGACTATCGTCCGAAGGCGGCCGCTGGCCAGAAGATCAAACGCAAAGGCCCGCTGACCCTCGAACTCGAGGCCACCCCGGACATCCTGAAAGAGCTCTCTCGGAAGAAAACAGGCCAGGTCGTCGTCGGCTTCGCCGCCGAAACGGAAAACGTCCTCGAAAACGCGCGCCAAAAGCTGGTTTCGAAGAACCTCGACGCGATCGTGGTTAACGACGTCTCTCGCGAAGGCGTCGGCTTCGACTCTGACCGCAATGCCGTCACCATCATCGCTCCTGACGAAGTGGTGGAAGTCCCCGAAACCACGAAGTGGGAGGTAGCGCAGCGCGTCCTCGATCAGATCGTCAAGCTCCGCCAGAACCGCAAGTCGCCGGTAAAAGCATAAACTTTTCTGATTGTCGTCCCTGAGCGCAGTGCGTTCACGAGCGAAACCAAGGACGCACGCGCCCCAGGATCCCTGCCTTGAGTCCACCATCCCAGGGCGGGGTGCCCCCATTTCTCGGGCGCTTTTGGCGCGAGCCGTGGGGATTTTTTCCTGCAAACCAGGCCACGTATAATCTCCTCAACCTGACCGTGGCAAGCATTCAAAAAACCGATCTGCGGCGTGCCCTGGACGAGCGCATCCGGTACTACAACGAACTCGGCATCTACGACTTCTACCAGCGTGAGCGCCAGCCGAGCGAAGCCAGCGCAGCCGTCGACGATCCAGCAGCCTTGTCCACGCCCCAGCCGGAACAGCGAGAGGAAATGTCCCCAAGGAAATCCGCGGTAGTCGCGACCATCTCAGAGGAAAATATTTTCGAAGTCCTGACGCCCAAGCCCGAGCAACAGACCGCCGACCCGGTCATCGCCCTGAAGTTGATCCGTGAAGATCTCGGTGACTGCAAACGCTGCAAGCTCCACCAGCAGGGGCGGAAGCAAATCGTCTTCGGCGTAGGCAATCCGCGCGCCGAGTTGATGTTCGTCGGCGAAGGCCCCGGAGCCGACGAAGACCAGCAAGGAGAACCGTTCGTTGGTCGCGCCGGCCAGTTGCTCAACAACATGATCAAGGCGATGGGTATCCGCCGCGAGGACGTCTACATCGCCAACGTGGTCAAATGCCGTCCGCCGGGCAACCGCACTCCCGAGCGCGATGAATGCGACACGTGTTCGCCGTTTCTTATGCGCCAGATCGCCGTCATTAAGCCCAAAGTCGTGGTCGCGCTGGGAGCGGTAGCGGCCAAGAGTTTGCTGGCAATCAACGCCTCAATGGCGGAACTGCGCGGCCGTTTCTACGATTTCATGCCCCCAGGTGCGCGCAGCAGCGACCCGAACTGGCAAGGGGCAAGGCTCGCCGTCACCTATCATCCGGCATTCCTGCTCCGTGATCCGCGCCAAAAAGGCGAAGCCTGGAAAGACCTGCAAATGGTGATGAAGTACCTCGGCCTCAAGCCGCTAAAACCACCCGCGTAGGCGCGGCCGCATTTCCCACGCCCGGGAGCCAAGCGAGCCTGCGGCTCCTCGGAGGTGCCATCCCTGTCCCTGGGCACGCGCTCGTAGTTTATCCTCGAACCCATGCCCGAATTCTCGGACGTCGCCCTGCCCGTACCCCTGGACATGGCGTTTACCTACCGCGTCCCGCCCGACCTGACGCCAGTGGTCGGCGGCCGCGTCCTCGTCCCTTTCCGACAGCGGAGAATGATGGGCATTGTCGTCGACCTCCACGACCGCCAACCAACGGTCGCCACAAAAAACATCCTCAGCGTCGTCGACCCAGCGCCAGTCCTCGATGATCATTTGCTCCGTCTTGGCCGCTGGATCGCCGACTATTACCTCGCCCCCATCGGTGAAGTTTTCCGCACCATGCTCCCGCTGACCGCCGAGTTCAAACGTGCCGTGGGCTTTCGCATTGCTGAGCAGGGCCACAAGGCGCTTCATCGGGCCGGCATGTCAGGCTCATCCCCGGGTTCGGCGCGAACTCCCGAAGAGCAGGCCGCCGAATTCCGAGTCCTCGACTATCTTGCAGCCAGCAACGGGGAACTCACCCGCGCTGAGACCCTCGGATCCGCGACTCGCGTTTCGCGCAAGATCCTCGAGGGAATGGTTCGAAAGAAGTGGATCACCCGGGAAGACATCTCCGCGCAGCAGGACGCGACTCGCACCATCAAGATTGCCGCGTTGAAATCCGCAGAAGGAAAGCTGAACGCGAATCAGCAAACAATCATCGATACCCTGGCAGCCGCGGGCGGGAGAGTGCAAGTGGAAGCGCTTGGCCAGCTCAAAGTCCCAGGCACGACGCTCGGAACTCTGGTCAGGCGAGGCCTTGTCGAAGTGGTCGAGGAACCTGCGGATTTCACGATCTCGCGTTCCAAGCCGCACCCCTCGCCATTCGAATTCGATTTCACCCCGGGGCAAAAGTTCGCCCTGGAGCGTCTCGAAGAATCGGTCGGAGCACGCGAGTTTTCCGGCTTGCTACTTCACGGAGTCACCGGCTCGGGAAAAACTGCTGTCTACCTCGCCGGCATGCAGGCAGTGCTCGAAGCCGGACGCTCCGCCATCCTGCTCGTCCCCGAAATCGGACTGACCCCGGCGGTCGCCGCCGACCTCGACCAGATCTTCGGAGACAAGGTCGCCATCCTGCATTCCTCACTCTCGGACCGCGAGCGCGCCGAGCAATGGCACCGCATCAAGCGTAGCGAAGCGCGCATGGTGGTGGGCACGCGCTCCGCCGTGTTCGCGCCGGTCGCCGATCTCGCCCTCATCATCGTCGACGAAGAGCACGACTCCTCCTACAAGCAGGAAGAGACACCGCGCTACAACGCCCGCGATCTGGCCGTAGTGCGAGCCAAAATGTCGAGTGCGGTTGTCGTCCTCGGTTCGGCAACGCCCTCGCTCGAGTCCTACTTCAACGCGAAGAAAAACAAATACGCGCTCCTTGAACTCCCCGACCGGGTCGAGCGCCGCCCTCTGCCCGAAGTCGAAATCGTCGACATGCGCTGCGAGTTCCAGGAAACCGGCCACGAGCAGGTCATCTCGCGCAAGCTCGCTCGCGAGATTCACCAGCGCCTCGACCGCCAGGAGCAGGTCATGGTCCTGCTCAATCGCCGAGGCTATTCGCCAGTCGTTCTCTGCCGCAGTTGCGGCAAGAAACTCGAATGCCAGAACTGCGCCATCGCGCTTACCCACCACAAGCGTGAGCACAAAATGATCTGCCACTATTGCGGATACACCGCGGCAGTCCCGAAAGCCTGCGTGCACTGTGGCAGCGAGTATGTCTACTTCCTCGGCACAGGATCAGAAAAGCTGGAAGAGTTGCTGCAAGGCATCTTTCCGCAAGCCCGCATAGCCCGCCTCGATCGCGACACCGTCCGCGGCCACGAAGACTTCGAACGCACGCTGGCTCGACTGAACGAAGGCGAACTCGACATTCTTGTGGGCACGCAAATGATCGCGAAGGGCCATGATATCCACGGAGTGACGCTGGTTGGTGTGGTGGGCGCCGATACCGCGCTAGGCCTGCCCGACTTCCGCGCCGCCGAACGTACCTTCCAGCTCCTGACTCAAGTTGCCGGCCGCGCCGGCCGCGGCCAGTCCCCCGGCAAAGTAATCTTGCAAACCTACTTTCAGGATCACTATGCCGTCCAATACGCCGCCCGGCACGATTTCGTCGGCTTCTACGAGAAAGAGCTCCGCTTCCGCAGCTGGATGCACTACCCCCCGTATTCCTCGCTTGCCAACGTGTTGGTACGTAGCGACCACCTCGACGACGCTCTCGAATGGTCGGGAAAAATCGGGAAGTGGTTCGACGCTACCCGCCACGAAGGCGTGCGCGTCCTGGGCCCGTCGGTAGCGCCCATCATGCGCCTCAAACGCGATTATCGCTATCACTTTGTCTTGAGGTCGCCCAGCCGTGAAAAACTCAACGCTACCCTGCGCGCCATGCTGGCCTATGCAGTCGAGCAGAAAATTCCGCGCACCCAAGTCATCGTCGACGTCGATGCCCAGTGGCTGATGTAGGAAGAAAGGGGCAGCGTTGAGCTGCCCCCTCGAATGCGCGAACTATTTCGAAATGAATGCCATTCCGTGCGGACTGACCATGCCGCTCACAACGTTGGTGATCACTCCGGTGTCGAAGTCCAACGCGCCCACCGAATTGGGAGTCGCTGAGTACGCCGCGCCGGGCTTGAAAACATCTTTCGAAATGGAATAGATGATTCCGGCATCTCCCGCATCGCGGTCCGATACCAGGATGTCGCCGTGGGAGGAGGTGGCGATAACGGTGTCATCGATCTGCGTGGCGCTTCCATTCAAGCGCAACCCCAGGTGATAGGCCTTCTGATCACGCAATCCGGCATGGTGCACAATGATCAACTCCCCGTCGGCCTGGCTGTCGAGCACCAGATCGCCGAACGTATTGAAGATCATCGAGTCGGGATCTTGCAGATTCAGAGTCACTGGCTTCTCACTCGGAATGTCGGTCACAGTCGCGCTGGCGTTCAGGACCGGACTCACGTTCACGAATCTCCCGCTGATCGTGGCCTTGACGATTGCCGGGCCATGGTTCGGATTGTGGGCGGGATTCGAGGCGCTGATGAAGACCTCTCCGTTGCGAAACGCGATATCGTCATAGCCTCCACCATGGGGCGTGGGGCCGAACGTGTAAACGGTCTGCGTCAACGTTTTCGGATTGATAATCACAAGGTTCGGATTTGCATCTTCGTTCTGCATTGCCCAGAGCTCTTTGGTCTTCGGATTTACGCGCAGACCATCATTGTGGCCGACGACAGAGAAGATGTGGAGAATGTTGCCATCCATGTCATATTCCACAATGGTGCTGCTCTTTCCGTCGGAGCCGGTGGTCGACACTCCGTTGCCGTAGCCGATGTAGACGTGGTCATCCAACAGAGCGATCGAGTCGGGCTGGGAGTACTCTCCGGCCACCCCCCTGGCAAAGGTTGAGACGGTGTAAGGAATGGACGCTTTGACCTGCCCCAGTGCGGCACAGGCGCCGAGCAGAACGCCAAACAGGACAAGCGAGTTAACGAAACGGCACAATTTCATGCATTTTCCTCCTGAAGATTTGGTGTGGGAGATTGACGTGCAGGTTAGGCTAGCCTTTTGCCGCGAGGCGAAAGTTACACGGAGATGAAAAAATGATGAAAACTGTCTGAAAGTTTGGTCGGTTCCTGTAAAAGGGGCCCGGAATTGTTTGACTTATGCCAATGAAGCCCTACTTCTTTCAAAGCCCGTCTGCCTGGCGGGAGTGGCTCGAAAAACATCACGCTGACACCCCGGAACTCTGGGTGGGCCTTTACAAGCGCGACTCCGGCCGCCCCAGCCTGACCTGGCCTGAAGCCGTCGACGGTGCGTTGTGCTTTGGCTGGATCGATGGTGTCCGCAAGAGCGTCGACTCCGTCAGCTACATGATCCGCTTTACCCCACGCAAGCCGCGCAGCGTGTGGAGCGCAGTCAACCTCAAGCGTGCGGCCGCTCTTTCGGCACAAGGGCTGATGCATCCTGTAGGCCTGGCCGCATTTGCGGGCCGCGACAAATCGAAGACGTATTCCTACGAGCAGCGAGAGGCAGCCAAACTGCCACCCGACTACGAGAAGCAGTTCCGCCAACAGAGGCTGGCATGGACGTTCTTTGAGTCACAAGCGCCGTGGTATCGAAGAACGGCGAGCTGGTGGGTCATCAGCGCCAAGAAGGAAGAAACTCGTCGCAAGCGGCTGGCTACGCTTATCGACTACTGCGGGCAGGGGAAAGCGATTCCTCCGCTGACGCGGCCGTCGAAGTCAAAACGCTAACCAACGGAGCACCGGAACGAGCAGTGATTCGTGGCGAGTGGCGGGCGATTATCGCGCGAGCAAATGAAAGGGCGAGATGGTGAAGGTCACGATCAGCATAAGCAACGCTACCGCCGCCAGGATCCAGCGGCCGGGCGGTAATTGAGGAAATTCCGGAGCCTGCCGCAGCCGGAGGGTCAGGACATTCATGACGACAAGCACCGCAGCCCAAAACCACCAACTATAGTTGCTGGCGTCACGTTCATAGGCAATGGATCCTAGAACGAGCAGTGCGATCACCGTCGTCCACGAAACCAACCGATGTGCCCGGGGTGCCAGCGCGTAGACGATGTGCCCCCCGTCCAGTTGGCCGCTCGGGAGCAGGTTCAGCGCCGTCGCGTACATGCCAACCCACGCCGCTACCGCCATCGGATGAAGATAGACCCGGCTCAACGGCAAGGCTGCGACCGGATGACCCGGAGCAACTCTGCGGACTACATCGTGCACCAGATAAAAGATCCAGGGATATCCCAGCCGCAAGTCCGAGGAACCAATCACGTGCAGCGGCTTTGACAGAATCATCGCCACCGCCAGCGCAGTCACTGCGACCACAAACCCGGCAATCGGGCCGGCAATTCCGATGTCGAACAGCGCCACCCGCGACCGGATCGGCGCCTTAATCCGAATCACTGCGCCGAGCGTCCCAATCAAGGTCGGCGCCGGAATGAAGAATGGGAGCGTTGCTCGTACACCGTAGTAGCGGCAGAAAAGATAGTGCCCCATCTCGTGCGCCAGCAGGATCGTCAGCAGGGTCGCCGAGAAGGGGATCCCCAACAGCAGCCGCGATGGATTGGTCAAGACCCATCCCAACGGAAAAAACGGAACCAGTTCATCGTTCGCGGCAAACGGCGCTTGATTGTGCAGGAAGTTGAACTCCATCCGCGCCCCCACCACCAGCGTCGTGAAGCAGGTCGCCGCCAGCAGCAAGGCGTGCAGCCAGTATCGCTCGGAAGGACGGGGCCCCTCGGGAGGTGGCAGCTCCTGTTGAAATTCGATGGTTGAGGTGGGTATCGGGGAATTAGGTTCCGACATGCAAATTCTTCGGTCCCAAACGCGTGGCCGGGACTACATTACTGATGCTACTACGGGCGGGAAAAACGCGGAGCGGGATCGCCCGGAAGCGGCTGACGTCCAAGGGAAAGTTATCCTGTGTGAGAGGCGAGGAATCCTCGAGCGGCCGTCGCTTCAGTCAATCGACTGCAGTTCTTTCCCTGGCTTGAAGCGCACGGCCCGCCCGGGCGGAATGGACACTTCGGCTCCGGTGCGCGGGTTGCGCCCAATGCCGGTTTTGCGCGGACGCACATTAAACACTCCAAATCCCCGCAGTTCAATGCGATTGCCGGCCGCCAGCGCTTTCTTCATGCTTTCAAACACGGTTTCCACGGCCAGTTCGGCTTTCGTCTTGGTGATGCCCGTCTTGGCCACCACCTCATTGATGATATCGAGCTTGATCACGCCGGGCTCCCCTCTGCAGGGTCAATTTAGTCCTTCAAGTGATTGATGCTAAGGGAGATAACTAAGATTGTCAACCCGAGCACCAATCCCGTAAACTGACAGGCACACCAGCCAGGAAAATTGAATCATGGAGTGAATACTCTGAGTGGCGACCTATCCGCGATCCGTCTGCCTTCAATTGATTCAATGATTGAATGACTCAATTCCCTTATAGGAGTTTCATGCTGAAGAACGACCGCTGGATTCGCAAGATGTCCTTAGAGCACGACATGATCAACCCGTTCTCCGAGAAGCAGGTACGAGAGGGAGTGATCTCCTACGGCCTCTCATCCTACGGCTACGACCTGCGCGTGGCCGACGAGTTCAAGATCTTCACCAACGTCAACAACGCCATGGTCGACCCCAAGCGTTTCGACGAAAAATCCTTCGTCACGGTGCAGACCGACATCTGCATCGTCCCGCCAAATTCCTTTGCTCTCGCGCGATCGGTGGAATACTTCAAGATTCCCCGCAGCGTGCTGACAATTTGCGTTGGCAAAAGCACGTATGCCCGCTGTGGGATCATCGTCAATGTCACGCCATTCGAGCCCGAGTGGGAGGGATTCGTCACGCTCGAGATTTCAAATACCACCCCGCTGCCGGCACGAATCTACGCCAACGAGGGTCTGTGCCAGATCATCTTCTTCGAGTCCGACGAAGTCTGCGAAACCAGCTACGCCGACCGCAAGGGCAAGTACCAAGCGCAGAAGGGAATAGTCCTGCCGAAGTTATAGGCATCCAGCAAATGAAGGTGAGCCCCGGGCGCCCTCTTCCGGGGTTGCGCTCAACCGGCGCGATGGCGGGGAGTGGATCGCCGCAAGAGTGAGGTAGACCTGACCATACGCTGCTAACTGACAGGCAGGCTGCGAGCTGGAAATCGCGATCGCGTGCAACTTGCGTCGGCTACGTCGCCCGCAAATACGTCATATACCTCTGCTGCTCGATCCCCGTAAACGGCAGCAACTTCACCGTCCCGTGCGCCGCCTCCGCTTGCCATTCCTGCGCCCCCACTTTCTTCGCCGCCAGCAACTGGGCGCGCGTCACGACAGGCTCCGAATCGGTCACCGCAAACAGCACGAGCGGCCCCACCAGCAGCGCCGCCACATCCCGATGCTCGGCATCAATGGCCTCCAGCCGCGTCGGCATCGGCAATTCCACTTCAATCCGATCCCCGTTCTTCCACTCGCGTTGAAGGTGAGCAAATGTTCCTGCGGAAGCTTCCTCCCGCTTGCCGTTGACGGCAACGGACGCGCCCGCCGTCCACTCCGGAATCCGCAAATTCATCGCGAACTCCGCGGTCTCGGACGTCTTCACCTCAAACTGCACATGCGAATCATACGGATACGCACTCTTCTGGGTTAGCGTAATCTGCACGCCGGCCTCGGTCCACCGCACCGTCGACGGAATGTAGAGATTCACCCACAGGTCGCGCCCATCGCGAAAGTAGGCAGAAATCCGATAGTCGGCAGCCACCTGCGGCAGGGTCCCCGAACAGCATGGCCAGTGCTGGGCGTGATATACCTTCCGCCCATAGAAGTTGTAGTCCGAGTAGTAAAACGCCCGCCCATCCATCTGGAGCGGCAGTGCTCCCAGCACCGTGTTGTACATCACCCGTTCCATGCTGTCACCGTACCGCGGATCGCGCGTTACCCGCAGCAGATAGCGGGTCAGCTTGAAGTGCGCATACGACCCACAGGGGGTCTCGAAACTGGCGTGGCTGGAGGTGAGGCTCTTAAACATCTCGTTGCTGCCGGGAGCGCGCAGAATCTCATCCGCGCCCCAACCGCCGGTGGCAAAGCTCTGCGCCAGCACCATATCAAAGCCATTTTTCGCTGCGCGCAGATACTTGTCGCTTCCAAGCGTCAGATAGGCCTGCATCGCCGAGCACAGCGCATTCACATGGCTGTACGCATGCCGCCCTTCCAGATCGCTCTGTCCCGCAGCCAGCGGATCGAAATACCCATCGTCCAGATACTGCAGCCCCAGCGCGCGATATTGCTCTCCCGCCCCGCGTTGATAGGCCAGAAACAAATTCTCCGGCATGGTGTACGACTCATCCCACCGATAGGAAACATCTGGATTCGACCGCCACCGCTGGCCATGCTCAATCGCCTTCGGCGGCAGATGCGGCATCGCCGTTTTGGTCGTCGCATCCAGAATCTTGAAAGCATCAGGATCGCCCACATACTTGTGCGAATCGATCAGCCCGCAAACCAGCTTGTCATAGGTATAAGCGGGGAAGCGCGTGTCCTCATAAAAATCCCCGCCAATCGTCTTGGCGTACAACCGATTCAGCCGGATTACCTTCTCGCGCGTCTTGGGCGCTCGGTCAATGGCATACGATCGCGCCAGCGCCGACACCCATTGCCCAAACGCTGCCCCGGGCGCGAATCCTCGCTCAAACACGTAGTTTTCATTGTGCGCATCATAGGCGTACCACCCGCCCAGGTCGTCTCCCGGCGCCTTCTGCCCGGCCATCTGCCGAAACGGCTTCAGCAATGCGTCGTCGCTGAGTTCCATCAGCAGGTCATGAGTCTGGCGAAGTTGCCCCTCATGCAACGTACTGTCGAGAGATACGTCGCCGTAATCAAACTCGTCGAGCGGCCCCGATGCTACATCGAGCCCGCCCACCCCGGAAATAAGGCCGAAATGATTGCGAACAGGAATGAAACCCGCGGCCGACGCCAGAGCCGCCGACCGCAAAAACTCTCTCCGGGAAACTACGCGCCAGGGAAACATCCTTCCCCCAACCTTCAGAATTAACTTTCAGAATCGATGATCTGAGAACAGTCTACGCCCACAAGTCACAGCGTTGGCGCGAAGAGAGTGAAGAGTGCCGGACAAGAGGGTGGGGCAGCAGGATCGCCGAATGTTCTACAAAGCTTTAGTCATTCTGAGGAGCGAGCAGAGCAGGCAAGGAGGAATCTGCTTTCGCGCACGCCGCCACACTCAATCGAGGAGGTTCGAAACTGCGACCCGAGAGAACCTACTTCTGATTCTCCCCTTCCTTAAACATATACTTAATCGCCGGCTTATAGATCATCAAGTTCGGCTCCCCGTTCTCCCGGTTTACCTTGAGGCAATTCCGGTCGTACCACTCAATGATCCCGCGCACTTCCTCGCCATCGTTCAGCACAATCACCATCTGCGTGCGCGACTGCATCTGCTTCTGGTAATAAAAATTCTCGGCGTTGGTCTGCTCCGGTGGCGCTGACTTCTTCCCGCCGCCCGGGTTCAACATGGGCCGCTCCCCGCGTTCTCCCCGCTCATGCCGTTCCGGCCTCTCACGGCGCTCCAGCACGGGCGGGGGCGCAGCAGCGTGGTTGCCGTGGTTTTCTGTGCGCGGCAAGGTCGGGCGAATAAGCTTGCGGTTGGCGAAATTTTCTCGATCAGCGGACTCTCCGGCGGTGGCAGGATTCATAACGATTTCCTTCATGTGGCGCTACCTCAGGTACACGCATTCGCGCAAACCACTCCACTTGGACGCTTATTGAGTTGATCAACCAGGCGTGAGGTTTTAACTAACCGTACCACAGGAAACTGCCTCTGACAATCCTCGTTTGTGCCGTTAACCAGCCGTGTGCCCAAAAATTCGAACCTTCATCCGGAATATCGTTTCTACCGCGAATGTGTTTCGGAAAGATCCGCCCCGCGCCGCTCCCGCCCGGTCCATGTAAGGATGGCCACCAGACTCGCCACCAGCAGCACCGTCCAGGCCAGCACTGGCGCGTAATTTCCGCCGTACCGCCTCTCCGCAACCATCGCCTGGATCACCGAGTTGCGCGACGACAGCAAATTGCCTAACTGATAGGCAAACCCTGGCAAGGTCCCGCGCACCGCCGGCGGCGACAATTCATTCAAATGCGCCGGAATTACTCCCCACGCGCCCTGTACCATGAACTGCATCAGAAACCCGCCCAAAGCGAGCAGCGGCACCGAACGCGAATAGGCCCAGAGCGGAATCACCGGTATCGACAGAAGTGCCGCAATCACGATCGCCCGCCTGCGGCCGATCCGCTCCGAGAAAGTCCCAAACAGAATCCCTCCGACAAGCGCTCCGACGTTATAAATAATCGCGATTATACTTACCGTCCTCGGAGGAAATTTCAAATTCGCCTGCAAAAAGGTTGGATAAATATCCTGCGTTCCGTGGCTGAAGGAATTGAAGGCAAACATCAGCAGCACCAGAAAAAGAAATAGTCCGATGTTCGAAGCAATATCTTTCCCTAGCCGCCTCTCCGCCTTTCGCGACACCTGGCCCTCGAGCCATGCCGGAGACTCATCCACCTTCGCCCGAATGTAAATCACTACAAACGCCGGCAGCGCCCCAATCACAAACATCCCGCGCCACCCCACGTACGAGAAAGCCGCACCGTAGACCAGCGCCGCCAACAGGTAGCCCATAGCGTATCCTTCCTGCAGCAGCCCGGAAAAAAATCCGCGTCCCTCCGCCGGCAAGGTTTCAAAGGCCAGGGCCGCGCCCACGCCCCATTCGCCGCCCATGGCAATACCAAATAGCACGCGCGTGATGAGAAAGATCCGGAACGACGGGGCAAACGCCGTCCCCAGCTCGAACACCGAAAACGCGATGATGTCGATCATCAGCACCGGCCGCCGCCCCAACCGGTCGGCCGCGATCCCAAACAGAAACGCTCCCAGCGGCCGCATCGCCAGCGTCAGAAAGTTCGCCTCGAGCACCTCGGAAACCTTAATGTGAAACTCGGCAGCCAGCGCGCTTACACAAAATACAAGAATGAAAAAATCAAACGCATCCAGCGTCCAGCCCAGCCAGCAGGCGATAAACGTATTCCGCTGGACCGCCGTTAGTCGTCGAAAGCGCCCGATAAATTCCATGATGAGATCGGTTCGATCCGGCAAGGGCGCGAGCCGGCCCTTTGAAGCTGCACTGATTCCTTCAGCGCTTTAGCCCGCTGCGCGAGCGCTCTCCGCGCGGAGTCTAGGGATGCTAGCATAAGCTCGAATCATGCCCGAACTCGATCTCCCACAACGCCAGACAACCGACACGCTGATGCTTACCGGCTTCTGGTATCGCGCGGTCCCCGCCGACCGCGTCCACCGCAACCAGCTCGAAAAGGCGACGCTCCTCGAACTCCCGCTTGTGATCGGCCGTGACCGTGCCGGCCAGCCCTTCGCTCTTCGCGATTCCTGCCCTCACCGCGGCATGCCTCTCAACTCCGGCCATTTCGACGGAGAAAATCTCGAGTGCCCCTACCACGGCTGGCAATTCGACGTGCACACCGGACAATGCCAGCTCATTCCATCGCTCACCGCTGATCAAACGATGAAGGTCGATCGCATCTACGCCGGAAGTTATCCCTGCGAACAGCGGGACGACTTCATATGGGTCTACGTCCCCGACCCGCCGCCGCAAGGCGCAGGCTTCACCAAGCCGGCTGAGGCCTCGGAGCCCGCGCCGACCATCGAAAAGTTCAGCGAAAAATACAAACTCGCTTACCTGCAGGCTGAAATGCCGGTGAGCATCGATCACGGCATCATCGGTCTCATGGACCCGGCGCACGGTCCGTTCGTCCATCAAGCCTGGTGGTGGCGAACCCGGCACAGCATTCACGAAAAGAAGAAGAACTTCGAACCCATTCCCAACGGATTCCGCATGAGCGCGCACACCCCCAGCTCAAACTCCGCGCCCTATAAGCTGCTGCGCCTCTACGCCGACGCCGATTCCATCTCGACGACCATCGACTTCGTCTTGCCGAACATTCGTACCGAAACCATCCGTGCGGGCAAGTACTGGTTCTCGAGCCTGACTACGGTCACGCCCATCACACGCAATCAATGCCGTATCGACGTGGTCGCGGCCTGGAATCTGTTCCGCTGGGTCCCGCTGGTTCCGGAGCTGTTGAAATTCATTTTCGGAAAGTTCGTCGAACAAGACCGGCGCACCATGGAAATGCAGGCTGAGGGCCTGAAGCACAACCCGCACCTGATGCTGATCGACGACGCCGACCGCCCCGCCAAATGGTATTTCCAGTTGAAAGCCGCCCACCTCGAAGCCAAACGCACGGGAAGGGAGATGAAGCACCCGATAGCAGGCCCGGTTACTTTGGAGTGGAGAAGCTAGCCCGACCTTGACAACCGGGCCTAAATTTTTCGCTAAGCTGTTGATTTTACGTCTGAGGTTTCAAAAGGTCTTCACTACAGTTTACCCATGTGAGGCGACGGGTTCCGGTCCCTGGGAGACTATTCTCGGGGATGGTTGAGAGGGCAACTGCAGGTGCAACTGGTCGAGCACCATGTGTGATCCTTCTCCGGTTGGGTGTATCGGGGGAGAATCAGAAGCCGCCCATCGGTCGTGGCCACCCAGACATTCACCATTTGGATCGCGGCCATCTTCTCCAGCACCGCTCGAGCCGTCAGTCCCGGCGCCAGAGTGCGCAAGCGCTGCCCCAAGGGTGATCTACAAACCATAGGCCAAGAAGGATACGAAGACGTGGGCTTCGATGCGCGAGTCCTTCTGGTGAAAAATGGGCCGGATCGCCAGATCGCTTTTCAGAGCGCGAAAGACCGCTTCGAGGACAGGCAACCCTCGCTGTACTGGGTTTATGAGACCGGTTGTAGTTTCCCGTGGATTTGTTCGCTGAGGCGAGCCGAGGCTACCACATTACTTTCAAACCGTCGTAGAGACCGAACTGCATGTCCGGAGTTAAGACCGGCACTTTTTCCGACAAAGCCTGAGCGATGATCTGGCGATCGAAGGGATCCCGATGATGCGCTGGCAGCGCCAAGAGCTGAAAGGCGTGCTCTGCCGTGAAGGGAAGGATGCGAACATCCAAGTCCGCGATTCCTTGACGGGCGATCGCTTGTGAGACGCTCAGTTTCCCCAAGCTAGACTTGACGGCGATCTCAGTCAGGGAGATCGAACTCAACTCGCGAACCGTTTCTGGACCCTTAAGGACGGCTGCGGCCCGCCTGCTCAGCCGGTCCGGCGCTTCGACCGCAAAAATGAAAACCGCCGTATCCAGAAGAACCCGCACTCACTGGCCCCCTCCAAAGATATCTTCCACCTCTTTGTCGGTCATGGGCTTCCACCAGTCCGGATCAAGGATCTGAATTTTGCCTTTCAACGTCCCGAACATCGGCTGCTTCCGGGTTGGCTGGTTTGAGCGCACAATGTCCACGACAGGCACGCCACGGCGGCAGATGGTTACCCGTTCACCATTCTCGACGGCCTTGATCAGTTCCGGCAGCCTGTTCTTGGCATCGGCCACGCTGACTTGCATGGATTCAATGATAGCCATGTGAGATAGCTATGTCAAAGCAGGCTGCTCACTCCGCCACAAGCCAGTCCAGAGCCTCTTCCCGCGTCTGGAACGTCGGCAGCTGGCGCTGCGAGAAGGTCTTGAAATTCTCGTAAAACACGTGTGGCAAATTCTCCGTCCCCACCCAAGCCGCCTTCTTTACATAGGGACGATCGAGCACCAGCACTTCTTTCGCTCGGGTAGCGACTTTCTTGTCGACTTGCGTTCCGGTAAAGTCCGCAAGAATCAGCAACGATCCCCGCTGATGACGCTCCACGGCCGCCTTGATCTGATCGAGCAAGAGCATCAGCTCTTTGCTCGTCGAGTGGCTCAGATCAAACAGAAAGATGTCGTGTCCCCTGTGCTCGATGAAACGCAGCCGCTCCGGCATTCCACCGATCGCGACCGTGTCCTCGAGACTCATGCGAGCAGTCCTTCGACCACGCCGTAAGCCCCGTCCAGCGCGGCATCCAGCTCGGAGGCATCTTTCCCTCCCGCCTCCGCCAGATCCGGACGCCCTCCGCCCTTCCCGCCCACTTTCTGAGCCACCGGCCCAATGACCTTCCCGGCCGGCACGCGGGAAGTCAGGTCCTTGGTGACCCCGACGATCAACGCGACGCTTCCATTCGTAGCCGATCCCAACACGACCACGCCCGAACCGATCTTGTCGCGCAGTTGATCCACAAGCGTTCGTAACTGCGCCCGTTCCAGGTTGTCCACGCGATGGGCAAGCACCTTCACCCCTTTCACGTTCTTGATCTTGTCCCCAAGGTTAGCCGACGCAGACGAAGCCGACTTCACCCGTGCCTGATCCAGTTCGCGAGTCAGCCGCTTGATCTCCGCATCTTTCTTTTCGAGCTCGAGTTTCAACGCTTCGGCCGGGGTCAGAGGCGAGGCCTCTTCGCCGTGTGGTCCTTCCCCAACCGTGGGTGCCCCATCCTTTCGCGGTTTGTGCGAAAGGGTGGGAGATACGAATGCCGAAACCACGTTCTCCAGCTGATGATCCTTGCGGAAATGCCGCACCGATCCTTCCCCGGTAATCGCCTCTACCCGTCGCACACCGGACGACACGCTGCCTTCCTTCAAAATCTTGATCAGGCCGATCTCGCCGGTAGCTCCGGTGTGAGTCCCGCCGCACAGCTCGGTCGAAAAATCCCCGATCCTGATCACGCGCACCCTGTCGCCATACTTCTCCCCAAACAGCGCCATCGCATGATACTCGTTCACCGCTGCATCAAATGGCACGTTTTCAATGACTTCGATCTTGGTGTTGCGCAAAACCTGTTGGTTAATGATGTCCTCGATATCCTGCAGTTCCTCGTCCTCGACAGCGGTGAAGTGCGAAAAATCAAAGCGCAGATGCCCCGGCGCCACCAGCGACCCCGCCTGTTTCACGTGCTTGCCGAGAACCTCGCGCAGCCCGGCATGCAGCAAATGGGTAGCCGTATGATTCCGCATGGTAGCCAGCCGAATCTCGGTATCGACCACCGCGTCGATGCGACTCCCAACCCTGAGGGCGCGCCACCCGTCCGCGTTTTTTGCGGAGTGTGGAGTTTTTGACGCGGACTTCACGACAACCTGATGCGCTCTCACCCCCTGAATCGGGTAGTAGCACCCCTTCACCTCGGCGACGACAGTATTGTGATCGTCGGCATAAAACCATCCACGATCCCCCACCTGCCCGCCCGACTCCGCATAAAACGGAGTGTGGTCGAGAATGACGTCGCCCTCCTCGCCTGCTTTCAGTTCCTCCACGCCGACGCCATTGTGAATGATTGCCAGTACTTCGCAGCCGTCCGAACGAGTCTGCCGATATCCTTCAAACTCCGACTTCGGCAACCGTTGATAAACAGGATTCGCGGTCTGCTTCGCCGCCCCCTTCCAGGAAGCTTTTGCTTTCCGGCGCTGCTCTTCCATGGCTTTGTCGAAGCCGTCTTGGTCAAAGGTCAGACCAGCATCCCGGACCGCATCTTGAATAAAGTCCAGCGGTAGCCCGAACGTATCGTAGAGTTTGAACGCCTTTTCTCCCGAGTACAGTCCGGTGACACTGTGCGTACCGCTTTGCAGGTCTCGATGAGCTTCGGTGGCGATTTCACGCCCCTCGTGCGCAGCCCGGATTCCAGATCCCACGGAATTCAATATGGATCCAACGACCCGCTTCTTAACCTCACGAATGTCCGCTTCCAGTCTCTCCAGGCCGGAATTGAGGGTGTGCGCAAAGCGGATTTCCTCGCGGTGAACGATTTTCGAAACCCGATCCGCTGTCTCCATCAGCTCCGGATAAGCGTCTTTCATCTCATCCCGGACGGCAAACACCATTTCATAAAGGAAAGGCTTGTCTTTACCTTGCAGCCTTCCATGTCGGATTGCCCGACGCAGGATTTTCCGGAGCACATACCCCCGTCCCTCATTCGAAGGAAGAACCCCATCCGAAATCAGGAACGTGACC
>Ga0123355_10005238_pt1 | contig 18946 bp, 17 predicted proteins | sample TergutEmb28metaG_3_FD_89872 | JGI IMG/M metagenome (GOLD analysis project Ga0123355, IMG submission 89872) | Embiratermes neotenicus P1 segment gut microbial communities from Petit-Saut dam, French Guiana - Emb289 P1 | ecosystem: Host-associated > Arthropoda: Insects > Digestive system > Gut ... | reverse complement strand
TTTTTTTTTTTTTTTTTTTTTGCTATATTATTATTTTCTATACCCTCTCCCCCCCCTCCTCGCTTTTTTTGGGGGAAATAATTTAATAAATTTTTTGTGGGGGGGGGGGGGGGGGGGGGGGGGCCATGCTACCAGTATGCTTTAAACATGGCTAAGACAATTTACTATATTTTAAACATAGTGTGGGCATGAAAATTTAATCATAACAAGGACAGCAGATGTGCAATTTAATCATAACAAGGACAGCAGGTATGCACACCCAATCACAGACAGAAGACTGTGCAAGCTCAGAGAGCTACTGACATGCTGGGACATGAAACTAATAGTAAGCTCTGCTTATGGAACATTGTGCTGCTATTGGTGTGCTTGGCCTTTGTTGTGGTAAGTTGCAAGTGCTGTGTGTTCTTTTTGGTGAAGTGCTTTGTGTAAAAAGATTGTGTTTATTATATTTTCATCATGCCAAGGAAGTGTTTAATTATCCTGACACTTCTGTTTTGTGTGTGTAGTGAAATGACCTTCAAATCTCAGAGGCAAATTTTACCCCCTCATTAAGAAATGTTATGAGCTTCATTTTGGATGTAAAGTGGGTGACCGACATACGTGTTGGGCCCCTCATATTTGCTGTATAACATGTGTGAGGCTTCTCACAGGATAAGTAAATAAAAAGGTAAAGCAGTCCCTAAGCAGGTCTGGACAGGCCCTGAGGGTTCCAGGAAGGTGGGGCTCCCAGATTTCAAGACAATCAGCATATGAAGATGGTAAGGTTGTCAGCCACACACACTGGCTGCTTTTATCCCCCAGAAAGTATTGCCGGTACTCATTTCTGTTACAGGCTGGGTCAACCCCAGGCCATAGTGCGGCAGGAAGGATTACGTCACTGAAAATTCCGGTGACACCACAGGTAATCGAACCCATGACCATGTGACCTGTAGTGCAGTGCTTCCAACAACTGCGCTACTGCGTGCCCCCAGGATGGGTATATGGTTCACACCAAATTCCATTCACCATTCACATGGTGTGGAGGGACCCAAAAGACCACTTGTCCAATTGTGACTTATGTTTAACAAACATGACAGGCAACACCTCCAAATCCAAACACACAGTGCAATATCCATATATGCCACCTGCAATGAGGCCTGTTCCACAGAGTGAAAAGATGCCTGTACCAAACCCTCCGGAAAATCTCACTTTTAGTGATGATAACTCTGATGCTAATGGAGATCAAAGACAGCAAGAAGGGAACAATGTTGATTGTGATCTTATATGTGAAGCAAGTTGTTCCTCATCTGAACCCCATTTATTAATTCAAGGCAATTTTAATGACATCCATGTTTTAAATTTGTCTAAAAAATAAAATGAACTCTCAGGATCCAGACTAAAATGGTGGTATATTCTCCACCAAGATACTGAAATATGTTCTTTCATAACTGCAAAGAATTTTTCTCTCAAGACAGCGATGTGGTATTTTGTAATGATGTTTCCTCTGTTATAGAGGCTCTTGGATACCAACACGGTTCAACCGAGCTGAGATTGTTTATCGACTCTTCAAAAGTTAGCTTCATAGCTGTGATGCTATGTAACTGGAATAAATTCCCATCTGTACCCCTAGCTCATACCACTAACATGAAAGAGTCCTATGAAAACATGAAACTACTTTTAGAAAAGATCCAGTACGAAATGTATACTTGGAACATTTGTGGGTCACTGCTCTCTTGCTTGGCTGCAAAAAGTTTTGTTTCTTTCTGTGTGAGTGGGATAGTAGGCACAGAAACATCCAAAAACAGTAGCCTAAAGCAGAATGCCTATTCCAGGACAGAAAAATGTAGTAAATACTCCATTAATCAACTGTGAAACATCAAACTTGGAGCCAGAAAAAATTTCATCAAGGCAACTGTTCAAAAAAGTGCTGGATGTATGTATATGAACAATATGTTCTCAAGGATAAGTGGTACTGAAATAAAAGAAGGGGTATTTGTTGGATCTCAAGTAAGACAGGGTGAATACATGACAAAACATCTGAAGACCAGCTAATTTTAGTAGAAAAAGCAGCTGGGAAATCGTTCAAAAAGGTCACTACCAATTTTTTTTGGAAATTATAAGGCAGAAAACTATCATTGATAGGTTGGCTGATCTTGTACAGTCCTACAAAGATATGGGGTGTAATATGTCTTTAAAGGTGCATTTCTTATACTCTCATTCAGACTTCTTCCCAGAATATCTTGGGGCAGTGAGTGATGAGCACAGACAGCGATTTCACCAGGACATTTCTACCACGGAAAAAGGTACCAAGGCAAGTGGAGTCCCAGTATGCTGGCTGATTATTGCTGGACATTTAGAAGAGACGGTCCATAGGCAAAATATAGCAGAAAGTCATCCACTGTTACTCTTTTGTATATACTCTCTGTGATATAATGTAAATACAGGTTGTCTCTGAACTTACCCATGTGTCACTTATAAACCTTTCCTGATATTAAAAAAACCAAAAACATATTTGAATTCATTGCAAAAAATGCTATTTGGTTTACCAACTTTAGTTTGTGTGGCAAGAAATAAAAATTATTCTGTTATCCAGTGTTAATGATGGTGGCTTATAAGTGCGAGAACTACAAACATGCCAGTATGTGTCAATGGTGCTGAAACATGTGTAAAAGTGCTTAAAAATCGAAAAAGTGATTTTTCAAGAATCGAATGGATGACTTGTCAATGAGTCAGTGGGCAGATTATTGCTTGTCCCACCCTATATACACATGCATGAATGTATGTATATACTCATGTACATACAAACACAAGCATGCATTGGAATGCATAGTCTGTACAACATTGATAAGTTCATCTGAACAACCCTCTATAAATGTGTCTCACCTCCTTCCTCTCCACTGTCATGTCCCAAAACACAATAACTGAATCTTCTCCTCCTGAGATGAGCTGCTGCTTAAGACTTGCATAGCACAGAGCTGTCACTTTATTACTGTCAACAACACAAAGACAAAGAATCAACAAATACAACCAAACATCTGGAATGCTGCAATTTTGAATACCATAGCTATTCCAATATAATGTTCCCCTTCTCAAAATTTAAATTCATGGGTAAATTTTTATTTCTGTCTGAATGCTGAGTCAAATTTTTCTTATGCAATATCCAGAAGGATTTTGAAACTAAATACACGTATGTGAGACTTAACCCTTTGGTGCCCAACATCAGTAACAAAATGTGCAATGCTTAAAATGCCAAAAGTTACATAGCTATATCTGCTCTTATGCAGCCCTCCTTTAAATTCCGGTCTTCTTCTGATCAATACAGGCACTTAATTCTGGTACCAAAGGGTTAATAATGTTACTGTCATTATACTGAAGGCTTAGGTTATCCTTGTGTTGAATAAACTACAATGCTACAAAGATGAATTTGGGGGAGGATGGTATGGCTCCATGAATATTCTTACCATCACAAGCTAATGGAGGTGTGCAATCAGTTTCATGTGCCAGATGCTTTCTCCCAGGGAAAAAGCCCCAGTACCCACCAAACACAGTGGGGTCCAAACCCATCTGCTGTGCTGACTGAGCTATTTCTGTTCCGTGTCACAACTATCATCTTTAATAAGCATATCTTCATATTGAATCACCATTCTATGTTCATTCCCCATTACATTTTCCACTTCACAAATCTTATGCTGTTGTATTGCAAGAAGGAATAACCAAATTATTATTACTATTTCGCATTAACTTCATGTTCCAAAAATGCAACTGTCACTCCAACCAGAGCCATAACTGAGGTTTTCAGCAACTGGGACAAACTACTGAACTGTGCACCACCACCCCCAATGACAAAATTCCAAATTTTTGTACTGATTTTATTCACTGCATCTGCTGTTAACTGCACATACACAGAGATGTCATACATGAATGATAGGACTGAAGGCAACGAATCAAGGAAACCTAGTTAGAAGAAAAGAAAAAACTATGTTTTATTTCATAGAAAAACATGAATTCACAGGGGCTATATGACCATGACACAATGCACTTTTTCTTTGACCAAAAACATTATCAACAGCGTGCAATAGCACCAACAACAGTCAGGCACCGAGATGTGACCTTGAGCGAGCATTACGGGGGGACAGTTCCTCTGTGAAAAAACTATTTGAGTGGTGGAATCCAGTGTTGCCACTTGTACCGTCTTACCCCACACAACTCCTATACTGATGTTCAACATCCTATCTTTCTTTTAAGAACACCCTGTATGCAGACCACAAACAGGAAACAGTGAGGACACACATGAAATAATGAAAGCACGCACGCACGCACACACCCGCACACAAACACACAAACACAAACACACACGCACGCACACACAAAGACACGCACGCGCGCGTGCACACACACACACACACACACAAACATTCTAATATGTTGAGGTGTGGTCCTTTGTTGTGTCGTTGTATCTGCATTGTGTTCTGGATGGATCCGAATGGGTGTGTATGTTCATTGATCCATCCAGAACAAAATGCAGATATTACGACACAACAAAGGACCACACCTCAACACATTAAAATGTTTTCACATCTATGCAGAATACTTGAACAACAACCACTTAAACGATGAACACACCATATTCCCCAACATAATCTTTGCCACTCTTTTGAAATCCCCACCAGCCATACATACCCCCCTCCTACCCACACTCCAGAGCTATCATACTAAGAACTCAACTCAAGACCTGACCCAAAGCGAGTAACATAACAGACACACAACAGTACATAAGCTGCTACACTGAAAGTCAATGCACGCTAAACACTACATTTATAAATAGTGAACATTATAACAGCACACAATTTCACAGCAAACAGCCAAGAAGACAATACAACACTTATTATGGCGAAAAACCGTTATAAATAGTGAACTCCGGCAACAGTGAATATCTACATAGTACAAAATCTAGTGAACGACCACAAGCAAAACAACGAACCCATACACAAAAACTCAACAATACGACACCAACCAGATTATACAACAGACACAACAGAAGGAGGACTGCATGCACACACACCAGAAACAAGAACCCCAAAGAGCAAAAGGAAAACAACTCCATGTAAGTACTAATCACCCACTACCTTATAAACAGAGGCACACACCATATTGTTTTCACCCTCCCTACAACTTTCACATTTATTACATACTTGTTTTTTCTTTCCCATAGAAATACCAAATGCGCCAAGCCAAGCAATGCATGCGCATGCACAAGCCCGCCCGCCCGCCCGCGCTCGCTCACGCGCACACACAAAACAGAAACCCGAGGCAAAACCCTGCCGAGAACAACAGCCCTGAAGAGAAATGAGAAAATGTCAAACAAACTAACAAACCACGCACCCCCCAACCCAACGTGAGAACCATAGACACTACACCTATATCACAGCCCCCAACAAACTACCTCTAATACCTACCCAACCAGAAAGCCCACTCCCCACCATTCATTGACCCACTAGACAACCCACTAGAAAAACTTACTTGTAACACGTAACGATGATGATATCTCAGCATCACCACGCAATATAGGCATATATATGACACTCCTTTAGCAAAATTGTAATAACCTGAAGATGGCCGCTATAGGCCGTAACATGTAGTTATTTCCTTGCTAATAAATACCATCATCTAGCATAGGTTTACAGTTGTGTTTCCTGACTGAATTTACCTTACCATTAGTCTTTCAACACACAACAGGGATGACACACCTCAAAGTTATCTTGACATTTAAGTCCCAATTAACACTGAATAATAAGACTTATACATGAATTAACAAGTCAAAAGTACAATACAAATAAAAAAACAAAACTTAAAGCTATGATTTTTCACACATTCAACATATGAATTTCAAAATTTGCCCTCTGTACATGATGCCAAGACTTCAGAAAACTTTGTTATGGTCCAATGTTGTATTGCTGACAATTTCAGAAGGCATATAAATTAAAACTGCCCTCTTGTGTATTCGTATGTCACAAAATGATTTCAAGGCAGTTCACCTGAAGCTTGACACGTAACAGACTCACAAAAAATTGAATATGAAACTTACTGATGTCCTTGAAGTTCATATGCTGTTCCCTGCTGACCTCCTATGTCCCACACAATAACACTCTGATCAAAGCTGCCTGAGAAGAGAAGCTGCTTCTCCGAGTCCCAGGCCATGGTGCGTATACTCCCTGTATGACCTTTCAATGTGGTAATCAATGTTGTTCCTGAATTCTCCAGTTTCAACATTGTGATTTGACCAGAATAGTCACCAATGAAAGCATGTTTTGATTGGGAATCAAATATGCACACATGTTAAGGAAATATGCCTGATACATAAAAAATTGCACATCACTATTTTCAGTAACTTTTCCCAGAGAATCAGTCTGATTTCTCACACAATACTGTAAACCACCTTCCTTACAATGGTCTTGCTAAGATGAAAGGAATCATTTGTTTATATGGCAGAAATATCAGTAATGTTACAATTCAAAGACTTTACAAAAGATACTGTAACGCTGTACACCACGCCTCACTCTGAAAACTTCCTATGCGGCGACCAGTCTCAGAGCAATGATACTGAAATATTTTGTCTCGCCCAACACTTAGCATCCACTCGCAGTTGAGGGCAAAATGAATGCTGGTTACTCGTGCCTGATGAGCAGAGTAGTTTCGTACAAGTGTCATGCGATTGAAGTCTGTTGCTAGAGTAAATTCCTGAAAACGAATTGTTTTAAGCAATGTTAACAACTCTTACAACTGAGTAAGAAATATATCTCCTTTCATGAGTACGACTCTGCAGCAACAAAACCTTCACTGTCTTCCAGCAGCAACAATGCCAATCTTGGTGACAGGGGACAAATTTTGTTTCAGGTTGCTTCTGTCCACAAGGGAGAAGATAAATGCATACAGAATTTTGGTGGGAAAACCTGAAGCAAAGAGACCATTATGAAGATCTAGATATAGATAGGAGGTCATAATAGAATGGAGTCTAAAGGCAAAAGACAGGATGGTATGGACTAGATGCATGTGGCTCAGGACACAGACAAGTGGTAGGCTAATGTAAATGTGGTAACAAATCTATGGGTTCCATAAAATAAAGGGAGTTCCTTGACTAGCAAAGGACCTTTCAGCTATTCAAGAACTCTGTTGTATGGAGGCAGTTAGTTGATTATTTCCAATATCATGCTGTTTTGAGCAATTACATGCAACAGAGAACTGTGTGATTTCTGATTAACATAATTTCTAAGTATGTCTGTGATTCTACAAATATGTTCTTGATATACACTGGCAAGCATCTGTATCAACTTTCTGCCAAAGACTCAACCTTTCTCCAAGAAATCATGAATGACTTTTAAAATTTATTTACTCATAACATTTTTAATAAGTTTGAAGGGTTCCAAATTTTATACACTTGAAAGCCCTAAATCATCTGAACTATTTTCACACACAATCAACAAATGAATGCTTCAGGAAAAAAGCCAGTAAGTCTTCCTGTGCTTGGCATGTGACAGAATGCAGCATATTTTTAAGCAAATACCCTTGTAAATACTTAAACGGAAAACAACATTACTACACAACACTCTTTAGAAGCACACTACTAGACCTATCTCCAAATCTGGAAACATGCTGCAAACAATCCTGTGATATACAGCATGGTCTGAATCATGGTTGGACTGCTAAATATTCTTCACTACTACTTCGAAGAACAACTAAAAAATGCCTGCCAAGTAAGATTTAAAATCCCTCATTGCACTGGACACACACTGAGATGGTGAGAAATTGTAATGTGATTAGACTCTGGAAGAAAATTTCCACATTTTTAAAGGTATTAGCTAAGAAATCCACTGTTAACATTAATGAATGTGATATACAGCAAGTTGCTACTGGCTGTGAAATTCAGACAGTAGTCCTTGAAAGCACCACTTCTAGCAACCAGATGCTTTGAGAAATCTGGATGTTACATCAAATAAGGACATTTCACTGAACACAGGGGTAAAGAACAAAACTTGTAATTATCCTGCAAGTGGCACCTTGATCTGCAAAACTTTGCATAGGAATGCAAAGTAAGAAAATTACCCAATCCACTCTATGCCAACTTTGTGTTATATAGATGGCTTATGTTCATCAACAAAATATAAGGCAAATGAAAACAAACTTCCCTCAATTTAAATGCACTGCTTATTGATCACAAATAACACAGAAAATAATATAGAAGGCATCTTCTTACTAGCAGCATGATCCAGTCATGTTGAACTGCTCTACAAATAGCAGTCACCCTCATTCTTTCATTACTTACAACATTTAGCAGAGAAATTTGTTTAATCATATAGAAAAGAAGGTAAATTTGTAAAACACCACTCAATAAAGTTTTATAGTCAAAACATGTAGGTACATACCGACACTGTCCCATTTTCAACTCCAATAAACAACTGACGAGTTTCAACACAGTAGTACAAAGCAGTAGCCCCAGATGCCATGTAGTGACAGATACTGGGCCAATACTGGCCTGAATCACGCTTCAACCATACTCGAACAGTCCTAAGAATGCAATGGGCAATGTTACAAACAATGACAGAATGACACTAAGTAATATATGGATCCTAGTGAAAGCTCCATTTACTAATATTTAAATTTCACAATATCCAGGTATAAACTGCAACTTATCACAGCAGGAAAGTCTGAGTAAATTTACATAAACACATATCACTTGTACAAACTGAATACATTAAAGTTTGATTTAATTTGTTGAAATAAATCTTTTCAGGGAAGTAACTGTAAAATGTATTCCAAAACACCACTTGTACAATTAAACTTGTATTCACCCATCTCACACAACAGCTAAACCTATGAACAAGATAAGGACTGCTAAGATATCAAAATGGTCTGTAGCATTCATGGTAATCACCAGTTGGCTGGAAGTCTCCTACAGAGACAAACTGCTTTCACCAGCACTCACACTATAGTAGCCTTATACTTACAAGGAATGTTACCACATGAGTACAAAAGGTACCATATCTGGCATGGTAGGATTCGTTACACCACAACAACTGTACCTAGCAGAAGTTACTTTGTAGTTTCTTGTCCAATAACATGCCATTAAGAGAAATCTACACAACTGCAGTATTTACAATTCGCCAGGGTTATACAGAAGGCTATATTTTTTACCATTCAGAACAAGACAAACTAGAAAAATACAAAGCCAGATTTAATGACATAATATCAGAAACATGCTTTTACAAGAATGCTTTAAGTATGCCCATTTGTAATGCAGATTAACATTTTTTTATATGTCGTTTTATTTGTGACTAATTTCCTTGTTGCTTCAAATAACATCAATGTTTAAAACATATTGATTAAAAGCCTGCTGGTTTTGACTGTTTTGTTTACTTCACCTTCAGCATTCATTACTATTTCAATTCTGTGCAACTGCTAGTCATTCACTGTGGAAGTGGTCACATGGATGTATGCAAAATTTTAATGTGATGGGCAGAATAGCAGAACACATATAGTGCATTTAAATGGTCAGCTTCAGAGTTAACAATTATTTAAAGTGGTACTTTACTTTTCTTAATAACATGAAACAAACCACCGAAATCCGTGATAAACCTTAAACTAACCAACCTCAAGACAAAGACAGCAGAGTGAACCTCACTACTACTATTCAGACTGTGGCCTGTTGGGTTGTGACATTATGCAGTAATATAGCTGCATACTAACAATGTGAACAAACTTGCTCCTTCACCTCTCACAGTCAACTGCAAACCTTAAGCTGGAGGAATGAGGTTCTTCTGAAATGTATTTATCCACCTACAGGCTTGTATGGCATCACAACCCAGAAGATCATGGTATGAATACTCACTGTCATGAAATGTTTTCTAATTTTAAACAACAGAGGTACGAAAACTACAACCTGTGGCTTAATTTTATCCAGTCTGCCAATGATGTATCAATCTTTTGAATCAACAGTCCATTTCTGATAACATCACAGGAAACTGGAGAACAGTTAAGTTTACATCGTTTTTGACATTTTTTAAAACTGTAGACACTTGCCACGCTTATGAAGCTTTAGCACTTACAGTGTCGAAGTGTTGCAGCCTTGGCAGTTTAACTTTTAGCATTACTTGTTATAACTTAAAATTATTCAGCTGTAGAAATACAGTATTTAAATGGATTTTTCAGGTAAAGTGAAAAGAAATTAACAAATTGGTCATTTTTCATGATGTCATTAGAATTTGCGCAGATGATGGTTTCTGATCTTGTATATCTTTGATTTTACTACATCCCCTTGGCCTGAAAAACCTAAAATACTTACTTTCCACCCATCTCTAAATCAGTTTGCTGTTCCATTATACATTACGACATATGAGAGAATATTTAAAAATCTAATTCTGAAAAGTAAATACTTTAATGACATGAAAATTTTCTGGTCTTCCTAGCTCTTGAAAAATAGTAACTCCTGTTTATGTTGCTCCAAATGTCATCATCAGAAACTAAACCACTTCTGAAACTTCAATAAACCATGCCCAAAAGCAATTGCATTAAGAATTCATACGGCACTGGAAGCACCTTGCCCTACATGCTCCTCAGAGGCATACTAAATATGGTTAGTGCTAATGGACAGGAAAGGAAATGACAACATGACAGGTCTTTTGTTAACCTGTGTATAAAAGCATCATAAAAGAGAATTTCTCCATAAACTTGGGTGAACAGCTTTAAAAGGAGTTGTGAAAGCACAAACGCTTCAAAAGCTCCGTTCATGAAATTAAAGATCAGTTTTAATTCCCCAAACATCTCACTATCCTATACTGTCACTCTTCTGTCCAAGTACAACCAATGTTCTTTTGTTTACTCCAGCCGGCATCCGAAAAAGATGCGAGTTTTATTACAATACTTGTGTTGATATCAGAGAGGGACGATGCATGATCCACAAAATTAAAAAATGTCAAATCCTTTCTCACGTGTGACGTAAAGCTAAGAGAACCACAAGACTAAGTATCTCATTTTGCTCATTTCACCAGTACATTGCAACTACTCACGCGAAATTGGTCGATGTTTGACACTTCGGCCCCGTCCATTATGTCACAACGTAATTCATATTACAGTGGGTCTATTTTAATTAAATAACTAGTTTAAACAGCCTCTAAAAATCACTTCAAATACTGCAGTTCATATGTAGATGACAATACAATCCCTCGAATCGTGAATGGTCGCAGCATTCGTCATCATATGAAACAGCTTACCTATCATCACAAACGCTAATTACACCGTCTTCACCAGGTATTATAATAGCAGCATTCACATCATCATTGCATCCTTCTAATTTTGATAAAAGAACGGGTTTCTTTGTAGAACTAAATTTATCACTACTAGACGATGTCGCTGGTTTTATTTCAGCAGCCATATTTCTGTCACTTGTAATCAGTTTCGGTTGCGAAATAGAAATATCCCTTCTTCATACCCACAACTTCCCACCGCAAGCAATTAATATACCGAAATACATACCTTGATTCACACTAGCCGCGCGTATTCCATTCCCGTTAGATCGAAGGAAGACAAATGCATGAAGGTTTTGAAGTATATTACAGAACAGAAGCTGGTCACACACGGACAGACGTCTAAGGAAATAAAAAGTTCTGCCTTAAATTATGTAACGCCATGTGGTCACGCCCAAATTTGAAAGCACGGCGGCGAGCAGGATGACATTAGTTACGACGGGAGATCTTTTTGTGCTCAATGTAGAGGCATTACAGGTACAAAACTCTCCGGTGAATATACGCAGTTATATGATACAGAAAAGGTGGTGTGACACCAGAAGAACGTAAAAGTGATGTGGCAGAATTAAATAAGACCCTAGAAGTTTCGACATTGTTATCCAAGGGCGCAAGATTGAAAGAATCCGTTGAGGAAAAAAACGGAGAGTGAAACAAAATGGTCCTAAATAGTAGATAGACGGCACAAAAGATACACAAAAGCGAGCAAAGTAGTAACACAACCGACACCTGATATAGAAAGTCGCTATGAACTACCATGGTTGGATGGACGAGATAAATTGACAAGCAAATAGGTGGGTGAAAAGGGAAACAAATTGTAAAATGTAGCACGTGTCAGGAAAGAAGAAACAACAAATTATAATTATTGGTTACAGTCGTGCAAAAGTTTGTGCTTCAAAAGTACAACATAGGGTTAAGAGGTTTGTAAAGCCAGGAAGAGGAGTAAAGACCTTAACAAATACAGCAAAGGAAGATAATGAAAAAAAAAACTTAAAAAAATAAGTATGTAGTCGTCCAATAGGGAGGAACAAACGATGTGGGAAGAAATGAGACCAAGGATGACCTTAAAAATATACAAACCTTTGTGAAGAAAAGTAGCCATACAAATGTTATAGTTATGAGCATTGCACCAGATATGACTTGGATACAAATTCATACAAAAACAATGAGGTGAAAATGTTACAAGAGAAACCTACCAAAAAAGATGAGGGTTTTTGAAAATATAGCACTAAAAGATATGGATCTAAATACATGTCTGTTCACTAGGCATGGGCTGCACATAAATAGTCAGGGGAAAGAAAATTGTATCTACCATAAATAACAGTCTAAAAGAGGAAAAGAAAGATCAACTAAACATAAAGTACAAAGAAGATCATGAAAAAGGGAAATTAAGAAAGATAATTCTGCAGGAGAATAGTAGCCAAGTACCAGACAAAAAAGCAAATGAACCAAGGAAAGTAAGAGGATTACAATTACATAATTCACATTTCACAGATCCATTATTTGAACTAAGTTGAATTGAACATGAAATTGGTCAGTATAGTACAATACAAGGCAATAATTTGATTGCAAAATACAATATTGTCATAGTACAACAGCTATGTTCAATGTACAATACGAGTGTTGCGAATCATTGTGTACATAATATTAAGTTGACTTTTTTTCAGTTGTTCATATCTTTCTTTCCTCAAATATGCACTTTTCTTCATAGTATTTACCAGACATAAATTCATTTATTGACTAAAAAACATTTTTTACGAGAAATTTTTCTAGAGTGTTGTTGAAGGTATTTTAACACAGTTGTACAAGATGTGGTGAAAGTTTATTAAATGTCCTTACTGAGGACTATTTTGAATCAAAACATTAGTTTGATATTTGTCAGGAATTTTAATGACATCGTTTCCAGGATATGTTAATTTGGTAGAGTTATTTGTGATTTCTTAAATTTCTCACTACAAGATGTCCTTTGTTTTAATCCCAACATCACTCTTATTATTCTCTTTTGCATTAGAAGTACAGTATGTATGTTTGTAGTTGAGCCCCAGTAAATTATCCCATATTGCAACAATGACTGAAAATGTGTGAAATGAACTGTCTTTAATGAGTCTAAGTCAGATAACATAAATTCATCATATTGCATGCTATACTCAGTTTCTTCAATAATTTTTCTATGTGGTGTAACATGATAAATTGCTATCTAAATTCATACCCAAGAATTTGATTCTATAAGAGGAAGATTTTAATTATCAAGTATTACATATAGTGTACAAGTTAGACTTTTAGCCAATGAAAGGTTGATTACAAATGTCTTATTCTTATTGAATTGAATACAAGCTGGTTTATTTGAAACCATTCAGAAATGAGTTAAATTTACTTTTTTACTGTAAGTAATTGTAGGTAATAAATGTTACTATAACATCAGCATATAATATGGTGTGTGAGAGTTTATCCGTAGTGTATGGAAGTCCTGAAGAAAGTGAATTACAAGGGATTACATATTGGAGATTAAGAGAAAGAGATGTAGATACCAAAATATTAAGATCTCAAAAACAACTAGTAGCAAGAGGTGGTGATTTCTTTATTGACAACTGTCCATGTAAAACAGCTACGAAAGAAACAGAGGTAACAAAAAGGGTCAGGAATCCATGTAATATCTGTCCATCACAATGCTCAGAGCGTAAATAACAAATTACTGGAATTATCTGTTTTATTAGTTAGCCTTAAAAGATAATAGATGTTTTGTGTTTTAAAGAGCACTGGTAGATGAGCAAATAGAATTATCAAATATTGATCAGTTTAAATTTATAATTTTAGCAGAAATAGTAGTGAACATGGAGGTTCATATATCTATGTACGACAATATTTGCAAACTAAAAAGTAAACTGCTTTCAAGGATAAATATGGAAACATTTTTCTAAATAAGTCATAGAATTACTGTACTATAAAATCACTTTGTGTGTACATATGGGTCATCTGAGAATAGCTTTCATACATATTTTTAAAGTAATTTGGAATTAGTAATTCAGTGTACCCAAAAAAGAAAAAAATTAATCTTATCTGGTGAATGGAATGTAAACTTCATGCAAAAGAGTGTAAAATTAAATGAATTAGCAAACTTACTATTGATGTGCAATTTGATAAATACAGTAGTTACCCCATCTGGAATTACACAGAATGTTCAATGTTTAATGTAATCATAATAAGGAAAAATCACATAAATCTAGGAACAGTATTGGACTTAGGTTTCTCATATATCTAAGCATAAATATTGTGCATAAATGCTGAAAGACAAAAAAGTGGACTTGTAAGTCAAGAAAAGACAGTTTACAGAAGAGCATATTGAGGAATTTAAGTATTTATTATTTAAAGAATTATAGATTTTTATTATTTTATTATAGCATCTCCATTCAATTTCATTTCACTGATGATGGCCTGAGAAAGGGTTGAAACATGTAGCATGTTTTAACTTATTATATGTTCCTTTATAAGGTTTTTGTATCAAGATGCCTGATGATGGCCTGAGAAAGGGCTGAAACATGTCGCATGTTTTAACTTATATGTTCCTTTATAACATTTTTGTATCAAGATGCCTGATGATGGCCTGAGAAAGGGCCAAAACATGTAGCATGTTTTAACTTATCGTATGTTCCTTTATAAGATTTTTGTATCAAGATGCTTGATGATGGCCTGAGAAAGGGCTGAAACATGTAGCATATTTTAACTTATTATGTTCCTTTATAAGGTTTTTGTATCAAGATGCCTGATGATGGCCTGAGAAAGGGCCGAAACATGTAGCGTGTTTTAACTTATCATATGTTCCTTTATAAGATTTTTGTATCAAGATGCCTGATTATGGCCTGAAAAAGGGCTGAAACATGTAATATACATGTAAGCACGTGACCCGATTTTAAATAAACCTGTTTTTTGTTCTACAGAATAAGTTTAAATTATGTGATTGTGAATGGGATGGCTTGCATTAAGATAAACTAAACTAAATTACACCACTGTTTTGGACAGACTTACTGTATCTATCTTCTACTTAAAATATGGAGATGGCACCATAATGCAGAAGGCATTGTCATTAACCACAAAGTTCTGAGAACTTAAAATCTGTCTCCTGCATCATGGTAACTAACATAACCAAGCTGTTTAAAAGTGCTGCTTGATGAAAGATCAAAGACATGCTGAAAATACTTGCCCTCCTGAAAAATTGTTTTTGTGAACCTGAACTTCTGTTCCAATACAACAGTGGCATAAGTCACAATCATCAGCAATTTTGTGAGTCTCTTTGGGAAGCTGATATCAATATTTCAGTCTTATCCAGTATAACAAAGTAGAAAAGACAGAACACTAACACAGTTTCAAATCATGAAGACCTACCCTGAACAGTGGAAGAAGCTCCTCCAAAATGTTGGTTTCTCTGTAGCAGGGCTTGGCAAACGTTTGGCACCTGCCAGCTGCTTGTGTAAGATACTTTGATAAGATAAATATTAGCTTCGTGAGAAGGGCATACACATGTGCATTTATTCATAGATACAAAAATTCTACACTTCACACAAATAAAAAAAAAGTTGTTGGTAAAACACTCAACAGTTATTAACCTTTTGGCGCCGGAATTATTTTTTTTATTTTTAGCACACCCTGTATATAAAATGTGAATAATACAGGAATCAAATGTGTTAGATTTATGAAACAAACTGCATTTTGAAGAGGAAAAAACGGAGAGTATATATCATGTTTAAAATATTCAGTACCTATATGTGTTGAATAAATATATAAAATGCAACATTTAGAGGTTAGCGGTGCGGTACGACCACTATAGTCGTCGTTAGGCGTCAAAAGGTTAATAGGTCTGTGACATGTTTTGGCCTGGCTGGACCCTGGTCAAGGAGATTTTAAAGTCTGTTAAATGTTTTCCCCAGCAACTGAATATATTGTTGCATTTTAATGTGTATGGTTGAGCAAGAAATACACATCTGACACGTAACACTGTAAGATAGTTCTACACTTATTTATATCAAATGTACTCTTCTGTTAAATTTTCACTTCAGTTCAAAGCACAGAGATGCTTTCAAAGTCTTTAGTCTTTAGCGGGATATTTGAGGTTGGGTGTTTTGGTTTATTTGTTAATATCTGCTTTCAGACTTGGAGGATTTTGTGTAATGCAGCATGAAAGTGTTCATCAGTAAGCTGGGAACAAAATTTGTGTTTTTGAAAGTTCATGACTGTAAAAACTTGTCTGTGGATGCAGTGCTGCCAAGTGCTGTGGCAGTATTTTATTCGCAGTTTTCACAGCATTCAAATTTGTAGTGCTGCACCTGTGAACCTGCTGTGTATTCACCTTACGTGAAACATCTTTTGGTGTCATTTATCTCCACTTGATCTGTACTGGAAAGTGATCAATGCCAATTGCAAAAGGATTTCAAAACCTTCAGATTTCACATGTCCTTTTATGAAAATCTTCAAACCCTGAAGAAAATGCACTGTGAAGCTGTTGAATGGTGCCAACGAACTTGCCCTGGAATGTCTGCAAATCATCTGGTGAAGTGGAAGATATGAAAACAAGTTTTGCAAGATGGGCAGCGACTAAGATCTTTTTGCTGTTATGTTTGTACAGCAGCCTTAGTTTCATGTCAAAGGTCCTTACATCAAAAAACATGTCATCTAGTAATCAATTTTTTCCTTGTAGTTTTGTATCAAGTTCAATAAGATAAGTTGTTCTGTCCACAGTATAAGCAACAGCCACAACCCATTTCACATCAGATAACTGTGATACAATTTGCCCTTTTCTGCCAAGAAAATGTTACTGAAGTTCACACACACACAAAAAAAACTTAACAGTACAGTTCTACTGAGCCATCTCACTGCTAAGTAGTAAACAATATTGCAATATTTCAATGTAAATTCTGCCAAGGACCTGGCACCAGTGGTTCAAACTATTAATTTGAATGCAGTCCACTGTTAAAATCAGTGTCCCTAATTTCTTTCAACTACAAATAAAAAGCTTGTGGCATAGTGCCTCATGATAAATTATATAATGAAACAACATCAGAGTGTCAGAGCTTATGTGTAACTTTCCTACAGATTCATCCCAACACACTGGTCTTAGAGCCATACATATTCCTGCCTCCATTAGTTGTCACACTTGTCTATTTTTCCCACACAGATTCCAGAGGCAAGTGTTTCCTTTCAAGAATAAATCCTCACCAGTTTCAGGTCTTGCAAGTTGTATTAACTAGCACTGTTCATGAATATATCAAATATACAGTGTCAAAGGTGTTATTACTTTCATCCACTGTAAGTTCCTAACAATAAAATGACTGCCTGCAAATGCAGTTGTTCCAATAAATTTGTCCCCAGTACTTTTATATGCCTTTTGAGCAGAGGATGATGTCTTGAAACATCAGGCCCTTATCTGGACATACTTCTTCAGCTACAGCTAACAAACAACACTTCAAAATTTCAGTCTGTACAGGGCCCTCCTTCTCTTGCAGTTATTTCTGCCACTACATAACTAGCACAAACAATGAATTCATAACTAGTTTGTTCCTTACACATGTTGTGTTGACCAATCAAAAAAGCCTTAAGCTGGCTGATTTTATTTTTCCTAAGTTCACAAGTTAAATCTCACCTTTTCCCTCATGCTGTCTCTTGAAATGGTGCCTAATACTATGTTCTTTCAATTCAGAAATGCCGCTCCAGTCATTAAAAATTCTGCCTTCATCACAAGCTTTCTGTTTCTTCGATGTCATTATCCAATTACTTGTTACAAGACTATATAACACACTACATTCATGCCCTAGTCATATTTATACACTTAATACAGCTCAATGAAGATCTGAGGAGCCTTGCTGAGGGGAAATTGGATCAAGAGGTTTTCCCAGGAGATATGGGTATGCAGTCAATAGTCATGACAATATATGGAGCATACTGTGTACAGGATATAGAATGAATCTCTTTACTGCAGTAATTTTTAAGGTACCAGTTAGAAATTTGCAGCTTGCCTGGTTCAAAGTCAACAAATACAAATCTTTACATCCTTTATGACAATGGCTGGCAATAAATTAATATAAATACACATACATATACATGCATACAAACATTCTTCAAACTTCCTTGCATTTTGTTAAATTTCAGTTCTGTAACTGCTTTGTAGGTACAGTCACTTCATCACATTTAGTAATGATTACTTCTAGTTCAAAGCTGGGGACCAGAACAATGCAGATCTGCATCCTGCCTTGCTTCCAACCTGTCGAGGACTTGAGTTACACGTGAAGTACAGCCACTATGCTGAAAGTTGTGTTGCTTCTGTGATGATGGTTACCAGTTTGTTTAAAAATAATGATCTCTAATCAGTCAGTCAAGAGTGTGACATATTCCACTTCTTGATTGATGGCCAGTTTTAATATGCATGTCAGCACTCCTTAACTCTCTGACGCCTAACGACAACTATAGTGGTCGTACCGCACCGCTAACTTCTAAACGTTGCATTTTATATATTTATTCAACAAATATAGGTAGTGAATTTTAAACGTGGTATATACTCTCCATTTTTTCCTCTTCAAAATGCAGTTTGTTTCATAAATCTAACATATTTGGTTCCTGTATTATTCACATTTTATATACAGGTGTGCTAAAATTAAAAAAATAATTCCGGCGCCAAAAGGTTAATA
>Ga0123355_10005237_pt1 | contig 18948 bp, 21 predicted proteins | sample TergutEmb28metaG_3_FD_89872 | JGI IMG/M metagenome (GOLD analysis project Ga0123355, IMG submission 89872) | Embiratermes neotenicus P1 segment gut microbial communities from Petit-Saut dam, French Guiana - Emb289 P1 | ecosystem: Host-associated > Arthropoda: Insects > Digestive system > Gut ... | reverse complement strand
TGTCAGAAACGGTTTCCAATGTACAACTAAAGACATAAAGATACATTTTACTTGGAATTGCTCAGATTTTCCATTCAATTTGGAGGCTCTCGCTTGTAGTTAGCACTCTTGACACCATTTCATCAAGCACAGTCCGCCGATCCTCAATATCTACATTGTCCCAATCGTTCAGATACCCGGATATTTTCTGCACTTGCTTGGGATTGAGCGAATCAGAGGTCATATCGGCGATTGCTTTTAATAGCAATTGCTTTTTTGCATCCAGTTCCTCAATTTTTCCATTGGCGTAAGACATTAGAACGGCGTTAGCACCTGTGAGGGTGTCAAGCAGTTTTTCTATTTCTGCCTCCACTTGTGCGAGCTCCGTATGTAATGCGATTAGCTTTGGATTTGCTTTTGTGGAGCCGCTATTTGTCAGTGTTTGGAACTCGCCCATCTTCCGACACATTTCGGCGTATACAACCTTTTCAACCTCTGCTACATGGAGCGTACCACAGCCTTCGCAACTTTTCCTGTCAGCGCGCCTGCGGCAACGGAAGTATAAGATATCTGATCTGCTTCTGAGACACGTTAGCCCTGAGCCACAGCGACCACACTTTATTTTCCCGGCAGTCCATGTTGTCGCTTTACGCCCCCGTTTAAACGTCTTGTTGTTCATCAACTTTTTGCGGCAAGCAAGCCATGTTTCTGACGATATGAAGCCCTCATGTGGTGCTACGACAAGTATTTGGTCTTTCAAGCTACACCGCTTATTTTCAGCAACGTCGCGCCCCTGAAAGAGGAAACAACCATTTGAACCAGAGAAGTCTGCGGCATCATTTACTACGTCTGCACCCTGGATTTTGAAAAACTCGTAAACATCAAGGTCGGCTTGTACATAAACCGGGTTTTTCAGGAGTGCTGCCAATGTAACACGGGAAAACTCTTTGCCGCCTGTTCCATCATTACATAAGTGGCGTACAATGTCACCGAAAGAAACTTGTGGCTCTGCGTACATTTCAAACATGGCCTTGACACGCTCAGCCGCTTCCGGGTCGATCTCATACATATTGGCTCTGACGCCGCTAATCGTTGCCGGGGTCAACTTATATCCATATGGTGCCACGCCGCTCATGTGGAAGCCCTTGGTACACCGAGAATAATAAGAGTCGACGACACGCATCTGTATGGTTTCACGTTCGAGCTGTGCGAACACGATGCAGATATTCAGCATAGCCCGTCCCATCGGGGTGCTGGTGTCAAACTTTTCTGTTGCTGAAACAAATTCTACGTTATGCTTTCCAAACAGCTCCATCATCCGAGCAAAATCAATGATGGAACGGCTTATCCTGTCGAGTTTGTACACTACCACTTTTGAGATAAGCCCTTGTTCTATGTCACGTACCATTTCTTGAAACTTCGGGCGATCTGTGTTTTTGCCGGAAAAGCCTTTGTCAGTATATTCTCTATAACTTTCCCCCTTTAATTCGTGCTTGCAAAATTCGATTTGACTTTCGATGCTGATGCTGTCAGCCTTGTCAACTGACTGTCTGCCATAGATGGCTTTCGTTGCAGTTTTCATATTTAGCTCCCTTTCGTTATCGGAAAAGGGGCTTTAACCTACATGAAAATTATAGCGCATATAGCTCTATAATGCAGCCCCTTGTCCGTAAATAATTTCGATTTCAACAGTTTGTGTATTTGCTAAAGACATTAAAAAGGTTTTTTTCAATGTCTTTTTTGCGCTGCGCCCTTTCTTTCGGGGGAAGTATCGGCGTAAGATTTTCAATGCGAATCGTACCGTTTCCGAACGGTACGGTTTTGACCTCACTTTCAAATTTAACAGGTATTGTCAAATCAATTCCTCCCTTGTCTCAAAAATGGCATAGTGCCAGCCCATGCCAAGCTGACACCTGTCACAAGATTCCTTTACTCTCTGAAAGCCACGTCTCATCACCAATCGTCCGATTTCTTCAAAGTCGGATTTGCAGCGGTAGCATAAGGTGAGATCAAAGGGCTTCTCTTTTATGGCTGGTAGCTCCAAACTCACAGCAAGGGCGGCATCAATCGTTGCCTGCGTGTCTCTATCAATTCGTCCGATGAAGCCGTCAAGCCTTGTACGGTCTATGGTACGCAACTGCTCACATAGTGCAATAGAATCAAAACGAAGTCCACCCTTGCGTATAATTCTCACATGGGTAGGCAGAAAGGCTTTCTTGCTACCTGTCAGCGGTACAACCACCACGGTGGGGCTGTGGATGTTGCCGATGTCATTTTGCACAACTAAGCAGGGGCGCACACCGCCTTGTTCACTGCCCTGCACAGGATCAAAATCTGCATAAAATATGTCGCCGCGTTTTATCTGTTGTATCATCAAACGCTCTTTAGATGGGGGACGGTCGGACTGCAAAGAGCGCAGCCCGACCGTCAAATTGTTTATCATATTCATTTCACCACCCGCACCTTTCGTGGATGGTTTCTAAACTCACGGTTCAGATACATATAGTGGTATCGCACTTCGCCACAGAGATGGCACCTAATCTTGTTGCGCTTTTTGAGCAGATATGGCGGCAAGTGATGTGTTAAATAGCCATTGCGCTTTGCTTTGCCTGCGCAGGGCTTACAAATAGGATAATCTTTATTCATAAGAGTTATTTCCCTTCTATAATTTATCTGATGTACCATGGGCATCCCTTCCACCAGCCAATCGTGGGGTTGCATCGCCTTGCACTCTTGGAGTGTCAGTTGTAGCTTTTCTGTCTGTCAGCCAGTTCCTGTGATGCGACCTTTCGTGGCGGCCCCTGCTTCGTCCGGGGACTTTTTTCAACGACACGTTAGCGAGGGAGTTTCCCTCTGCTTCAACGAGCTATTTCTTGCAAACCCCGCCGGGGTAATGCTCTCAAGAAACTCACTTGTTGTAGTGGCTGGTTTTTCTATTCAATTTGGAAGGTTCGGTGAGGGGAGTTTGAACCCCCTCACTTACTTTCCAACGGGAGATAGGGTTTGAGTACCAAATTTCCTATTTACCGCTTACAAGAACTTCTCAGTTCAGCAAGGATTTTCGTCTTTCGCTTGTTGATGCCTTTCTGCGACAAGCCGAAGAGTTCCGCTGCTTGACGTTCCGTCATGTCTTGGAAATACAGGGCATCAATGAGTTCACGTTCAGATCCGGATAACTTGTCCAACGCCTTACGTAAATCCTCCACCATGAGTTTGTCTATCACGGTGGCTTCAACAGATTTTTGATCTGCCGGGAACTCGATGCCGGATTCTATCAGTCGCTCTAAAGAATCCTCTTTGGGCGGCATATACCCGCTGATGTTGCCAGTCTCGTCATAGACAGCCCGTTCAATTTTGATGTCATGCTCATAGTATCGTTCCCGCCGCTTTGAGCGGTAGTATGTTAGGTAGACTTCCTCGGTGACCTCGACCCGTTGACTGTCTACATGGATGAAAAATGCTTGCTTACTCATTCTTGTTACCTCCTAGATTTTTTGAGTGGGTGGGGAAAACAAAAAATCTAGGAGGGCGGGGCACGGTCGTTCGGTCGTATAAACATAAAAACGACTCCTTCGTATGCACCGCAGAGCCGTCTTTCCGCAAAACAAAAAAAGATGGTCATGAAACATCATTAAAATGATGAATCCTGACCATCTAGCAGTTCTGCGGATTAGTAATCTAACATATTCAATTTTCTACCATAATCCAGACCGTCTAGCAGTTCTGCAGATTGCTCCGTGGATTATGAGTTCTTGTTCGGTTTGTCCCGTTCTGCAACAACTACGAAGGTATTGTCCTCTACCAATTCACACAGGTACTCTTTTTGCTTGATTTTCATAGAAAGCAAGCGACGGCTCCTGTCCCATTCAAACAGCTTTTTCTTCTGCGGGGAGGTTGCTTTTACTTCTTGTGTCATCTCTAGGCCCCCTATTACTTCAAGAAGTTGCTTTTTAGGTCTACCGGGGTTCTAACTGGTAGCCCTCTTTGCATCATGCTGTGTAGCTTAAATGCCAAAAGTTCTGGCGGTAGGTGCAATGCACTCGCTGTAGAGAAATAACCGTCATTCCCACTTGCAACAATATCCATCACTTCTTCGTCACTGGTCAAAAAATCGGCTAAAAATTGGTTGGCTTCGTACTCCAACCGTGATGTATTCCTGTATAGCACAAAATCTTGTAACGCTCTTGCCGAGGTCGCTAGGATTTCCTGCCTGTGGTTTATCAAGTGGCTGCCCTCATGTCCCGCTACAATGCGCCGCTCAGGTTCATCTAACTTTGCGTTCACTACAACAAACATACAGTTCTTCTTGATTGCCGCAAAACCTTTTAGTCCTTTGAGCGGGTAGTTATCTGAAAAACGGAGCTTTGCGCCTATCGCATCCAGCAGTTCATAGGGGTCACGGGTTCCGTACTTTCGTACAGTTTCCTGTGCCTTGCGGTAGAAGTAGTCCATCGGCGCACCTCTAATTTTCAAAGGATTTTGGCTTTCTGTAGTTCTTTGGCGTGTATTTTTCCCGAGCTCGATCCGTGGCCTCAAAGTAAATCGCCTGCATATCATGTAAAAAGCCTAGTTTATCTTCTTCGGAAAGCTCGCCACCTGCGAATAGGGCGGCAGCCCCCTCTAGTATATCTTCCATTTCCAGTGCACCCTTGCGCCCATAGCGCTCCATCGCTTCCGCTATAAAGGCTTCGTCATCGGCAAGAAAATGGTTGACATTGACACCCAACACATCTGCTAACTTAAAGTAGATTTGCCGATCCTTGGGGTAGCTGACACAACGCTCATAGTTCACTATAGTTGCTCTGGTTACGCCTATCCGTTCCGCTAATTCCGCTTGGGTCATTGAAAGTTTTTCTCGTTCCACACGGAGTTTTTCGCCAAATTTCATATTGCTCACCTCATCTTTTTGTAAAAATGAATTTTACATGATTATAGGCGATGAAAATTCATTTGTCAATAGCTTTTTCGAAAAAATGCAAAATAAAACTTGACATCAAAATGAGTGATGTCAAGTTTTATTTGATTGTCTTAATGACTAATTGCTGTAGCTAACGCTGACACACAAACTGTAGGGCAAAGCATTGGGCGAACCTATGCCGGTCTTATGTCATGGCGTTTGGTTGAGACTTATCTTGCTTGCTATTATCATACAAGCCCCTATAGAATTTTATCCTTATCGCCTTACTTAAACATTTTTGCAAAAGTAATCCTGTATTGCCCTTCTAATCGCTTATCTGCATGAGCATATTTTCCTTCAATATTTTTGACACTCTAGGTTTAATTGCAAACACTAAGGCAAGAGACAATGCAATGAGAGCTCCTATAGACACCATATAGTCAATCACTAGACTTGTGCGCTCTATCATGAGTACAAGAACAACGGAAAGCAAGATACCACTAATAGCACCAATCGTTATGCCCAGAACGGCATATAAAAGAACTTGCAGATACACCGTCCTTGCAATGGTTTTCTGGTTTGTGCCAATCATACGTAGAATCGCATATTCTCTCCGGCGTCTATAAATCCCACCCCATATGGTGTTGATAACACCTAGACTAAGAGAAACAATTACGAGCACTAACACTAAAATGAACATACCAAATCGCTCAAAAAACATAGCATTATTTATTTCGATGGCATCTTCCAGGGTTGACCATCTAATTTCTGGATATGCTCTTCTTAGCACAGAAAGTGATGAGATCGTTTCTTCAATATTATCCGTGCGAATAAATGCTCGATCAAATATAAAACTTTCAGGCGGGAGAATTTGATTATTCCAATCGATATAAATATCGACAAAAGGTGCAAATCGGAATGCATCAATTATTGCTCCAACACGAAAGACAAAACTTTTTGTGATTGGAAGCAGTTCATCTTGCTCTCTTATTAGATTTGGATTATACCAAAGCGTAAGAGCGTCTCCAGTTGAAAGGTTATGGAGTTCGGCAAAATGGCCTGTGATAACTACGATATTGCTCAAGTCACTAATTCCCATATCAAGTTCACCTTGAACAACAAGTGCGTTCAGAGAAATATATCCCACGTCATAATGAAAAGAGTCGATGTCACTTGTTAGCAAATATCCTGCTCCATGACTCAAAATCACGGTGTTATCCGCTCCATTAATTGCATTCAATTCATTTAGGAATTGAATGTCTAGCTGTGAGTTAAATGCTAATATATCCGAAATTGCAACATCCAAAAAATAATCTCTTTCTATCTGTTCATTTACGTTGTTATGAATCGTTCGAAGCATAGTGCTACCAAATATGGCGATTATAAAAACTAAACAGATTGAAAATATGATATTTCTTGTTGTTATCAGATTGTTTTTCATGTTAGATATGGCAATATCGGAGGCTCCTTTTGATACCCTGCGAAATGCTTTTTGGATTATGTTCAAACAAGCATGGATTACGAAAGGGAACAGCAAAAAAAAGCTAGGAATGTAAAAAAACACCATCGCAACAACTAAGCCTCTGTTTTGATATCCACGCAGGAGCTCAATAAGTGAAATAAGAAACATGAGAACAGATAGGCTTAAGAGAGCAATTCCTAAAACCTTTTTCCATTTCTTCGGTGAAAAGTCTCGGTCAATTTCCCGTGCAATCTGTAAAGGTAACACAAAACTGCACTGAACTGAAGGAACGAACAGCGCAACAATAATAATGACAAAAAAGATGGTAGCAACAAGAAGTGCCGTCGGAATCATTAGTGGCACTGTAACGGCTAGAGACAATAAATTGGAAAAAATATGAAAAACAAAAGTATGTAAAAACAGAGCCAAAAGAATTCCTACGATTGTAGCACTCCCAACAACAATGAAGCCCTGTGCAAAAAGAATTTTCCATAATTGCATACCTGAAGTCCCGAAAGAGCGCATAATTGAAAACTGTACTTTGTAATTCTCAATGAATGATTGGAAATTGGATATCACCATAAACGCACAAGCTAAGATTACGAGTGCTGAAAAAATATAGGAAAAGGTATGGAGAGACGACAAGTTTTCTGCTTCATCTATCTCATCAGCAATAAGCGTAATCGTCATATTTGTATCGACTTGTCGAATCTGGCGATGCATCTCAATCGTATTTTGCGGATCGAAAAACTCTACCGTCAAGTAGTTGCCGTTTTGTGACCCTATCAGTTGCGAAAAATCATTAAATGAAATGAGAAGCAATTCAAAGCCATAGACATTTCCGGGATGGGTGCCGACAATTTCGATTACTTGAAAATCTTTATTGTCAATTACGATATATTCCCCAATATTTACTTCTAAAAATGCTGAAACATTTTCAGAAATCACAGCCTGCCCTGATGAAATATCAGATTCATGTTCATAACGGGCTCTTGCTATGGGAGAATTTTCTGTTCCAATTGTATATACATTAAGTTGCCTGGTTGAATTATGCGTAGATTGCACATAAAAATGCCCTTGGTGTATTGCCAGTGTCTGCCTTACACCTTCTACTTCATTGATTGCCTGTACATATTGCGGTGCTATCTCACCAGAAATAATTGCATCAATACCACCTGCACGCCCTCGTGCGTCTTGGATTAAAGCGTTTTGCGCTTGCGAAACAAACGAAATAATCAGTATAATGAGCGCCGTGGACAACATAACGCTAATGAAAGCAGTGAGCATAGCAGTTCTGCTGGAACGTATATTCCTCAATGCAATGCCGAACAATGAGTAAATCATTTTATGCCTTTCAGCTCACTTTCTTCAATTGAGATAGAACAAAATCAATTGTTAACTTTTTGTCTTCTTTTCGATGCTCTGAAAGTATTTTTGAGTCATGGAGAATTATTAACCTATCTGCATATGTTGCAACTGCGGGGTCATGTGTAACAATGATGCAGCTTTGTGCTCTTTTCATTTTCACATCTATAAATGCTTCCATTACAGATATAGTAGTTGCATAATCTAAATTTCCAGTTGGCTCATCCGCCAAAAGCACTGGCGGCTCTGTTATGATTGCACGTGCAATTGCAACGCGCTGTTGTTGTCCACCTGACATGTTGTTTGGTCTCTGATCTCTGATCTCTTCAATATCGAGAAGGCGCATGACATCCAAGACATGTGGTATTATCTCATCTTTAGACACGCCTTGCATAACTAAGGGGAGGGCTATATTCTCTTGTGCCGTCATATCTTTTAGCAAATTATAATGTTGGAATACAAATCCAATGTACTCTCTTCTATACTCTGTCGCATTTGGTTCAATAAAGAAATCATCACAGGGAACACCTCGGATTAATACTGTACCCTTATCAGGTGTGTCCATTGCACCTAAAAGGTTGAGTAATGTTGTTTTCCCTGAACCACTACGCCCCATGATAACTAGAAGTTCACCTTTGGTTAGCGAAAAAGAAACTTCCTCAAGTGCAGTGACCGACTGTTTCCCATTTGTATACGCTTTACTTAACCTTTTCACTTCCAAAACCTTGTTTTTATCAACCATAATATCCTCCAGTTCTGTTTTCGTTTAGAGTACCACAACCATGGCAAAAAAGTAAAGTCTCATACGAAACTTGCAGTGGCACACTGCGCTCCTAAACAAACAGACCGTCATTGCGGACTTGATTCGCAAACCCCTGGAATATGTGTAAGTGGAAAAATTGCGGGTCAAGCCCGCAATAACGGAGGTGCGCTATTTGCCCACTCCCACGAAGCTTGCGGTTATCTGTACCATTCGGCTTGCTTTTCAAACATACTTCTGTATTGAGCGCATTTCTTTAACAAATCTTCATGTGTACCAGTAGCCAAAATTTCCCCATTACCCATTAAGATTATTCGATCTGCAAATCTAGTAATTCCCAATCGGTGCGAAACCATGATGACTGTTTTTTCACTTGTCAACCCTGAAAACAGCTTATAAATTTCCACTTCAGAAATCGGATCTAATGCGGATGTTGGTTCATCTAGGATGATCATATCGTATTTTCTGATTAATCCGCGAGCAATTGCGAGCTTTTGCCATTGTCCACCAGATAAGTCAACACCAGAATCGTATAGTTTATCTAGCTTTGTATCTATCCCAAGCTCCAGTTGACCAATCTGTTTGCTAAAGCCCAGCTTATCAAGCAACTGCTCAACTTCTTGATCGTCCACTTCGTTAACTAAATCTCCGGTGCCAATAAGAATATTGTCGCGAATTGAGTAAATATATCTCACATAATTTTGCAAAATTGCCGATATCTGCTTTCTATATGAGGCAATGTTGTGATCCTGAATAAGGTTTCCATTAACCAACATTTCTCCATCGAAATCAGAATACAATCTTAATAGAATGCTGATTAGGGTTGTTTTGCCTGAACCATTTTCACCAACAATTGCTATTTTTTCTCCCTTGCTAATTGACAAGTCAATTCCATTTATTGCGTAAGTAGAACTGCCAGGATACTTATAGTATACTTTTTTGAAATCAATGCGATTGATCGAATCAATATCTATCTTTTGAGGTTCTGGTTCTGAACGATAATCATTTAAGATGCTCATCATTTGGCTCATAGCTAACTTCATTTCAGATACCTTTCCTACACTTCCCCAAAATGACTCTAAGGCTCTCTGTATGGTTGTAATAGCTGCCGCCAATGAAACATATGCTCCAATGCTGAGCGAATCGTGTGCTACCATATAAATTAAAAAGAATGCAGAAAAAAAACTAACCAGTTGCAATAAAACCGCAGAAAGGGCTCTTGCGTGGGCCTCTTTTTTCTGTAGCTGTATCTCCTTTGAGGTATAGTCATAGAACAGTTCTGACCACCGTTTCAACAAAAAATGACCTGACCCAAATATTTTAATTTCTTTCTGACTGGTGCGATCACAAAATAGTCCGCTCGTATACATCATTTCATTAAATGTAGTCGCATTATTCCACTCTAAATCAAATCGACGTTTTTTGAACATTAAAACAATTATAAGTTGGGGGAGTGTACTAATAACTGATGCAACAGGTAAAGACCAATGCACTAAGAACATGACAACTGCAACACCCACAATCTCGATAATGTTAGCGGTAGCGTCAACAATGTCTTTTAGCATTGTAAAACCATCTTGTTGGATCGCTTCAGTCGCTTTTTGTAGTCTTCTTAAAAAAATTTTGTCTTCGAAATGATCAATACTTACATCACGAAGTGCCTTATATAGCAATTGCTGCACCTCAAATGAAGCATCACGTTTTATTCTTTCAAATAGCTGTGAAGTAATTAAATTTGATATTACTGCAGTTAATTGGAGCGCACAAATTATTCCAACAATAATTACGGCATAAATTAAAGGTTGGGCTTCAATAGAAATAGCAGTTACGGCATTCACAATTTGTACATTGAAATATATAAGAACCGAGGGAATTAGTGCCACAATTGCCGACAACAGTATCCAGACAATTACAGAAAATTTATTTCTAATTATGCTTTTTTTGTATAATGAAAGCATCCATTTTGCAAACTTCTTGTATCCGACTTCAAGATAGATATCTTGTTGCCCTGGCTCATTTTCATGGTAAAAAGATTTTTCTTCTTCTGTCATATTTCTATACCTTCATATCGTTTTCGAAGTCGAGAGTTTTATGTGTTTTCCATTTCAATAATCATTTTCGGTGGGAGATATTGCTCATAAAAAGAAGATTTCCCTTCAACCTTTGAATTTTTTACTTTCACAGCAAACGGAAGAAGGCTAATATTCAAATCGTTCAATAAGTGCTCTTCACCAATACAAACAACAGGGAAAGTATATCCTTGACGCTCTCTCCACTTTTCAACATTGACTTTCTCTCCGGCTACGACTATCGTCATAAAATCTTGATAATCTAGATACTCTTCTTGAATTGTTCGCAACATTTCTTTGCATTGCGAACAACCCACAGAGACAAAGACATAGAGCTGCTCCTCTTTTTTTTGTACCTCTTTTCCATCGCCTCCAATTAGGTCAAAACTGCTTAGATTAAATGCTGAATCAACTTTTGGCCCAACCCTTTCTGAATAATTAAGCCTGTAATCAACAAACAGAAACCAGCACAATAAAACCGCTAAAAAACCAAATAGCAAATAAAAAAGTTCAGTATACATATCAAGCCCTCCCTAACAATCTATCACCATGCAATTGACCCACAAGTGTCCCTGCAAAAAGTGCAACTGCAGTTAGGCTTACAGGTAATATTGAATTTGAGTCTAGAGTTCTCATAACAACAAGTAACGAATTGCTGGAAATCAAGATGCAAATAATCGACATAGCTAGATAACATGCAAAATTAAAGAGTCCACCAAAACCGAGGCTAGATTTTATTAGCTTCCCATAGCAAAAGCAAGATACAACTTTTTTGTCTAAAATCACTTTTACATTTAGCGCAATAAAAAAGAGACAGTAAAAGCAAATCAGTATGTATGTATATATGCTATTGAATAGTAGCAGAGAAAGAAATATGCTAATCTCAAATAGGGGTAAAATCATACCTAATATACGCCCTAGTTTATCAGGGAAGAATTCAAGATTAGTCGCAAAAGAAATCGTCTCGCTATACCATAGAAGCTTTGCACCCCCACAAAACAAAAATTTTGCTGCTAGCACTATAAGCAGAACATTGAATATTGTAGCCATTTTCTCCTCCTCAATTGTTATAGATGAAAATCAAAAAATTAAGTAGTCCTAGAAAAAGTATTAAAAAATTTTTTAGAACAACAGTAACATCGACATTGCGTGGCAAAGTTACATGGCATCCACAATTCATATCTGTAGTATTTTTCTCTCCAGAAAACATTAAGAGAATGTATACTAGTTGAATAAAGACAACCATCAATGACGCAAACCTGACATAAATCGGAAATGCTAACATTAACATTGCAACGAATTCAAATGACATAAGCAAAGTAGGATCAATTTTCTTTAGCATTATATGGGAATTTTGGGTATACTCTCGAAAAGCAAGGTAATAGCTTCCCAGCCGTTGAATTTTTTTTGCGACACTTCTGTAGTAAATTATTAGAAGTAAAGCAGTGAAAATGTAATTTAGGAGATGATAAGACGTATAGTTAAAAAAGATTGAGAGTATCTTCATGTTCAATACCTCCCTGATCGTTGCAAAACAATAGGCTTGGAAGACATGTTAAATTAAGTGATTCTAAAATTGAGGTATAGTCATCTATCTTTGTCTCATCCAACCAACATAGTCGAACAGGGTAGCGCTTATCTTTTTCAATCTTTTTTGCCGCTTTGTAAAAAAAATCCACATTCTCTTCTTGCGGTTGTTTCAAATCAATTAGATAATAAGTGCTACTTTCCAATCTAATCATCAAAAGATCTTGCCGCGAATGATAAAACTTCATTCGCAATGCCAGCTTTTTTGATAATAGAATAAATGCAATAACAGTAAATGCTAAAAATGAAATAAGAGAAAAAATAAACATTATTAATTCCTTTGCATTCTTTTCATTTTGTGCTTGATATTAAATGTAATTATGCTTGTGGTTTTTAATGAATCTATCGGAATACTAGCCTAAGACCATGCAAAAAGTTCTAAGAGCCTTAGCACTGATGACCCGTTGCACATCTATTCCGTATTAAGCAGTCCCGCCGATAGATTCTCCTCCCAACCGCTGGTGTGAAAATAGGTGTCTGGACAACAGTTCGCCAATTGCCCATTCTAGCGCCAGTTCGATCAAGATTCCAGTTTTCGACCCCAAATCCACAACTGCCCTTGACAATTTCTGAAGAATTACCGTGTTTGTTCAAGATCGGTGCAATATACGTTTTCATAATCAAATCACTCCTTCATTTTTACTGAAAAGAATGCAAAGGACTTAAGCTTTTCCAAAGTTTTGCGCCAACCATAGCTCTAAGCATAGCATAGAAAAAATCGTGTTATTGAATTCCTTTCCAGAGCGAAAGCCTTGTAGCATTTCAAGCCACTCAACTTTGCTTATGTTTGAATCAAAAAGTTGTCCTTGCCTATATTGCGCTACAGTTGCATATACATTATTCCACACCTTATTTATCCCTCTAAACGACAATGAAACATGTTGGGTTTTTTGAGTCTTTTTAATGATTTCTGGTGGCAGGTATTGTTTCATGCCTTCTCTAATCAAGAATTTATCTCTCCTCTTTTGAATTAGCATTTCTCCTGGTATTGAGTAAACATATTCGACCAAATCTCTATCCAAAAATGGGTGCCGCACAGAAATGTTAAAATTTGGTGCCATATTTCTATCTAAGAGTTTGAATGTTTTTGCGTAAAATACTTGAGCGTAAATATGCTTTTGATTGTGTGTTTCTATTCTTCTCAAGCTATTTTCAATGTGCTTCAGCAAAACACTATCGACATCCTCATTTGTGCGCTCTATAAGATTTTTTTTGATACTCATAAATACAGATTCATCATACATATAACTGATATCTCTAATATATTTAAGTAAATATAGAATTTTTCCTCTCTTCAACAAATCTACACTCGTCAGAGGAGTACCAGATAGCAAATGGTCAGCTCCGCATCCATCAAGTAGGTTTGTAACCCCACCATGAAAAGCACATTCTAATATTTTTAGGGTAAAACTTGAGGAAAGTGATGGGCAATGCGGTTCGCTCGATACAGGATATTGATCTGGAAAATTCGTTAGCATTCCGCAATTATCACAGTTAACCAGTAGCGGAGAGGTCTCATACAGTTCACATACTTTTTGTATGAAGTAAGATTCATCACAATCTTGAAGCTCGGAAAATATGCCGCTAACAGGTTTAATATTGTTTGCCTGGAGTGCACTTTTTGAAATAGCAAAAAGTGCAGTTGAGTCAAGTCCTCCGCTCATTGCTATTCCGTTTTTTTGGGGTAACAGCCTGCGCTCCAAAGCCTGAGCAAGCAAAAGACGAAACTGCTCAAAGTACTCACTTTCAGTTTTATAGCGAGTCTTTAGTCGTATCTCACACAAGTCCCAATACTTTACTTCACGTACTTTGCTATTATTGAAGTTAATGGACACATAATGCCCAGGTAAAATACGGAAAATGCTCTGATAAGGGCTTTCATTACCGGTATAGATTCCATTGAGTTGAAGGAAGTCTTTAAAATATTGATTATTCCATTCTCTTTTAGAAATAATATCATTCATTAAAAACATGTCTGTACTTGCGGTTAAAATACCATTGGAAAAATCCCAAAAGAGCTCTTTTGCGCCAAGTGAATCAACCACAAGAAAAGCCACATTTCTTTTTTTGTCATAAAGAACAAACGTGTATTCGCCATTCAGTTCCTTGAAAATTTTTTCTCCACATTTTTCATATAAATGAATTAAAGAGTGTGTGTCGTGCTGGAGAGCATACTTAGTACAAAGATCTGGCAAATTGAAGAGTTCAATATCACCAAAGACAGAAACTGCATCGTTCGAAGCATTAGGAACGTCATATTTGTATTTGCATGTTTCAATGCTTGCAAATGAACATCGCTCATCCTTAAAATAATTGGCATTTACTATATTTAAATATTTGAATCTATCTTCGCAACGAGACTTTAGCGTATGAGTTGAGTTAGATATTCCATTAATGTTCCACTGAACCCATTTCATAAACAGCCTCACTCCTTAACAGTACATTGTACTTTGAGGTTTCATATTCTTCCTCAAAGAAATTCTCATCCCCAAGCATAATCCATGCGTGTGCACTAAAAGGGAAAGGGCAGGTCCCGATGACCAATGATGCCGGAATTCCATATTTTTTGCGAACAATTTTATAAAGAAAAAATGACTGATGTATGCATTTTGCTTCAAAAGGAAGGAGTCTGCAAACGTGATCACAAATAACTACCCAAGTGTTTATCGTACTATTAAGTTTGAGTAACTTACGGTCAGAATAGTGCTGATACTCAATTAACGGACTCATCTCACAAGCATGAGAGTAATGCTTAAACATACGTGTCAGCCCATCTTTTTTAAACTGAATATTAAAAGTGACAATGGAGCAAAATGTATATATCCAGTACCAACACCGTCTCATAGATAACTCCCTATCCCAATCAAACTCTCACGTTAGAAGCTTTGCTTGATTATCTTTTCTTTATAGAGTTCATTTAAAAAAGTCTCTAAATCAGAAGATGCTTGCTCGGCGGGTATATTATAGCTTCCAATAATTCTTTGTATCATTTCCTCATAGGATAATTCTTCTTCGATATACTCCCAAATATCTACTGCTATATCATATAACGAATAAAACTTACCACTATCCATGTCAAGTAGCACAATCCCGGATTCATTTTTTTGTACGATGACCTCTGGATTTTTTGAAAACATCCAAACCTTCCTCTCCTACACCACTGTTTATATTGCCCATATAACAAAAGCATTGCCAATGTATTTTCACACTTTATTTACATAGTGTTTCTCAAAATAGTCTTTATTGCTAGCGATCTCATTTATAGCAACAGCAATGTACTTAATTTCTTCGCTTTTCATCGTTGCATGTAGGGAAATTCGTGTCCAGCCTGGCTTATTCTCGTAATTTCCAATCCTAATTTGACTATATATTTCATTCGAGCGATGTGAATCAATGTCTAAAAGATCGTGCGCATAGACTCCTGCACAGGAACAGCCAGCTCTTGATTGAATTGCATAGAAATCACTTAGCGCCTTTGCCACGACAGCATATGCCAATCCATTGATAGCAAATGAAACTATCGGCATCCTGTTCATATTATTGGCATGAAATACATAAATGTTTGGATTAGAAGCAAGCTCATTAATTAGATATTTCACGAAGTATGACTCTCGTGAGTACATTAATTCCAGACCCATTTCACTTATTAGCTGGTGTGCCATTGCGGCTTTAACGGTTTGAAGAATAGCAGGAGTACCAGGGTCTTCTCTCTTGCCTATTTCATCAAAGAAAACCGCTCTTTGTTTCGGATCTGTCCATAAAACAGTCCCACCAGCTGGAATTGTTGGAACTTTTCGTTTGTATAGATGTGGTTTGAAAAGTAGAACTCCAGGCCCACCTGGCCCTCCAAGAAACTTGTGAACGCCCCAATAAGCTGCATCAACGACACCACTACTGAAATCAAGGGGCATATGTGGTGCAATAGCTGAATAATCGACTACAGTAATCCCGCCATATTGTTTGATTATTTTTGTAGCCTCAACATAATTGGTTGTAATTCCAGTAACATTTGAGCAAGCACTGAAAGAGCCAATGATGAGATCATATGCCAAATAATTCTCTAATTCCTTTTCAAGATGGGCTAAATCAACAGCTCCCACTTCATCTGTTTTCAAGATGACTACTTCAGCACCAAGAACTATCCACGTCAAATAGTTTGTATTGTGCTCACAATTTGTAATGAACACCACAACCTTTTTCATCTTATCAATTGATAAGATTTCTTGGAATCTGTGCAGTGCAAAAGTCGCCCCTGTCCCGCCTGTGAGCAGTTCATATTCTCCGAGGGCCTTACATTCTTGCAATAATGTTTTCCGAGCAAACTCGTATGTTGAATTAATGTATCTCCCTATATAAGAATCGCTAGAGTGTGTGTTTCCATAGAATGGTCCAACTTCATTGCATATTTTTTCTTCAATGCTACGATACAGTCGCCCACTTGCTGCCCAGTCTGCATAAATTAAGGGTTTTTCCCCATTATAGGTCTGAATTGTACAATTGATCCCTATGATATTCTCTCGATACGGTTTTATGATCTCGTCATCCAAATATCTCATAGTTTGAACAGCCATAATTTGCTTACTTATCCCCCTCTCAAAATTGAGGTGCCGAAATTATTGTAGCTAAGTATGGGGATGAAATGTTTCCATAGAAACATTCTAATGCCCCAACTTCCGGCCGTGAAGCTAGGCTACCTGTCACATTGATACAGGAATGTTAAATCGTGTGTTATATAAGCTATATCAAAAATCTTGCACAATACATGTATCTCGCCACTGTATTGCCACTATCAAAAGGTGTACTTTTTGATAGCAACTCAGCTAATGCCCAAACTATACCAGTCTTGTGGCAATCTGTCAACAGTCTGCGACAAATTTATAATTTTTTTGGTATGTACGCACTATTCGAATATCCCGACAAGCTTTTATCAAAAAGTACACTTTCTGATAGTGGCTATTTTTTCGCTCTGCTCCGAATTTCCCTCAAACGCCTGTAGAATGTGGCTTGTTTCAAGCCTGTCTGCTCCAACACTTCCTCAAACGGCAATTTCCCTCGCTCCCATTGTTTCACTAATTCGGTGAAATTTGCAGGGGGCTTTTTGATAGGACGGCCAAAACGCACACCTCTTGCTTTCGCAGCGGCAATCCCCTGAGATTGTCGTTTGCGGATGCTCTCTCGCTCGGATTGGGCAACGAAGGATAGAATTTGTAGAACTAGATCGGCAATGAATGTCCCCATCAAATCTTTGTTGAGGCGTGTGTCAAGTAATGCCATGTCGAGGACAACGATATCCACACCGCGCTCTTTGGTGAGGATGCGCCACTGATTTTGGATATCTGCGTAATTGCGACCAAGTCTGTCGATAGACTGGACGTAGAGTGTGTCGCCTGGCTTCAGCAGTCTCACAAGCATCTGATACGCTGGACGGTTGAAATCTTTGCCGGAGAGTTTGTCTATAAAGATTTGGGTGCCAGGGACTCCCAATGCCGTCATGGCATCAAATTGACGATCTTCATTTTGATCGGTGGAGGAAACTCGAATGTAGGCAAATGCGTTTATAGCCATCAATCCCTTCTGAAAAATATAAAAACTCGCACAATGAGTATGTACGAGCTTAAAAGAACTTTGTGTTCGGTGCAACTCCGGATAAGAGCGGGGGCAGAATTTTGGATTGACTATTCGCCCCCGGAACGATATGATAACTAAGCAGAATCTGACAAAATTAGCCTAAGGGGAACTCGTTAATGGCGAATCAGCATTTGAAAGACTTGCTTTTTCAGGTTGTAGACAATGACCGAACAGGAGCGTAAACATCATGGCATCAACTGACTTTATCGATGCAAAAGAATTTACATATACGCCCTTTTCGCATCCGCATCACTTTGATGGAACCGGAGATAGCGGTGAACTTGAACTCGCTACTTCGAAAGCAAATCCAAATGAGCAATATATCATCAAGTGCGGCAACATATATCCCGAACTTGCCTGCAACGAATTCATGTATCACAAGGTTGCTTCTGCGCTCGGACTGTACACACAAGATGTTAAGTTGCTTGACGGAAATAAGGACTATCAGCGTTCGGCGGCGATCCGTTATGTGCCAGAGGCACGAAAGTTCAATCTTGCGGCAAGCACGGAAAAAAACCTGTGTTCGTTTCTTGCATTTGAGGCACTGTTCGTTATTCTAAATGAAGAAGATTCACGCGAATACTATCTCGACGAGCAGGGGCGCATATTTAAACTCGACAATGCCGCCGCTTTCAATGTTCAACAGACAACAATCATGTTGTTTGACGGCAATCCTATTGGCCAATTCTTTATACCGGATATCAATGCACCTTTGCATCATATTGGCTATGATTGGTATGAGCTTAAATACGAAGAGTTTATGCAAGGTCACGGGCAAGTGGCCGTTGATGCATACTTATCTCTGATCCAGCGCTTTTCTGAATTTGACGAAACCGTCTTGTATGAAGCATACCGTGCTTTAGAAAAGCAGTACCCCAAGGCTCTCAGCGAATATTATGATGAGTTCATCCTAATCCGAAAGGATACCTGTCGGAAATTTCTTGACGAAGCAAAAAGCTGGAAAGCTTAGATGCTAAGGGCTTTACGGTCTTGGGAATCGGTGGTCTCCCATTCAAAGTAGCGAATGGGGGACAAATTAGATTGGCGTGGCGTTGCCCCGCCAATGCGCCGAACGGCGCGGTCGTTATCAAGACTTTCGAGTTATCAGGAACAGATCTCAAAAGCATAGAAACAGCGGTGCATTCTGATAGAAACATCGCAATAATTCGGTGGCGAAAATGGTTGCTGTACGATAAATCCG
>Ga0123355_10005236_pt1 | contig 18950 bp, 6 predicted proteins | sample TergutEmb28metaG_3_FD_89872 | JGI IMG/M metagenome (GOLD analysis project Ga0123355, IMG submission 89872) | Embiratermes neotenicus P1 segment gut microbial communities from Petit-Saut dam, French Guiana - Emb289 P1 | ecosystem: Host-associated > Arthropoda: Insects > Digestive system > Gut ... | reverse complement strand
TCTCATAGAAATGAAAAATTCCAAAATTTTAAACCACATCAATGAAAACAAGACCCTCAAAAAAAAAAAAAAAAAAAAAAAGCCGGCTCAACAACAAGAAAAAAAAAAAAAATAAAAAAAAAAAAAAAAAAAAAAAAAATTGTGGGGTGAGTAACGTGTATTATTAACAGTCACTGGTTGCAAACAAGACAATGACTATACTGAAAGACTTTATTCATGGTTTTCATTAATTCGCCAACACAAATGCCAGGCCAGTATATTAAATCAGACCCTCACTGTTTCCTTCCACTTCCTCTCCAATTCATTTACTGTCACCCAGTCATTCAGTGCCATAAAGTCTATGTTGCTATGTTACACCTACTGGATTTTTCTTTTCACCAAATATGTGTAGAAGGCTGTAATTCATATCACTTCTAACTAAAAGCAATATACTTACAGCCTTGTTTCAACTTTGATTTTGTCTCCTAACGCTATGGAAGAAACAGACCTATGGAAAATAAACTAAAAGTAAACAAATAAATGTGAACAAGCCCAAAGGTATTACTAACACACTGTGTTGACTGGTTAGGAGGAGGAGCTTTCCTCTCAAACAAAACGCTGTGTGTTTGATCAAATGGAACACTGTCTCCAGGAAGAACTGTAAATAGAGGTGAATCCCATCGATTCCTGCTGTCAGGTGGTTCAAAGCGCATTGCCAGAGCATCAAAGGTCTCTCGAGTGTAGCGTTCATCCTCTTTTTCTCGGAAACTGTTCCATTCCCAGGCTGTATTTACTGCAACTTCACAGTGAACTGTGCACTGTGTTGTCTTACTTGCTTTGGACATGCAGTACAACTCGTAGCGATAACCTGCACAAATGCCCGATACCGATTACTTCAGAGGTCAATATTTAATATATGTAGGTACATAAACATGGGCAACATTATATTTACCTTTGATGTAATTTCCAGCATCAATTATGACAACATCATCTCTACTAATTAATCTGCAAAAAGGAAGAAAGGAAACATTATCTGAAATAATATGGGAATTAGATTACACAACAAAATGCCAACTAGAATAAAGCACTTAGATAGTTTTAGGGATTTTAAAAGAAAATTAAAATTACTGGATAACTCTTTTTATTTCCTAAATGAGTTTTTTTATATTTGAAGAAGATAATAGAACAAATAAGTAACAAACTGGGTAAAACAAGATGCAAATAGAACTTCATTTATTGTAAAAGTTTCTATTATGTAATTAGACTAGTTTACTGGATAGTTAATCACTCATGTGTAGTTGACTGAACTTATGTAATTCTGGTAAAACGTTTGTATCTGGTGGTAATTTGTAATAACTATTATCTATTATAACTTATAGTAAAATAATGTATTGTATTACCTTCTATTAGTGCATTACTATTATATTATTTATAAATTTACTTTATTGTGTATATGACTTTCTGCATATTGACAATTCCAATGTTACCATGTAACTATACGGACATAAATAAATAAATAAGATAAATAAATATCACTGCAAACTGGCAAGACGCATTCTGAAACAATGGGTAGGCTGTGTCTGTACTCCAACTAGTGCACAGTATTTCACTGACGTCTGAACCAATTTTACGAACGGGCAAACACATTCTAAAATATATGGATACAAGTGTTTACCTTTGAGCTTCAGACTTAACGAGGCCACGAATCTGTTTTTCTTTCGTTGCATCTGAAACAACACTTTACGTTAATTGGAAATACGTAACATGCGTGAACCTCCTTACGCATGCATTATTTAATATGAGGTTCACACTGCTTCGAATATTAATATATGACATTCTAGGATGTTACTCCTTTTCGTGTGGTAGATACATCTCGGAAGACCTAAACTTTAAATTAACACGAACCTATCTACGTGAAACTTATGAAATTACCAAGCACAAGCACTGACTTGCCTAGAAATATAACGTTCTTTTCGGTTTCACAAGAAGCAATAATATCGTTTTCGCTAACGATATGGACAGTCCTCTCATGTTTGTCTTTGAAGAACGACTTTATTTGTAGAGCTCGCGTAGATTTACCGCTGGATGGAATTCCTGTTATTAAAATAAGAGGCATTTAAATTCAGTTAACCTATATTTCTATATTCTAACGTTTCACAGATTCGCACAAACGTAAGGTTAAAAACCACGTACTTGTACGCCACAATCTCGCGTTTACCGTAACCAATCAACAGACAGGATAAAAGGAAGAATTTTGTTGGGTAATCAAGATGTCGAAGGCTCCGTGATTGGTAGAAGTAGTCACGGGTATTATTGTATGAACGCCTCTAACTTTACCAAATACGTGAAGAAAATTTTATAACTTTTCCGCCAATATTTGGTCGGTCAGGGGTCCCATGATAATGAATGATTCCAGTACAAGAAATACCCCCAAAATGAGCAACCGACATGACGATGAAGAAGAGAAAGCTCACTTTCAAAGAATTGTTGCGGCTTTCAAATATTACAGGTGAGACGATACGGATATAAAGGTGATTTCAAAAACAGTTTTGGTATGGAATTGTTTCTAACCTGTGTGAAACTTTCGGCCGGTGACTCACACAAATTTTGAAGCTGTAGCACCGTACACCATGCCACCTGCAATGATATCCTTATTTTTTGGCACAATAAAATCGTATAAAACCACGAGGGTGAAAGGTAAAGATTATGGTTCAGTGTGGTATATATGTGTTTGGTTCTAGGGTCACTTAGATTACAGTATCCGGAATTGTACACGTCATATTTTTTGTGAACTTAATGGTTATTGTTACTGAAGCAATGACTATGTCTTGTTAATCTACCTTGACTATAGTTCCTCCTCTAAGATATGACCTCCAGCTGACAGCATTCAATAAATGACCCTGTTTCCTTGACAGGACGCACTCTCTCCAGCGAGTTGCAAAAACTGAGAAGTATCTAAGGTCTTTACCGGCTCATCATCAGCAGTTACTGGAGAATTACCGCCAACATTTGACTGAAATCAGATCCTGCATTGAACACAATGATCAGATAATCAAACTGATCATTAAGGATGTTGCATACATGTTTGAGAATGTGAACTCAACAAGCCCATCAGAACCAGTGTGTATAAATTGCTACATAAACAATGGATGATAAATTTTACAGGGTAGAACACAAAATATTGAGACATATTTTCTGTTTACTTAACATGCTTTCAGTAAAAGTGGACTTCCTAACTCTTCTTTTGTATATTTGTTTGTATGGAAATTAATGAGGAATGAACACAACACCATAGAACAGGGTATTGAGGGAACAGAACATTTTCAGAAATTTGTGATAAATTCAGGGTTGATCGTTAGGAGGGGAGGTACATTTTATATCATTCTTGTTCAAATGACTGGAAAGTACAGGCTATGATACAGTAGACCCACGTGTTGAAGGAAAATTTGGTATATTAAAAGTGAAATGAATGCAAATCTAATGAAGAAGGTGTACCTGAGGCATATCAGTTTCCATTGTATAACAGGAGTTTGCCGTAGCACTTCACCTGATCATAGACTTTTGCAGTCATTGTGTGTTAAGTAGGCCTCATGCACCGTGTTTGTTGTGGAGATTGATTAGGTCTGAGAATTGGGACTATGAATGTGTTTTGTATGGCCATTGGAGGGAGGTGGGATTGACCACAAGTATTAATTATTCTGTCACTGGGTGTACATAATTATTGGAAATGGAAGTGCCCTTTATTTGACGTTAAGTGTTTACCTGCTAGAGGCATTAATTATAATGTTTTATGTAAATGTTAGGTTACTTTTGGGGTTTTAATGATATTGTGGTATGTTGAACTGTTTATTCAGTCTTTGGGACATGTTCCACCATTATGTGGTTACTACGAACATGCCTTCAAATTACTTTTAAATTTTTGTGCCAGTTTGATGTTAGATGTATGTGGATGACTAGAATGTTAAGTAAAGCAGCCCAATAATTAGGCATTTGACAGATAGAGGAGACACGTAATATACTCTTGTAGGAGGAGCATACTGAAATCTCAGAATAGTATATAATAAGTGCAGATATTGGCAGTATCTGATTCGGTTGATAGTGAGGAATATGGCCAAACAGTTAATACAGATATCTACTTCAGTGAGAAATTGACATTTTATTTGCAGACACAGTTTTGAATTTAATGTCTGCATTCCACCTTTTAAGCCATCAATATCATTATCATAAGCAACATCCAACTGCAGGCTTCAAGTATAATTAATCTTGCTATTTTAGCCAGACATTTTGTCATAAACAACAAAAAAATAATTTGAGGGCTAACTAGATTGATAACTCTCATGTCTTCAGCTACAAACAAAGATTTCTGCAAAGTGGTATTGAATTCTCTATGTGCACCTTAGTTTACAAAAACAGGGCCCAAAACTTATTACTAGGCACTGCAGGTGAGCCCAGTACTGGATATTTAAGAAATAAATCTGTAAAGTATTATAGGATGTTCTCTGCCCATAATACTTGGCATTATTCTATTTAATAGTTTTGTGTCATCCAGCTATAAGCAGAATCTGCTTTTAGAATCTACAAACCTGCTCATACACTCTTCATTAACAATCTGTGCTGTGTATTATGACTTGTACATGTTAGATCAGGTGCTTGGAATGAACTCCGTCAAATCACACACATGCTTGACACCTGGTAAGTCAATTATTGAAAGCCGTTTGAAGTTCTTATTTAAAAGTGTCTTTGGTACCTAGGTTTCCACAGTAAAAATCTTCTGTGTTACAATCTATGGCATATTCCATAACAAAAACAATATATGTTGCAATGAAGAGCCTCTTTGTTGCACCACGCTTATATTTGTGAACCACAAAATACAGTTAACGTCTGTTACACACAGCATATGAGGCTGGAATGTATGACTAAGACTTAGGGTGTTACAGTGTGTCATACACACTGAGGTAAGGCTGGTGGTATGTAAGTAATGGTGCGCCCAATCAGGTTGCTAAAAAACAGTTCTACTTCCATCTGGCTGCACTGTATAATGAAAACACTGTGTTCGGCCCACCAGCGATTAAATTAGGCTACAAGTTCTTATTTAATAATGGTTCAGATAGGATGTAGAAAACACAAATTACGTGTTGTTTATGTTATATTGTATAGTGTATGTGGTTGCTAAATTTGAATGAGCATATCCAAATTATTTAAAGGATGTGTTATTAAGTTTTATTTTTCATTGACCTAATCCTTTTGGCCTCACTATGGCTCCTTAGTCAACTCAGCCTCTAACAGAAATGATTACCAAGAGTATCTTCTGGGGGTTAAAGGCAGCCAGTTCACAGGGCTGACAACCTGGCCACCTTCATGTGCTGATTGTCTGGAAATGTTGGGTGCCCTGAACTCCTAGAGCCATCAGGGCCTGTCTAGGCCTGTATAGGGTTGTTGAAAGGTTTATTTCCTCCTAGAATATGTTCCAGTTTTTTAGGAATCCTTTTGATATCTTTATAAGTTTTGCAGATGTGTTTATTTGTTTTGATTATTCGTAAATGTTGTGGTGATTCATAAAAGCAAAACTTACATTCTCAAGGTTGAGTTAATTTTATACCTGCAGTTTATTGCAGTCTTCAGTGCAGTAATAATTGAGAATATGAGACTTCATTAAAATTGTGTAGAGCAGTGACTTGTGGTTAACAGTAAATATTTATAATTACTAATTAAATACATTAAATACATGATATAAGTAAATTTATTATTAGTTGTTGAGTGTCACAGTTATTCCCTAGAGAGTCAGTGAACAACTTGTGTCTACATCTACACTATGTCTATACAAAATCAGTAAACTACTTTTATTTTGGTTGACACAAGTTCGGTATATAACAAAAAGGTAAGTGTTAATGTTTCATGCCACAGTTATATCTGTAGTGACCAATGTATGGTTGATATGTCTTAATATTACTGCCTTTCAAAGGAGCTGAGCTTACAGCATGCATGAGAAACATAACAGTAGAAAATTTTATCTGAAAATTTTTTGAAGACTGAGGATAATATTAAAATGCCATGAAATGGAGGTCTAAGATTTCAGATTTGTTTTGTATAATTTTCCCAACACCTTGTATGAGGTTTTTGTTGCAGTGATGAAAAATATGCCATAGAGCATTTTGTTTGTAAATGCAGATGTAGTAATTGCATTTCCTTCCGTAGGTTACGGTTGTGAGTTCCCGTCCAAGTGGAGCAGACCTCGAGAAGGTTCAGGCAACCCTGAAGCAGTTTGTGCGGGACTGGAGTGAGGAGGGGGCCCTAGAACGCCAGACATGCTACCAGCCGATAGTTGAGGAGATAGTGTCTCACTTCCCAGAAGATATGTGGTAATGTTGAATTTTTCTGTCTGTTCCCTGGGCTCTGTTTGGAATTTACATATAGCAGTTTGGTGTAATTGATACCATCCGTGACCCTTCAGAGGCCCAGATGCATTAGGCAAATAGCATATTTACATACATTCCCATGTTACCTGTTTTTTTAATGGTGCAAAATTGAGGCGCGTATACAGACAAACTTAAAACCCAACAAATCCATTTTAAAGGTTTCCGTAAGAATTCTGATTTGTTTTGTGGCTTTGGTTTTGCATTACAAAGGGTAAGGATTCATATATAATAAGGGAAGTAAAGACCATGACAAGACACATACATAAGTAGTAAGTTCTTCCTAATGAATGATGACAGATGTAATGAGGATGATGATGATGACGATGGTGGTGGTGGTGGTGATGATGATGATGAGGAGGAGGAAGAGATTTGAAAGTGTTTCTGAGGACTCAAGACTTAAGGGTTATGATGTGCTGTGTTGTTGGGTGCATGGTTCCTGATGTTTGAAAGGAGTGTAATGCCTTCATCTTTAAGTGGCAAGTAGTCCAAGAATAATATTCTTCTTAGACTGCTTTGCCCTTGGAGGTGATGTCACTACATTACATTGAAACATAGGGAACCATTCACCCACTGGCCCAATGTTGCATCCCAGAAGACGTGAGTCCTCAACTATGGTTGTGGTGATTTTCATGTTTCTGCTCCAATGTCAGTCTTTCTTTTGCAGCGTGCCTCAGGATATTCGAGTACTGGTCCCCGGAGCAGGTCTTGGACGACTTGCATTTGAAATCGCTCGCAGGGGTTACACTTGCCAGGGCAATGAATTCAGCCTGTTTATGCTGTTTGCATCCAACTTCATGCTTAACAAGTGGGTGTGTTGGGTTATTCACAGAAATGTGTGGTGTATTTTAAATTCTACTGATAATTAGTGGTGTTCAGTGTGGCTGTCTATCGACAGGCTTGGGGACTAAGGAAAGTCAGTATTTATATAATTTCCTCAGAAATATGAATATGAAAATTCTAGTGAAGTCTGTACCTGCTAATTTGGTAATTATTTCTGACCCTTCATTGTGGTTAACTGCTGGGAGGCAATATGAAAAGAATTGCCACTTTTCAAGGATTTTACATTTGTTTACATTTAAAAAATATGTTGCTTGGGCATGTTCAAGTAAAGGGGTGGTATGGCTATATCCTCAGATGTACATTTATAAACATTTTAAGTTCACAATTTAAATCAGGCATCACAAATGAGCTCCCAACACCTCTTGTACACAGTTGTGACTGACTACATGGAACACTAACCAAACTGGGAATTCAGTCAATGTTTTAGACTTCTCGTAATGAAATCAGAATTTAGACTTTGAATTGGCCTGCCATTTGACTCTATTCACTTTCTAGTTATCTCAAGAGGTGTTCCATAGATGGTAGCTGGTATTAAATTTCCAAACCACACTTTTAATTTCAGTTAAGAAGTGGTGGGGTGACACAAACCAATTAACTGTAATGAATGAGGTTTATGCTTTTGGGGGGCGGGTCTCCACTTAGAGATGTCATAGCTGCTTGCACCAAATTTTACTTTTCAGCCATGTGAAGTGTAAGGAGTCAGCTTTCTGGTCATGACTTCTTATTGTCTGTCACAAAGATACAAAGTTTCTGACAATGCAGGCTTGTTTATCCTGCTCTCTGATATCAGAAGCTGCTGGTGGGGTCTAGACACCACTGCTTCTGCCTGCTAAGAAATGATAATTCAGTTTCTAAAGCTTCATGCACTTGTGTTGGATTAGTCTGACTGTTGTAAAGAACTGAAGGCAACAGTAACAATTATGGGCTATAGATATTTACCTTTTCCCTCCCTTAACCTTTTCCAGCATGCTAACCAATGGTGTATTCGGTGATTTAATGTTGATATGGGAAAACAGTCAAGAAGGAAATAAAAACAATGATAGAAATTGTAAAATATAATTCAGTTCGTTTGTGGGACATATTATTCAAGAGAGTTTAAATTGATGAGCGTTAAGTGACCTCTAGATTGAAATGCTGCATTGTTATTGGCAGAGTATGAACTTTCAGCCCAATGTCTTGCCAGCAGATGTCAAAATGTACTTTGTTTTTGCACTTGTTGTACATTAGAGGAGCACAAAGTTTAAAATTTGACTGACAGTTAATATATTTCAAATAAACTTGTGAAGAATGCCGTACTGATGCATATGTACTGTGTCACATGTGTGTGGAAAGAAAATTGCTTATTGTATTATACATGTTTTGACAGTATGGTCTGGAAAGTGTCAGTGTTTGACTACAACACCAAGAGAGACTAAAACTTCAGGATTGGAACTAATTCCAGGTGCCGAGGTACAAATGTGCACCATGTGTTTCCATGGGTACACCAATATGTGAATAATCTGCGGCCTGAACACCAGACTCAGAGGGTCTCCTTCCCAGACATAAACCCAACAGATCTTCCACCCACTGCTCAATTCTCCATGGCAGCTGGAGATTTCCTCGAGGTATGGTCACATGTGTGTCTAAGTAACATGTTTCAGTTTTGTATTATTTTATTCTGGGGCCAGCAGATGAAACTCTTCTGTTTTTGTTGCTTCATATGCTTGTCTGGTAATATGTGGTTGTCATGTTTTGAAATGTTAGTAGAAGGCTATATTATGTATTTCATCCACTCTTCAGATGCTAACATAAGTAATGCAAAGTGACTAAAAAGCTTTGTATCTGCCCCTTATTTATGATGTTACTGTGTGGAATAACTTAATGTCACCTTTCACTCTTGCCTTTAGGTGTGTTCACAAAATTGTGAAAAGGAACTTTTATCTTTGTCATGTCTGTCTGCCCATTCATCTGTCCACATGGAACAGCTGTGCTCCCACTGGTCATATTTGCATGGGATTTGATTTTTGAGTATTTTTCAAAAGCCTCTCAAGAAAAGCGAGGTTTATTAAAAATCTGACAAGAATAACGGGTACTTTACATGAAGACCTATTTACATTCATGATGATATCTTGCCGAATTCTTTTTAGAATGAGGGATGCTTCAGATAAATGTTGTAGAGAAAATCAAAACGTACATTTTATGTTGAAAAACTTTCCCCAACAATTGTGCTGTTTGTGAGATATGTGGAAAAATGTTGTAGAGCCATACAAGCCATGAGGCTACAGACATACACTCAGAATATATAATACTTACTGCTTTTCCACAGCAACAATTGTAAAGTAAATGTGCCTCAATGTTATGTTATACATACATTGCCCTACTTTTGGATTTTATGATACATTAGTAAGTGTATGTATGTGCACATAGAAAGTTACTGTTTTAGTGTGGTATTATTGTTACCTGACTTTCTGTTCTTCCTAGCACAGTCTATGATTTTGAGTTTCTCTTAATAAGTTATAAAGTTACGGTCATATGCAGTGTGGCTATCTGCAAAACTTAACAAATTGTGAACATTACACACTTAAAATAAAATGTGTAACTTTCTTTCTGTTTTTATTCAGTGGCTAGGTACAAACTCAGAAATTCTTGACAGTTCACATGTTTGTGCTACATATTCAGAGTTCATAAGCAATACAGTAAATTCATGTTCAATGCATATTTGCTGATGCAGACAGCTATTTGCTGTGCCATGAAGGTCATGTGAATAAGTCTATGTCTTCAGGTATTTAGTATGTGCAACTCAGATTTGCCTAACACACTGTCCTTAAGGAACCCAACTCATGTAAACTATGAGTGTTCACTGTTAATTAGACTCTCAGTGTGCTGATGCTGGTGATAATATGAAATGAATATATTCACAGTGGATTTACAAAAAAGAAGAATGTATAAAAGCTACATTTTACTGCTTCTTCTATAGTTTTTTCAGTTCTATTTAAATGATTGTCTTTGTGTTATTTATGATAAATTTTAATGATTGTCACAATTGTGGAGAAATAAGCCAGAGTTCTTCCTACTTAGCCCTATATTATTATTATTTATATGTAGTTGTTTTGTCACTTTTATTACTGATTCCATAAATGTGAAGGTATATTTATCCCAGTGCTTAGCACTGTTCTATGCAGAGATATGGAGTAGTGGAAGTATATCTTTACACATTTGTAAGCTCACCACTAGGTGCAGATGTACCTTTAGCTTCATGCTGTAGCTTCTTTATCTCAAAGTCAAGAACCTCTTGTACCCACCCTTGGTGAGAGGCTGAATGGTTTCCATATTCGTCTACATGGTATCAGTGAGAACAGTCCCTGCCTCTGCCAGGAATCAAAATCTGGTTACCCAGCTCATAGCTAGTCTTACTGAGTAAACTGAAGTATGATTCTGATGTATTTTTGTATCCATCTTCTCAGTTCTTTGCATGTATTTTCTGCATTTATGTTATACTGTATTAAAGTTAATGTCATCTCTCGAGGGTGGCTTGTTACATAATGTATGGGCATGTATGTGCTTTTTTAGTAAAACAGGTATCAGTTTCATTATAAACATGATAAATCATGGGGAAAAACACATTTTTTGCAAGCTGTGTCATTTATGATATGATATTTATTTACTGCAAATGGATTTTCACCTGGTGGCAGTGGCGGGTAAACTTGTACAAAAATATGAAAGAAACTGCTATAAACGAAAGGAGAAACAATACACAAAACAGTACAAAAACACAGGATACACAAAATAGAAACCAAACATACACAACAAGAAATCAAACATACAAAACAAGAAAACAGTCATAAAATGAATATTAAAGAACACTAGTCAAGTAATTAGAAAACAACAAATAGAAGCAAATGTCTTATTTCTTGTGTAGGTGTACACTGAAAAGGATGAGTGGGATTGTGTGTCTACCTGCTTCTTCATCGACTGTGCGAACAACATTGTGGCATTCATTGAGACTATATATAACATCTTGAAGCCAGGTCAGCTCTTCATCTTATACTAAGTTTCACAACTGTAAGTCACTGATCTGGAAGGGTTTCTTATGCGTTCTTTATGCTTGGTGCCTGAAGTGAAAACATTGTGGACTGGTCATACCCATGTATCCACATAGTTATCTACCAAGCAGAGCGTGTTTTAAATTGGATCTAGCTGGCTTAGTATATTGGCCATTGGTCTTGTGGGCACAAACATCCAGGTACAACAAATAAATAGAAAACTACTCTTCTGTAATTGTGCATTTTTGTATTTTGACTGTTTAAAACCAAAGAAAATGGAGCTCTTGTGGATGTATTGGAAAAGTCTTAAAATAATTTGGGATTTGGAATTAAAAGGTTTTTAAATGCATTTTATGACATTTGTAGTAAATTTAAACGAATTATGCACATAATTTATTGCAGGTGGTATGTGGATCAACCTTGGGCCACTGCTGTATCACTTCTCAGATCTCGCAAATGAAGATTCCATAGAACCTAGCTACCAAGTTGTGCGTGAAGTGATTGTAGGCATTGGCTTTGAGATAGAGGTATGTTTTAATATGCCACTGCCACAAGCATTATTAATGATATAGTCGCACTTCGTTCTTAGTTTCTTTCCTCACATGGATTTGTTTATGTCCACAGAAAGAGGAGACACATGTAAAGACAACGTATGCACAGAATCCTAAGTCAATGCTACATTATGAGTATGAGAGTGTGTTCTTTGTGTGCCGCAAGCCTGCTTTAGATGATGACAGGAGTCCAAGTCAGACTGGAGGCCGGTAGCAGGCTACTCTAGTTTGTTGCCATCTGATATTTGTGTGTAAATGAACATTGCTGCAATTGTGGTATTGGATCTGTTCTGCCATGAGTTAACTGCTGTCTTTTCATATTCTGATCTTTTGGGTCAGGCACTGTGTGGTGCAGTAGGTGGGTGCCAGTATTTCACTGAAACTTCTCCCCAGAAGATGGAGGCAGTACATTCATTTGAAATATCCGTGCCAATCTACCACACTGCATGGTTCCATAAACAGAGATCACAGTATGAACCCTCAGCACTGCAGAAATGCCAGATTACATAATCACTGTCCTGTTCTTTTCTGTGTATTTGTTTAAGTTTTATTTCAATTGTGATCTCTTCATACTGCTACTCTATAATGAGGATGGAAACTAAGTGTTACAGTTTCCAGTCAGCTTCAAAGAAATCAGAACTGTACGAGAGTCATGTGGTACAACAGTGATATTTCCATATTCAAATGATTGCTTTACTTCATAACCTGGAGTGTACTGTTTATACTGTATTTATATGCCTAGTCCCAAACTTGGCACAGTGAATGTACCCGCCCTAAAGCACATGTTACGCTGTGCTAGCGTACGCATATTATAGTTATATATCAGTTTATAAAGCATCATTGCATTTGAATAAGTGTCTTATTATCAGATGTACAGGCTTTTGAGTAGTGATGTGATGACAAATATTTACAGACAGTTTATTCATAATGTTTTATATGTAAACTGACGTGAGTTTTCTATTAATAAATAATTGGTACATGATTTGGAAAATAGAATAAAATTCTGAAGATCACTAATTCCATGGAGCAGAGCCCTTGGGGAGAAGCTGATATTTGGTCACCTAGTCAAAAGTTTCCAGTCTTTCATGGAAACCAGAAGTTCATTACTGTGTTAATAAGTGCCTCCCAGTCAACTGTATTCAGATCCACTTGAAACCAAACTGTCCTCTTTCTCTAAGTTTCCGTCTAATACTATCCTGTCAGTTTTTTCCTAGTTCTGTCAAGTATCAATCCTGTTCAAGCTCCTTGATCAAAAGTGTATTTTTCGTCTATTTTTGTTGTCCTATATGCTCAACTGGTGGTGGGGCTTGTGTGGTCTAATGAGTCACGGAGCTATGCTGGCAGTAGCAAAGCTACTGGTAGGGCCTCCCATGCCAGATTGGTCCATGACGAAGACCCAAACTAAGAAGCAATCCAATCGGTCCTCCAGGATTGCTAGGGGTTGGACGTAAGGCTGACAGCCTGCTCCAGAAAAAATATTGTTAAGAAATCCAAAGAAGCAATGGCCAGACTGTCAGAGGGACAGCTGGCAGAAGCTTCTGAAGAAGGCCTTGGCTCAAAAGGGGCTGTTGTGCCAATGATAATGATGATATGCTCAACTTATCTCCCTGATTTTATTAATTATTGGTGAAGGGTGCAAATTATGAAGCTTCTCCAGCCTTTTGGTACATCCTCCCATATTCCAGTGTTTTATTCAGTATCCACTTTTTTAATACCTCTCAATCTGTGTTCCAGTCTTCATGTGAGAGAACAAGTCTCTCATGCATACAAAACAACAGGTATGATCACTGTTTTGTATTTTAACGTTTACAGTGTTAGATAGAAGATTTGGAGACACTAGACATTAAACTGAGTGGCAGCAAATATTTCCCCTGTTTAATCTGTTTTTTCATGAATGCAACTTTTATTTGTTGCTGTCATCCAAAAGTATTTGAACTTAGCTGCATTTTTAAGGCCTTATTAGCTATGTTTGTATTATGATATGTTCAACATTTTAATTATAAAACATGAACATTTGCTTTACTCTTCTCTGTGTTTACTTCTAAACCCTGTGATAAATGGGTCCCTGTCACCTTGACATGGCACATCCTCAGGTTGCAGATTCAGATAGGGAGTTTTGACATTTTGCTGACCGTGCATTTCAGTATATTTATCTCAGTAATTAATCAACTTGATGCACAAAATTTTTGTTTTGCAATAAGTATAGGCATGAAATAAACTTACTGTAAAACAAAAATTTTGTGCATCAAGTTGGTTAATTACTGAGATAAATATCAGATAAGGAGGTGAACTGCAAATATTTTGAATAAGCTGTTGCAGAAAGCCTGTAACGTGGTCCTTCAGATTGGAGAGTGAACCTCTCCTGATGGGAAGACTCATTGAGTCAGATTCGTCACAGATGAGGCATGATGTCCAATGTTTCAGGGTTGCTGACTGTCATACTGGTCACTGTCTAGTGGTTGCAGATGTCAGGGAGAGACTGTCAGCAAATAAAGAGGTGCACAGATTTTTGGTATGGAGAAATTCGATATCAAAAAGCTAAATGAGGTGGACATAAGGGAAAAGTTCACTTTAAAACCTCAAATAGGTCTTTAGCTTTAAAGAACTTAGTTGATAGTGGGGACATAAAGGGAGCTTGGGAAAATATTGGAAGATCAAGGTCTTAGTTACAGAGAGCCTATGTCTCTTAAGATCAGAAGCAGAATGAAGCATGGTTTGGTGAAGAACTTTCAAGATTTGTAGATCAAAGGAAGGAGGCTAACTTGCACTGACCACAGGGTGCAGGGTAAATTAATGGAGATATGCTGAACAGTGTGAGACATGAAACTAATCCACATATCAGGAGCAATGGGATAGGCAGTGTATCTATAATGTACCATTGTGGTGTGTCCAGATCTTTACTATCCTTAATGAGCATATCACTTCAACAATTTTGCTTCAGTAACTTTTGCTGCACAATGAGGGACAAATATTGAAAGTGTTACCATGGAAATGCAATGTTGGGTTCTGTTTTGTGTTGTTGAGCTACATCTGTAACTGTTGAATGTATAAGATATGAAATTGTTGCCGTGGAAACACAAGATTGAAATATCTTTGGTACTGCTGTTGAGCTACATATGTCACTGTCAACATTGTAAGATGTTCTTAGGTCTTCATGTAAAGTGCATGATATATTTGTTTTATTTTAACCAAACTTTAATAAAAGTCCCCATTATAAAATTTCAAGAAAATCTGTCCAGGTGGAGCTGAGTTGTTCCATGTGGATGGACAGACAGACATGTCAAAGCCGAGAGTCACTTTTTTTTTTTTTTGCAACTTTGCAAATGCACCTAGAAAGAGGGAATATTTGAGAGATAAAATCAATTAACTCAAAACAAACAGTACAGAGAACTACTAACAACAGCCATGAGAGAGTTTGGAATTCCTGATAACTTGGTGAGATAGGTGAAGGCAACAATGGAAAACAGCCAGCGCCAAGTAAAGGTGCAAGCTGAATTATCACATCCTTTAGAAGTCATGAATTGGTTAAGACAAGGAGATTCCTTAGCCTACCTACTTTTTAATTTAGCAATGGAGAAGTTCATAAGAGATTCAGGTTTCTAGACAGGGGCCACATTATTTTATAAGTCCATATAGCTACTTGCATTTGCTGATCATATAATTGGGAGATCAGAGGAATACATCTGAAAATCCTTTATAGCATTAAAAGTAAATGAAGGAAAAACTAAATATGTGATAGTTAAAGGAAATAAATTAGCAGATTATGGTTAAATCATACATAAACATTATGGACTTTAAATTTGAGAGAGTACGTGGATTTATATACCTGGGAGCTCTGATCAGTGAGAACAGTGATATGACTGAAAAAGTTAGGAGATTAGTGGATTACACTGGCATTTTGTATCACAACTGCTTACTTGTGAAATGAAGATGAGAATATACCAGGCCCTTGTAAGACATGTTCTGATGTACAGAAGCAGAACATGGACATTAACATGATCAGATGTATTATGATTTTGTGTACTTTTGAACGAAAAATTTTACTTAACATGTATTGCCCAGTGCATTAAACATGAGATGGAGAATAACTTACAATCAAGAACTGTACCAGCTTTACCAAACACTGGATATTGTCAGAATGATCAAGGTAGTAAAGTTGTGTTGTGCAGGGCACCTACAAAGAATGTAAAATAATTAAACACCCAGAAGAATGTGGATTGCACACTCAAAGAAAGAGGAGAGTGGGGATGCCAAGACTTCAGTGGATGGACGGTGTGGTGGAAGATTTGAGAAAAAAGGAGATCCTAAAATGGTCGTTGGTCACCAAGTTCAAATATCTGCGAACAACTATAACAAGTCAAAATTGCATTCGTGAGGAAAAAGAGCAGATTGAACTTGGAAATGCCTGCTATCATTTGGTCCAGAATATTTTGTCTTCCTGTGTGCTATCCAAAAATATAAAAGGTAAAATAACAGTACTATAATTTTGCCTGCTGTTTTGTGTGACTGAAACTTGGTCTCTCACATTTAGGGAGGAGCTTAGGCTGAAGGTGTTTGGAGAAATTTTGCAGACAAAATTTGTAGAAGAAATAAAATAATCATTTTATGTTCAATAAATTCTTTCCCTAAGATTATGCCATTTTTGTGATAATGTGGAAAAATATGGTAGAGCCAGACAAGCTGCAAATGACAGTATGATATGGCACAGACAAGATGCGATTTTTCATGCCAGATAACTAAGGCAAGAATACAGCCACACACTTGTAATATTTAGTACTTACTATGGAGCAGCAGTATGAAATGCTCTGTAGCTCGATAACAGTGCAAAGGGAATCCAGTGTTGAATTTCAGTATCAACAACATACACATTTATATTGTTGACAGCTACATCTATGCCAGAAACAATAAAAAGGAAACATATTGTTGCATTTTAAAGCAATGGTTATGGGAACATGCCACAGTGTAACATTATACATACATTGTATACTTGTTTAAAACATGGCATAGTTTTGTAGCTCTTTACAATGAGTTTTTCTGTGTTTAATAACTGTCCAGTATTTTAAAAATGTCAACACTGAAGTGTCTTGTGTCCATATTAATAGACTGTCAATCCTGAAAACAACATAGCTGATTGAAGATCATACTTTAATTATTATGTTACTGTGTAATGGGGGCAAAAAATCATACCAGCTTTAGCAAAAATGTATGTTATTGATTTGGTGGGAAATTTGAGTGTCAAATCTATGCAGTCATCATATCCAAGGTAAGAGAGTTAAAGCCACACAAATAATACCATGATTATTCACATTAGTATGGTAAACAGTGCACAATACTTTGCAAAAACTTTCTTGAGAAGAAGGTAATCTCCTGGATGTGATATGTTTATTTCTGGGGACATTTGACTTTCGAAGTATTATATAGGCCTTAATACTCCGTAAGTGAATGACATTTAAATGGTTAGAGACACATTTTAGATAATTGTCTTGTTAGGTTTAGTTCTTCAAACATTGTAACCTTAAGTGTAAGTGATTAGGTTCATAATTTGTAGGATGTAGACACTCTTGCAAGCTAAATATGAAGAAAATTATCAGAACAGTTTTGGTTCTGAAAGAGCACAGAGCCATCAGTCAAAGGAGAGCTCTTCAGAATTTCAGGGTACTCAACACTTAACACATAAAGTTTCACAAGTTTACATTTTTCACATTCTCTTTATTTTGCATTTAAACTTATAAGTAAAATTTAAAACTGTGCAGTCATTTTTTTAATTGCCATCTGCACATAGCAACAAGACCAGAATGTCTGTATTACATAACTGAACATCTTTTCACAATATTTGACATAGGAAACTGATACAGAGAAAACCTTTTTAAAATATACCAATTTGCTGTTCATTGAAATAAACTGAAATCATTTCACCAGGTCTGAAATTTAAATGGGTTTGTAACTCTTTCAGAGTTGACATATGTACATGACACTTGAAACATGCTGTTATGACTTGTTCACAGAAAATGTTCTTCTCATATTTAGGGATCAGGGGAAGTTATGTTAGAGATGGTCACTGGGGAGGCACTCTTGGAGATGCCTGGTCAAGCCATATTTGGAACTTCATATTCTTTGTCATTACAAAACCCATGTAGCCTGCACTGCAGAACCCCAGTTCTGTACAATTGTCTTCTACCAAACAGGCCCAGAGTACCATTAAACTTTTAAATATGGAGGCAGGAATATGGTCAGAATTGCAAGAAGTTGGATTTTTATAATGTATTTATTCTGCATGATTAGAAGTATGCAGAAATATTATTAATGGTACAGCAAAGTAACACAAATATTTATTCTTTGAATATCAGCAATACATTATTCTAAATTGTAATTTAAATATGAGAATTGAAACAAGTTAGTCGAAGTTAAACATATTTTTTTGTTGGTCACAACTTGCCCAGCCTCTGAAAGAATTTGTTCGCAAGGGACATGTTACCATAATACCTTAATAAGACTTTTTGTACAGGTCCTGGTTCTGTTTCTACCTATCTAACCACTGTATAACTGATGAAAGTTCCTCAGTCAATACTGCTCTTGAATACATTTGTAGAGCTGTACAGTACAATGCTGGCAACACTAATTACCATCCGCAGCCAACTGGTTGGTTTTTGAATCTGCCAGAGATGTCAGGAAAGAAGCAGACTGTTTAAATTTTTAGAACTAGTTGTTTTAATGTTGCTAATATTTTTAAATCCTGTGGGTGCCTTTACTGTAGGAGGTAGATAAAGGAGCCAAGTCAAAACAGAGTTTGACAGATGCAACCTGGTTCTGTTGTCATAAGGTTGCAGCTACAACAACCTCAATTCAAAAAAGTTTATTCAGCCCTCAGGAGAATTTAGAGCTCTCTTCACTCCACTTAAAGTCAAAACGGACTGAGTCAGCGCTTAGTCCTGTCAATAAAAAAGGCCTTAGTTGCAGGGCAGAATCCCAGACTTTTGTAGGGTGGTTATTGCAAAATTTACACCAGTCAAGAGAAGACTGGAATGTCATTTCAAATGGCCAAAATATATCAGGTAAGAATTTTTAGGTACGATTCCCCTCTTTTACAGATAATGGTGGTGTGATCACATTTACGTGCTGTTGTTGTTGTTGTTGTTGTTGTT
>Ga0123355_10005235_pt1 | contig 18955 bp, 9 predicted proteins | sample TergutEmb28metaG_3_FD_89872 | JGI IMG/M metagenome (GOLD analysis project Ga0123355, IMG submission 89872) | Embiratermes neotenicus P1 segment gut microbial communities from Petit-Saut dam, French Guiana - Emb289 P1 | ecosystem: Host-associated > Arthropoda: Insects > Digestive system > Gut ... | reverse complement strand
CTCGGCTACCCTAGAAGAAATGAGGCTGATAGTAAAGGGAAAATTTTGGACAAGATTGGAGTAATACCTGATTTTCGAAGAGAATTAAATGTGATGTGGGTTTATATATATATATATATATATATTGTAAATATGAGATGGGGAAGTAAAATGACACTTTTTATTTTAATTATCATCGGGTGTTCCTTGAGTGTTATTGTTTTCCGAGTAACTAAAGCAGGACAGCTGACTGTACCACATTTATGTTAGGCGTACGGTCATTACACGATTTTCGCGGTTTCTTACTTCGCGGCTGCTCAAATTCGCGTGGTCTCCCTAGGAATACAAATAAAAAAATCACTCATCTTTTGTGTTGAAGACGCTAAAGGAAAAGGGAAGTAGCTCACCATTACACTACTGCTGCAAATAAAATAACCTCCGACCAGTGAAAGTGAGCCAGTCCCAAAATAATATTAAAACTGCAAACAATGTAAATCAAAATACTTTTCACGTATCATTTCCATTATTTTATGGTTAAATGACTAAAAGAAATTTAACCATGAAGATCAACATTAAAATTTATTAGTATAAATAAAACAATAAAAAATATAAATTTTTTGGGGGGGAGGGGCAATCAATTATTCTCAGATTTTCACTTTTTGCGGGAGGTTTTTGGACCTAACCCCCATGAAAAGCGAGAGATGACTATACATATTTTGTCGTGTTAAAATAGTCCCTTACCCCTACGCACACTGCATTAACTCCTGTAACCGCCGTGCTAAGCACAACAAGAGACAAAGTAGCATCATTTGAAACGCTTGCCAATACCACAGTCTGCCTTCCGTGTACAGGAGAAGCAACCACATTGTTTGATAACGGAAGCTGATTTTACGAAATACCCATTCTTGGTACGGAGCTTGTAACACTTTCTACGAACAGTTCCATTCGGTCGGTGAATCTTTTTTAAATGAACAAACTGATGCGTTTTAAGAATCCGTCCATCATTTTTACCCAAGAAAGAAGATGGAAAATGTTCTGCATTTTAGTGATATTTGAGTCCGAAATGTCAAGAGTCAAAGAAAAAGGAAAATTAGATCATAAATTGTCCTTTAGTGACTACAGAATGTATGGCTGAAAGCTGTGTTCCTTCGGTCAAACACAACACTAATCACAATAGCAAGCTGACCGTAGTTTTGCTATTTACACTAGCTACATATTTCGGTATTACGTAATGTCACGATAAGGTCAAAATCGTCGAAGCTCACATCGCTTACTACACAATAATATTTCTTTTATTTCCTTTTTTTAGTATTGATACGTGGCATAGCATGCCCGGCACTGATTTCAGTGATTGCCTGGGCCCCAGAATCGATCTAGACAGTGTGATGTATTCGTGGAATTTTTCACCTAAAATCCAATTCTGGCTTTTTGAAATTCGATATAACAGTATCTTGGAATTTCCACGAAAAAGCTACTTTAATTGTATTTCCTACCTCCCACAAGGTTCCTTTCAGTTAAATTGCATGACGAGTCTATATTGACTCCGGAATATTAGAAGTTCCATTCCTGAACTAAGAATCAACTTTGAAGAAGATTAGTCGTTTTCTTACAGAAGACATGTCGGTCTGTAACTTACAAGTATATGGTAATTATTTGTGCCTGGGCATGTCTACAGAAGCAAACTCTGCGTTACAATGGGCAGGAGATCTATTACGAACTGCGAGGCACGGGGTTCTAATCTTCGTCATAATACCGACTAAAATCTCCGAGGTCCTACGCATTCTTTCTTAGCACCCCCCTGGAAAACGCTGTGTTATAACTTCACAGTAGGCCGCGGCCACTTCGTGTCATATCCTTTCAAAGTTATCTCGTCATTATATGCTATGTAATTCCAGTGAGAACGTCGTTTAATTAATTATAGATAAAGAAGCACGACGATTTTAAAATGCATATATTTGTCTGTGTTGTTCAGTGTTCGTTAATCCTGAAATATATAAGTGTCAAGATCCTTTCAGAGTCAATCAATAATATGAATATTAATATTTCTAATAATCCTGTCCATATTTAGGTTCGGTTAATGAGAACAAACTAGTCATGATCTCCATCATGACAAAAGCAAGATATTTAAAATTGCTCTATGCGCTGAAGTTACATAATGCCTGACGTTTGTGTAACGAGAGGCAACGTTACTGTCAATATCTTTTGGTGGTGCTGAACGTTGGAATTGAGACTTTTCACGCAGAACGGTCAGACCCTACTTCCTTATCACACTGATTCCTAGTTTTACGGATCTGTTACTCTTACTGGTCTTGTTATTTTACGAAGAACATTATGTGGGCCTCAGGGACCGTCTGGGCACTTTGATAAAACGAAAAATTCCTGTACTTGCAGGAAATCGAACCACCAATCCTCGAACGTCTAGTCCCTAACCTAGTATCTATAACGAATCAGATATTCAAGCTTATTGTTTATGTATGTCCCCCCATATTTACATACCCGGCTCCAATAGCGCGTTCGTTTTCTTGCTGTGGCCTCCCGATTCGATTACTCCATTGTGTGAGTATAAGTCAGTATCTAAGAACAAATGGTTACAGACATCAATTGCAAATCTGAAAATAATATTCGCTCTGTGACTATACGTTTTATTTAAGGACGGTGCTACCTGAAAAAATCACTGTATATTTTTCCAAGGTCTAGCACCAGAGGTCTACGTCATTGCACGGCTTAATAGCAAGATACTGTCGCTCCCGACTCACAAGTTTGCGCTTCTGGCATGTCGTTCTGCTGGCTGTAGGCAGAACTTACAGCAATGGTGTTTTGTCCAATGGCGTAAGGTTCATACGAAGTTATTTGAGAATAATTAAAATTCTTTAGTTTGTCGGAAACAAATCCGCAGATAGCAATGAGCTATCAAACCTTATCTAGAAGGAAATTATACAAAGAAAAAGCAACAGAACTTTTGGGGATATCACCTGAAAGCACCAGCCTTCGAAGGATCATTAATGCTGCATCATAGACTGGCCTCCTTTTAGCATAGTGTAAATTTCGAATATCAATACCGGACGGGAAGTCAGCTATCTGAAGTTTGCTCAGTAATTGATTTTCAGGTGAAAGCAGTAATCGACCCGCCTAGATGCAGGCCAAGGTTAGCCTTAACTGAAACACTAGTAGGCTCCTTGGAGACCGGAGCTCAAAGCCAAACAAAATTCGAGTGGCCTGGCCCCATCTATTCTGATGGCCACGTGCAGGACTGAGAAGTTCACATGCACTGTTGAGTGCTCAATATAATCCTACCAGATAAGATGCCACAATTCTGTATTAAGGACAATAAATACTTCAGAAGTGTAATAAAACTTGTCGTTAGCTTGTAATTTGGCCACAGATTAAAAAAAAAACGAAGTGAAATTTTAAAAATAAGTGAAATTTAGTAGTGTATTTTAACAGAACACGCAGATGGTACGTAAGTATGTGAGACTGAATTCGTTTATAGGAAACAGCACGTCACAACGTACGATATATGGCGTCTTGTTTCAACTCGTAGCAATATGAACATAAAACTCAATAATTCTTTGTTTTAATTCAATTCACGAGAGAGGTGCATATTTTTATGCACTCCACAGCATCCAGAATGTCTGCAGGAACACAAATTAGCGTCATTTTCTATGCTTATAGGAGCGTGTCTCACTTGTCTTCGAAGAAAGTGGTCTGAGTGTCTGAACCCTCATTGCTCGGGAGGCGGAAATAGAACCACTTCACGAAACGATGCAAAACTGGGCCCATGATTTTCGTTCGTTCTATCTGTACTTTGGTTGGTACAACTCACATGCTGTGCAGATGTTCTCAAAATTTGACACTGAGTAATTTAGTGATTATAATCACTAAATTACTCAGTGCAATGCAACAAAGTCTGTCTGGCAACGCCTGGGAACGAACGCGTCTTTGTCTGCTGCCCTGCTACACACGTTAGGAAGAGCCAGTGAGCTGATGCAATGCCTGGGTATTGGCTGAGTCATCCACTGCTTGATAAGGTTCGCCAGATTGTTGCTCAGAGTCACTCAAAGACAAAAGAAGTGGCTAGTGTACAAGTTGAGACCCACCTCAGATCTTCGAAAGTACAGCCACTTAAACATTTTCAACGCCATATGCGCACTCACCGTCCCAAAATTTACAAAGACTTGATACTTCATTTCCGAAACTTTCTGGCGGTTGATCAGTGTTATTGGTAGACTCAAGTATTAAAAAAATTGGAAAAAAGTAAAAAGCCACTTTACCCAAAGACCTGCATGAGTTTACGTGCTTTCGTCGAGTGCAAGTCGCTAAATACTCATCACAGCGAAAAATGTTACAAACGAACGTTATAATGAAACGCGTAAGTGGTATTCCGATAGATATTCTCATTTTGTCTTCAGACTCTCATATTACATCCCGCTGTGACTTGGCCACTCGTGTGGACGATCGGCTACGTTAATATGACAAACAGCCGACAGCAAGAACCAACTGACACTTGGTAGGTAACATAATGACCACACGCTGTACCTACGTCTTCGCTGTTTTGGGGATAACTTAACAGGTGTGAGTGAATGCCACTGAATTTTTCCGCAATGTGTGCATCTTATTTACAAAATTATGTACTTATATTCCGCTGTTAACGTCAAATCTTTCGAGCAACTACAAAGGTTGTCGAAGGGTCTTATTCTTCAGCACAATCAAACGAAGTTTGCTCCAGCCTGGACCTCTAGGTCTAAATTTATACAAGTATATGTTGAATTACAATGTAATTGTGAAATGCTAGCACAAAAATTAAAAAATATGTTCCTCATGTCTAATTAACGCCCCCCAACACGTTTTTTCTTCTCTTTTGCTCTCCAAGTCCTGAGGGTCTGACTGGTCTGTACAGGTATGGACTGCAGCCTGTGAATTTCAGATCACAATCAACCGTGAATTTACAGACATTGAACATTAGGTGGTAGACACTAAACACTGAAGCAGCTTCCAGTAATTTGTCAAGGCCATGTCATGAGCTCCAGGTCAGTACACTACATAATCTTCTCATTACTGCGACATGTTATTGTCATTCAATTATCCGTAAGTAGACAGGCAGGCGTATCGAGTCCTTACCGGAATGATACTGAACAATGCGATATTTGAGGTTCACACAGAGGCGTTTAAGGTTAAAGTCGTCTGGAATATTACGCCACGTCTCTTGGTAAATAGTTACATTTTTCTTTGGATTAGCTTGATGCCTGTATTTTCAGGGTGCAATAGCAGTCCCGTTACAGGCCTGGAGTGGCCCACAGGGTTCCAGGAATTTAAGGTTCACAGATTTCGTGGCAACGGCACAGAATGTTGGTAAGTTTGTCAGCCTTACACACCGGCCGCCTTTACACCCAGGAAATGTTCCTGGTACTCATTTCTGTTAGAGGCTGAGTCGACCCCAGGGCCGTAGTGCGATCGGAAGGATTTTATGTTAATGAAAAATTCCAATGACACCAGCTAGGATCGAACCAGCGACCTTCCGATTTGTAGCACAGCACTCAGGGTTCAATAAGCATACGTTTTACCAGTCGACACGGAATCATATCCCGTAAGACTTGAATACATGGAACAAGTGCCATTTATCGCCATATTGTTGTAGTAACCAAGCCAATGAAACAAAATCCTCTTAAGAAGCAGATAACTACCCAGCCAGTCAAGAAATTCCCAGAATTTTATGGAACCATGAGATTCATTGCTCTTTATTCCTTCTCAGTACAGCACGTTTCTGGTTACTGTCCTGGGTCACATTAACCAAGTTGTCACCATTTCATTCTTCGTTGTAAAACAAATTTTAATCGTACCTTCCCATCTACACCTAGATGTTCCCTGTAATTTCTTTCCTTCATACTTTCAATCCAAAATGTCCTTTGCATTTCCTTTTCTACCCTGCAAGATACGCTGTCCGCCTATCTAATTGATGTTGATGTTCTCATCCTTATAATATTTCATGAAGAGGACAAGTTGTGGAATCTCTATGAAACAACTTTTCTACCTTCCTGAAACTTCCCTTTAATTGTCTGAAAGTTCTCCTGAGGGCCCTTATAAAAGTAAAAGTCACCTATGACATGCCTAGACAGGCACAGTAGGGAGGCGGTGGTACAGCTCCAACCAATTCGCAAGCTTCTCGCAAGGAGGAGGCGGCTCCTTAGCTCCAGGCCTTGGTCGCATTACGCGCAGTAAAGACCCATTAACATTTGTACAGGAAGCTGAGTGGGATCAGGGGTCGTTCTGGACAGCACGAAGGATTCGCTTCACCACGATTCGATCTCTGGACTGCCCAGCTCGTTGCGAGTCGCTGTACTGACTACGCTATTCCACCGCCCCAGTTCCTTTTCTATTTAAGGGCAAATGAAATCTCCTGAGAGATAATGTTTGACAGGGTAGAGAGATGTGATTGTGAACAGAAGTACTGTTCGAATGAAGGTTCCTTGTCAGAATAAATTACGTACGTTTCCAGCTGTCCTGCACGTGTCGCTCTCCTAACACAGTCCATGTGTTTTCCCTACATTCAGCAACAAGGCAGACAATGTACTTGTTAAATAACACTGTGGCACGTTCGCATTACCATTGTTGCAGTACAAACGCAGCTTTGTTTTCCCTGTGTGCCGTTGAGCCACATGTCAGTCAGCTCTATAAAGATACTGAGCATTGGATATTAAATATTTTATGAAAATATGAAACGTACTTGGGTCTTCATCTGAAGTTCCCGATGGTGGATTAAAAAAAAAAAAAAAGTTCATTTGCTCATAGACGGACAGTCTAGTTATTACGTGGGGACAGACAGGCGGGCGGATGGACGGACAGACAGACGTGAAGAAGCTAATGCCCGCGTTCGCAAAGCGCCTAAAATTGGTGATTTCTAATCCCTCTGTATGGCTCTAAATTTAGTGCAAAAGTTTCTTTCTCGCCAGTATTCACATAAAGACAATGCTATACGAAGCTGAACTCTGTTCTTGTTCATTAGCCGTAACGTACCAAATAAAAGTGGAATCACACAGAATTAAACAGCATCGTCTGACATCGTGCCGTAATACAGCCAGTTCATTTATTTACAAACGGTCTGGAAGAACTTCGCGTTGATAGCCGATGTATCCTATGAACTTGTCGGAAGGCTGTGTACCATTGCTGGTGCCCTGAGAGTGATCCACGCAATCAACAACACACACGTGCAGTACCCATTATTCCTGTACAGCTACAATGAGATTAAAAACACCGCGCAAAAGCTCCGAATATTTTCCATGGAATATTTTTATGTGTACCCTAAAATATTTAGGGGCACGCGGTGGCGCAGTTGGTTGAGGCACTGCGCGACATACCGAAAGGTCGTGGGTTCGATTCCCGATTAAGTCATTGGAATTTTTCGTTGACGTAATCCTTCCGGCCACACTATGGCCTGGGGTCGACTTAACCTCTTACAGAAATGAGTACCAGGAATATCGCCTGGATTTTAAAGGCGGCCGGTGCGTACGCCTGACAATCTTTCCATCTTCGTGTGCCCATTGTCTTGAAATCTGGGAGCCTCAATCTCCTAGAATCCTCGGGCTTAAATAGGTCTGAACAGGATTGCTTTTTAACCTATGATTTTACAATAAACAGATATTTCTATCGTATGCGAAGTTAAGTGGTTGATCTGTATAATGGAAGTAACCTGTGTTCTCTGCGAGGTACGAACTAAATCTGTAGGTGTACATTTCATCATCATCATCATCATCATCATCATCACGCTCTCATGGATTTAGCCTTCGTGGCCCCTTACGGTCTCAGTATTCCAATCCAGACGTCTAATATGGGCGTCCTGTTTTCCTTTGACTTGTTGGTTATTATTTCATCACAGCCTGTAAGTGGTCCGGATCCGTAAAGTACACAAATATATTTTATCCCTTTATTTTCAAAGCTATTGATTTCTAATGCTGTTTCTAAATATCTTGATTTCTTTTGTGGCTAAAGGGTGTGTACTTTACGCGTTTTCTAATCCATTACATGAATGCTGCTGTGATTATTGTCTCTTGTTCTAGTGTCCAAGTGTCAGTACCCTACAGAATGTTTCGTATTGTCAATGTACTGTGTTCTGTAGTTTGGTTTGCTTACGGGAAATTTGAAGGTTGCAGCACTCGACCAATCATATCCATTATCTCTAAAAATGTTGTTAATTTCTTTGTCACATCTTTTTCTCTTTCATATGACATGGTGCAATCCAAATAAATGCAAGTGTTTGTTTATTCTATTGTTTTATTAATAATTACTGTCTTCTTTGTGGTGGGGTCTCTTCCTTTCAATAGCGTTTTTTGTTTTTTTTGGTTAGGATTTTTAATTCATATTTTTGTCTTTCTAAGTTGTGTGGAAATATTCGTTTTATAGTTCAAAACCTTCTCAAAACTTGCAACCTGAAGGATGTGTATATATGTATTCAGTCCGCCTTATATGAAGTAGACTAATTTTAGACTTCAGATCGGCTGAGAATGGCGGCATTATAATTGGAAAATTAACTTGCATTATTTGTGATTATTAGAATATAGCTATTCCAAGAATTTACACCGGATCTTCATATCGCGGGTGTTATTATATGAATCATCTTCTTTAACAATTGAAGCTTCTGTGTATTGTCAACGAAGCTCATTTATGTTTTTGACAATATTCTCAGGATGAACAGAGATTATGTCCCTCAAATATATAAACCTATTTTGCTTTGTAATTGCAACATACTATATTTTCTGTGTGATAAGAAATGGATTTCAAATAGCATTAATAAAATTCATTTAAAGTTCATTTTAATATTATCCGTACCTCTACTCCTTGATTTTGAAAGTAGTCTCTTCACTTGAGGCTACCAAACAAAACCTTATTTGCTTTTTTAATCTCTCAAATATATGACTTGTTCCATAACATAGGCAAGAAACTTGATCCGATAACCCAAAAAATATTTTCTGAACTGTAGCCTATAAATTATACAATATAAATCAACGAAATGCACATATTTTAGATTAATATTTTAATTTTTAATTTTGACGTCTTCTACATGTTTCGAAGCCGAAGATTCGTCTTCAGGAAGACAATTATGTACGCAGTAATGTTATGGTACGTTTTACATGCATCAGCATAAGAAGTCAAACCTACACTTCTACCTAATAGACTGCTTATACCGATGCATATACTCGTAGAACGTACCATACCGTAACTACATATACAACCGTCTTCCTGAAGACGAACCCTCGGGTTCGAAACATGTAGAAGACATCAAAATTAAAAATTAAAATATTAATCTAAAAATGTGCATTTCTTTAGTTTATATTTTATAATTATATTACAGGCCACAGTGCAAAAACATAAACAATTGTAAAGCCTTCAAGTGAGCAACTTTATCTGTGCTCTAACTAACTAACTAACTGATGAAGCAGCCATCTCCATGGAGCAGAGTTCTACATGAGAAGATAACAGGCCCCAAACTAGTTAGAAATTCCCCGCTTTTTATAGTACCGGAAGGTTCATTGCCTATTCTCAAAAGCCCACCACTTGTCCCTATCCTAAGCCAGATCGATCCACTCCATGCGCCCCATCCCACTGCTCCAAATAATTAGACATATAGGTATATAATGTTTCGTTAACATTTTTTTATCATGATCGGTGTTGATGAAAGTTCAGTTCTGCTGGCACTTTACGCAAAGTCAGCTGGGAGTAGTGCCTTCATTTTCAGCGTGAAGCAGGCCAAGTGCTGAAATGATGGGAACTGAAAATGAAGACATCATGTTCCTTCGAAACATCCGTAAATTTGCCATTCGAAACGACGTCACATCCTAGAAGACTGGTACCTTAATTTTCTAAAATACTGTTGTTTGCTGCGATGGATTTCTAGACACATTGCAAACTCTACGCTGAAAGGCCACTCAGTTTTGGCTACCCGCAGTCGCTTCCCTGCTTGCCTCTTAGCTTAGCTTAACCACGGTGGTAAGGGGGACCGCTTTGGCGTCCCTTACAATTGAATTCCAGTAACCTTTCAGGCCACGTTTATTCGAGTACGTCGCGGCTCGCAGGCGGCAAACCTGCTGATGAAATTTTCCAATTAGACGAAACCACTTCAGCTGCAGAGCGGTGAGTGCCACTAAAGTTGTGTGTCTGACTTTGTAGAGCACCGCTGGCTCGCTCTGGCTAAAGTCTCTTGTAGCTGGAACCTCTCCCTCCCTACAGGTCGTAATGGTGTAGCAGCTGGTGAAACATACTGTTAGCTTCGACGTCGATACGAGATACACTGGCTAAATAAAGATTCGTTTCCCGTCTTTGAAAGGAGATCAAATTGATTTCAAAATACAAATCATAGTTTTAATAACAGATATTAAATTAGCTGTCTTTGCTAAAATCCTGTATTCTGATCATAGGTGCACGTAATACAGGGTTATTTAAAATGATTGTCGGGGTTTTAACAACTTGTCATACATAGTACAATTGAGATAGGAGTGTATATATTTTTTTATTTCATTTTTGTTACATACCTTACAGGTACTCTATATGTGCACCCTTTGTGATTCTACAAACATCAACACGATAATCAGTAATCACCGCTGACATGCTACAAACAGTTTGGAACGAACTCGATTATCGTGTTGATGTTTGTAGCATCACAAAATGCGCACATACTTGTATAGGGCACCTGTAAGGTATGTAAAAAAAACTTGGAGCGTTGTTCTATTAAATGAAAAAAACACATATACTCCTATCTCAAGTGTATTGTCAATGAGAAGTTGTTAAAACCCCGACATCCATTTTGAATAACCCTGTATATACTTGTAAATATGAATGTACTTTTCACGTAGTTTGAAATAATTATTTTGTGGGAAGAAGAATATTGACCTGTCATACGACAGGTTTTAAACAATATTCAAGCGCTACTTGACCCATCTTTGATCATTCATTCCTTGATTTATAATAACTGACACAGTCTTTACAATGCTGCTTAGTGAACTGTTAAAATTCTATCCGTAGCTGCAGTTTACCCTGATGACCTTCCAAATATTTTTCGTAAGCAAATAATAAACCTTACAAAGGATACATAAACATCGTATTCTTAATAAACTGCAGTGCTTGTTTAACAAGTACGTAGCACACTTATACCCCTGACATTTCTCTTTCATTAACAAGCAACATTTCGTTGCATTTCAGAGTGTTATCTTAATCGATTCATATTCCACTTATGCTTGTTGGAGACAGCATCAGAGGCTTCGTCCTGCTCTTTGGCGTACGAAAGTCGGCGGACTTCCTCTTCCCTCACAGATCATGCTTTATCCTAAATCCTGAAACCCATGTGTGACGTCACTCAAACTTTAATATGATTACATTTGTCCTAAACATGGTAAGATGGATTCGTCTCACAAACCAAGGATTTTTAGGAGCCTGCGCTGGTGAAAAGAAGCTTGTTGCTTTATGCAAATCTGTCTGTCGTCCTGTATCATGGCGACACCCACCGCTTCGATTTTCGTGGAATTTCACGTTCGGAATTTTTAATAAATTTGTTGCCATATTCCGATTTTGATTAAAACCCGGACACACATAGACATTATACGTGAAGACCAATGTAAATTTAGATCTCTCGCCGCGATTGATCTTCGTTATGGAGGCAGACTGTGTGATCTATGAGGCATGGACGGAGGGCGAAGTAACAGCTTCTGTAATTGAGAATGTCTGTGCTTTTTCTGCGGCAGAAGTAAAGCTTGAGCATTGACTAACGAGAATTGTATATTGTAAACGTCGATTGTTTACGTTTAAGAAATTTGGTTTGTAAATATTATCTAATACAAATGTGGAATATTGTGTGTTGTGAATCTTCACTAAGATACGGAGAGAGTTGCTAGTGTGTCATAATAAAGATTTCTCTGGCAGTTATGAACAAATTAACGCACGTTTACAATAATACAGCAAAAGCAGTGTAAGTGGTATCTTCTGCGGAAATGGTCTAACTTGTATGTATAGGATTAAAACGTTTATCCATACACCCTCAAATGTTATAGGGGCTGTGTTCACCAGTTATGCCAACATTCAAGAAATATATTATTTATGTTCTTAAATTTTACATTCTATGTAGTACATAGTATATGAAGTACAGGAGATTTTAAACAGTCAAACACAGTTGATTGAAGATATATATAAATTATATAATATATAATTCATTTATATTATATATTTTTATATTACAATATATTTATATTATATTGTTTAAATTTTAAAGTAAGCATATAAATGGTAATTACAGTTTTATACAAAACTGCGACGTGATTATTTTTTTACCATATTTTCTCAATCGGTATATCAGAATAATTATTTTGAGAAAATTTTTTCCTTTATGTTAACCTATAATCATCGACCTATATTACATGAAACATCTGTAGTCACGTATCTGGTAACTATGTTATGTGATATATATAATTTAAGACTTCCAGAACGATTAAATTCAATAAAATATTCTCCAGCTGGAAGCTGCTTCAGGTGGTTAAATGGCGTGCATACAGACATTTCGCAGACCATCTCTGTCTTCGTTATCAACTCCATCTCTGTCCTTATCATTAACTCCATCTCTGTCCTTATCATTAACTCCATCTCTGCCCTCGTCATCAACCCCCATCTCTGTCTTCATCATCAACTCCATCTGTGTCTTCGCGATCAACCCCCTGACGACGAGGACATAGATGGTCCTCGAAACATTGGTTTACCCCCCTTTCAACCTCCTGACACGGCTGCTGGTCTGAGAATATTTTGCTGGATGTTAAGTGAGGCATCAGCGCCACATATCTGGTAATTTTTGGAGTTAAAATTTGAGTCACTTAACAGTAAAAATGGTTCGATAGGAAATGCAGCCTCTATATAGGAGGTGAGAAGTGCGCACAGAATATTAGTTTAAATTTGTGACAGAAAGAGATAACTTTAGGCATAAATGGGAGGATAATATTAAAGTGGATCTTAAAGAAATACACCGTCGACTAGTTCGCATAGCTCGGAATGTGGTTTCAGTAGCGGAATCTTGTGAACTCGGTAATGAATTTTCGGGTTTCGTAAATAACCGGTATATCTTTGAATAACTGGGTGTCTGTCAGATTCTCAGAATTAACTCTGGTTCTTGGAATTAGTTATGGTTATCAGACGCTGCCTTTTATGTTGGGAAAAAGGTATGCTCATGAAGAGTATTGATGGGTAAATATCTTGAAAATAAATCACGTGATAAGCCGAAGCAGAAGGAAAGCGAAGAGTGTACATCTGTATTGGGGTCAGTAGCAGTTGATGAAGTATGGAAGTGGGAGTACTTTTTCATATTTTTAATCTTGGTGTTAGATTTAATTTAGTGATCAGCTTCAGGTTCCGATGTCTTTCACTGTGGGTAAAGAGTAGCTAGTAGCAATTGGATAGGAGGCCTCAAAGCCGGCCTGGAGTAAGAGGAGAGAAGAGTCACTGCCTGCGCCCAAGATCGAGCCTCGAATTCCTGATAGTCCGTCTCGTAACCTAGTCTGTATAGAGAATGACGTGTTCCGGTTCCAGAAAACTGAAAGTGAGGGACTTGTGACACTACATTGCCTAGATGGAAATGGTTGTACAGTAACACATAGACGATTAGACTGACTCATAATATGTTTGGTTGTGGAGCTTTGATATGTCAGATAGTCAGCAGTTAACCCGTTAACAATGACGTGAACATTAAAAAACTGAATATTTTCCTAGTCTTTCGTATGTTTCCCAAAGGGCGGCCGGGATAACGTAATCGGTTTGCTGACTAGTTACGTGTTGTAGATTTCGGGTTTCGAACACCGATGGGACTGAGTTTTTCCGTACCCGCCCTGATCGGCACCGACTTCCGCCTAGCCCCCTGTAAACTGGGCACCAAATGTCCTTGTCGGAGTAAAAAGGAAGTTGCATGGCCTTTACCACGAACCCCCAACTAGTGCAGAGGATACGAAAAGGGTAGAGCTGTACATATAACCACCTCTGAGCCTTCATTGCATGTCATGGAATGAACTTCACCTTTAAAGATCTAAAAAAAAAAAAAAAACAAAAAAAAAATTATTTTCCTAAACAGTCTTAAAATTTTTATTCTTATAATGATGACTTGGTGTGTTCTTCAGGGCCGAACAATGATTGAGACGGTTAGTTGCCGACCTCCAACCTATAAGGCTGGTATCTGTCCCGGGTTAGTGCACGTGAGATTTCTTGGAAAGTAAGTGATACTGAGACAGGATTATCTCCAGTTACTTCGAGGTTCCACAGTCAGTATCATTCCACCAATTCTCCATGTTCATTTTTGATTACATGCTACTCTTACTACACAGACAAATGGGCGAAACCCGGGATCCTTCAAAAAGCAATGCTGTTTAGGAAATAAGGTAGCATTAAGCAGAAAAGTATTTTTCTTTTCTTCTCGTATTACAAATTTCTTCTCAGATTGCAAAGGGTTAATATTTGTTGTGCTAATTGGTATTTCCTTAAAATATCCGTCTAATAAAATTTCTGTTGAAGACTTAGATATGGGTTCATTGCACAAGACGTCACACCGGACACAGTCTCTGGTACGGAGTTTCCTTTTTGAGGCCCTATGCTCTGTCGTTAATTGTTTGTACCTTCTGACATTTCGTGTGGGTCACCGCCTTATGCTGCAGGACTTCGTTCAAATGTTTGCGTGCACTCACGTAACATTAACTTGCCTCTCAGATCGGAGCTGAAGTAGTTAGAATGATATCGCCAGACTTAATACACGGAAGCACAAATGTAACTAACAGAGTCCGGCAGTCTAAGACTCTGAAGCATAAAGTTTTCGTGAACAGTACTTCAGTTGTCAGTTCATACCAGAATAGTGAGTAGGATAAGAACTGGACGGCCCAGGAACTATGATTTGATTCCCGGCTGAAAGAAGAGGATTTTCGCGTGTCCGAATTGTGAAGACCAGTTCTGGGGCCCACCCAACTTCGTATTCATGGGCGGACTAAGGGGCGGGCTGGCCGGGTAGCTAGCCGGGGCGCCAACCTATTTGAGGCACTAAGACGTCACTGGAATAATCGCAGATATGGTGCTAGTAAACTCAGAATTCTTCCGAAAACTGTGCAAATTGGACAGTCACCCTCAAAAACGTTTTCCAGCCTATCCTAGGCAGAAAAAGTTTGCAAACTTCTATAAGGGGAACCAAATACTAGCGTGGGCCGGGATAGCGTAGTCGGTATAGCGACATGAAACGTGATGGGCTGTCCGGATCTCGAGTCCCAGTGGGGGCGAGAATTTTCGTACCCGTCCAGACCGGCCCTGGGGCCCAACTATTGTCCTATTTAATGGGTACCATGTCTCTCTCTTGGGGGTAAAACATCTGAGGCGTGGAGTTGGCCACCCATCCACATTCATTTCTAGGTTAACTGAAGGGTAGGTCTATATCTCTACTCTCCATCTGGGCCTTCGTAGCTTGTCCTAGGGGGAACTTTACTTTTACCTTAACCAAATATTCCTCCTGCCCAGAGTGCCAAATTATTAACCTGACCGGAACGCCCACATGTCTCGCGTCCATTCTGTTCTTATTAAAAGGGCACGGAGGGCTTTTTCCCCAGTGGTAAAGCGCCGGGGCGTTAAGGTAAACACTTGCGTCAACCAATGCCGACGTTGAGAATCAGTGGAGTCGTACTTCCACTTCTCCACGGGGCACCATGACGTGTAGAGGAACAACTTTAAGTTTACTGCTCAGGAAATACACAGCGGCCCGATTACCTGCTTAATGACTTTGGCGGAAGTAGTAGGCCTATTCAAATGCTACTGCAACTGATACATACAGGAGTAGTTAGCGCTGCACTTTAAAACTGTGTAGCAGAACCGGGGTCGACCATCTTAAAATTAATCTTACTACCATAATTGGAAATTGGGAGGTATGTAGTCTTTCTGTAACATACGTAAATAATTCTAAGGGATTTTGATGGTATAAGTCCATATTACACTTCGCAGTGCTGGATAAAACAGACGGGTCCATTGGTACCTGTGATAAATTAATCTCCACGCCATGAAAGGTTATGTGGAACTGGAGGCGTAGGTCCACCATTTCTTAAACTGGGCACTAGAAGGAGGTAAGCAGCTTCACTCATCGGTAGTTATATCCTAAGAAAAAAAACCCCGATGCATATTGGATAGGCGGTGGGGTGGTTGCCGTCTGTATGGACGCTTTGGACACGATGAAACTCTCTTTCTCGTGCCGGACTCTGAAACCTTATTTCTCGGTCATACAGACCATAGCCTAGCCACTATGCCGACTGAGCTACTCCGGCCTCCAACATTACCGAGCTTGCAGGCTAAACTCTGGTGTAAACTTCAGTGTGAGGATCACGTGGGGTCCCCCAGGCACAGATATCGGACACAACCGCTGACATGAACTGTCCTTATCTTATATCGCAGCTGAACCCGTCGAAAGAAGAATGGAAAATTACGCAGTTTCTGAGAGGTGATGCTGCCTAACCTTATGGCTGGCAGGGTGATAGGACTGCAGGCAATCACGGTTTGATACAGATGTCTGTTGGTGTGGACTGGGAAGTGAAGGCGAGTGTGACGAAGAGTGGGGGAAGAGACATTCTAACTACTCCACATTAGTACCACTCAGCTTGCCGGTGGAGTGGGTAGTAAAGGTAGCACTCAGACAGTACTAAACGTACATTGTGTTACATGAAAATAATGTGGGCCCAGTACTTAATGAAGCCAGTCGGGTTAGCTGACTCCGTGTAGAGACTAGGTTACTGGCTGGATAGCACGGAATTCAATTTCAGGGTGAGACATCTTCCTCTCTCGGCAACTTCAAGACCATTTGTGGGCCTCCAAAAATGTATGAAACAGATCCGAGACTCTTTCTTCCGGATGAAGCTACTGGAACTTGAAGCAGATCACTGATTGTTTATTATGACATGTTTATTTAAGCATATATTTTCTAGGAATTTTTCAAGGCATGATGCTTAATTAAACACAGGGAAGTTTATCTTTACCGTTTTATGTATTGTGGTCCTACTGCAATACATGTAACTTCAGATACCATATATTTTTTTTATATTTTGTTGACCTTGCATCGTGATATATCCATATAATAAGAACCAACAGGATGCACTATTTACTTACAATTTATTTCAATAATTAACCTCTACATGTTTCGAGAAGGCTTACTGCTCGAAACATGTAGAAGTTAATTAATGAAATAAATTGAAAGTAAATAGTGCGTCCTCTTGGTTCTCATTATACGTTCAGACACAATAATTATGATATTCGAAACCACTACTACTTTCTGTGTGTCGCGATTAAAACCAAAGATTATTAGCGGTAAATTGTATAGCCTCTGGCGGCGGGTGTTACTCATGGGATACTCTTCTGCGCTCCTGACACTGTATAAGATATGTTTATCCTGACGTTTCGGATGAAGGTGCTGTCTTATCTTCAGGGTGACTAAATTTGCTCCAGTAGGATGCACAAGTGATTTTGAAGGAAGAAAGGCTGGAGGGTAGTAAGGATTGTAGCCAGAGAGAGCTGCGGGAGGAGAAGAAAGTTATGACTTTTACACAGGCATGGAAAATTGAGAATTAGTAGTGAAATAAAAGGTTCTCTCACTCCTAAGATGGAGACAGCACGTTCCTCCGAAAAGTCTACAAGGAATAAAAAAAATCAGAAGCAATGTTAGGGGAATATTAAAAGCAATATGCCTATGGTTTCACTAACCTAAAATACAAAAAGTTGAGAATGGCAAATTTTGAGAAGAGCCTTCTTAAGAAATTTCTGACCATATTAATAGGAGCCGTTCAACAAAGACGGGATTAGTTAAGGGCTAAACTTCATAAGTAACCATACGCTTTTAGTGTTTCCCACATATGGGTTCTATAGAACATTTTCCTGCAGAAATTACAGCTCTTATTTCGACTCAAGAACATTCTGTAATGCTACTGAATTCTCTTCTTAGCACTTTTTCCTAGAGTACGCAATGACTAAGCGTAAGACGTAGGACTTCCTTTTATACGTACAGATATGCAAATGTCCCTTGTAAGATGTGAGTGAAAAAATATCAAAAGAAGAAGGATCTTTTATTTGTACCTATACTTAAAGTCTGGTTCAATAATTCAGACCCCAAGAGACTTCAAAAGGATTTACAGCCCCAACAAATGTCTCTCCAGATACACAAGTCTTTCGTGCGACGAGGAAAATATATCTTAAAATAGATAGTTCACATGTCGCACGTCTGGAAACGATTCAGGAGTGTCAGTTTACATCTGCTCGTAAGTGTGTCGGTCATGTAAAATGTTACAGGTATCACCTTAGGGAAAATCGAAGCTCTTAAAGGCAATAGGAACGGTATAATTCTCTTGTTCCATCAGCCGCATCAAGTTGAAAGTTAAACCAATGTTCCGAGACCTGCTCTGTCTCCATCACCACAGTCAGTAAGGTTGATTTACATTTGTGGTTCATAGATCTAATTGTGTTGACCCGTAATTAACGAATTCAGTACTCCGCCAGCCAATGCGTATTAAAGACACACTTTGCATCTACATATACTCCCCTACAAAAACATATTTTGATACTTATAAGAAAGGGACACGCCTAAATTAGTATTAAAATACAGCAATATTCAACTAAATATTGCGCAATAAATACTAATGTAAAAGCGGTAAATCTTTCCACAGATTTAGTGTAAAAACGTTTTGCGTGGAAAACGGGGCTTCGTATTTTAAAAACGTTTAAAAACTTCTTAACACACACAGCTTCTAGACAACAGCATTAACTACGGTGTTAATATCGTACTTTATATACTTTAGTAAAAACCGAAGAAATTAAAGGATGCGTTATTTCAGAATATATCTTATGTCCTAAAAATCTTATTTCTTTTTTTTTTTTTTTTTTTTTTTTCAGAATTTATTTTTTTTTTTTTTTTCTTTTTTATTTTCACTTTTTTTTTTCTTCACATTTTTTTTTATTT
>Ga0123355_10005233_pt1 | contig 18959 bp, 10 predicted proteins | sample TergutEmb28metaG_3_FD_89872 | JGI IMG/M metagenome (GOLD analysis project Ga0123355, IMG submission 89872) | Embiratermes neotenicus P1 segment gut microbial communities from Petit-Saut dam, French Guiana - Emb289 P1 | ecosystem: Host-associated > Arthropoda: Insects > Digestive system > Gut ... | reverse complement strand
CACTTCCTACCTGATGATGGCCAAAGAGAAAGGCCGAAACATGTAGTAGACTCCTTATGTAATAAATTATACATATAATCTACCACCAGTAGTTGTGTTAGACAAGTATACACACCCTAACATGTTTATTGCAAAACACAACGGGGATGGCATACCTCATGACATCCATGTAGGTTTTTACCGCTGGCAGGCAAGGCGCACTCATTTACGTTAGGTACCGTGGAAAGCTGAAGAATGTTTACGTGTATTATAATGTAATGTTAGGGCTCGGCAGACCTTTATATAGCTACTGTGGAAACGTCACAAACCGGTGTCCGTTTTACGAGGCATACGTTCAACACTGAGGCTGAATTCTGTGTACTCTCCCCTCCTACCATGCGGTGGCTTGTCGTGGAACTACAACGTTTAGCTTAGTGAAGGCATCTACCATCTGTTGGGTGTCCGTAGAACTACAATGTGGGAATGTGACAGGACGGACATTTCTGGAGAATATGTAAGATAAAATAAAGTCATGAATAGTAACGGAAAAATAGGAATAAGTAATGTAATACAGGAGGAAATTGCATTAATTTTTCGAAGAAATCACATTACATGCAAATACTGCAACTATTTTAATAAAGTTTTGAAAAATTTAATGAATGTTCTGCTTCACTGATAAAGCAGTGACATTCTTCTGTTGATGGTAAAAATAGGTCAAGGGTTTTACTCTAGGGGGTGAGCGCAATTTCATGCATTTGTCTCATGAGGTTCGCACAGCCCCTTGACCTGATTCTACCATCAGAAATGAAGCGAGAATTCTCACTTTATTCGCAAGGAATTTTAGATTAGGATAGAAACTACACTCACGTGTCCTCTATATTTCTAATTGTCACTTGTGTTATACACTGTGTTATGAAAATACGAAAGCTCTCCCTGAGCTTAATTAAGCAACACATTATGAACGTATAGGGTAGTGTAAACATATTCTTAATTCCTCGAATTCTTGACATTAACACTGGATGGAGATGAACGGTAAGCTTAAATGCTCAGGCTGCTTGGGAAATATCTCCTTTACTTATTGGATATTAGGATGTGTGGGGCCCATAGTCGATTTGTATGCTTTGGGGAAGAGAGGAATCTCTTTCACGAGCCGGGAATCTAACTACTATTCTTTCGTCGTCCAACTTATAATGTAGTCACTACACCGACTGAGTTATGCAAATTAATATTGCGCTAAATTAAACGCGTTTTGTATTTTAAAATAACAAAACAAAACTTGCGCCAAGTCTTACAACGTAAATCCCCGTCTATTTCACAAATAAGTTGCTACGTTCGAGTTTCAAAATATTTTCTACATAGCTATCTAGGAAGGGGGATATTGTAATACTGAATAATGAGGAAAAAGAAACGCTGTTTATACGCCTCGTGTTTCAGAAACATGTAGCCGATAGGCATAAATGTAACAAAGAAATAACGATATATTTTCTTAACAAAATTCTGACATCGCACTAAATTCTTCCTTCTTTTTATAGATCATATCTCTCTAATAGATATAAGATAGTCCTACAGATTTAAAGAAAAATACTTGGAAGTTGTCCAACCCTACGTAACAACTTAATATTTACAAAATTTAGTAAGTCTAACGTACAATTAAAACCCTTAAATTTTAGATTTAAATGTGAATATTATTTACTAATTTTTCGTATACTACAGACATGTATGGGTGCTTGAATAATTTAATTCTCACGCAAATTAAACAGTCTATGTTTCGGGAGTTTAGAGACCTCGACTTTGCATGAAAATATTAAATATATTCGATCCAGCCTTGGTTCACTTTCATCCAAACTCTACGTTTCAGTAGGATGTTTTGAAGATCCATTTCAATTTTGTCTACACTTCTTGCTTTTCTCAAGTAGCCCTTTACGTTTAGATAAAAAAAAATTGTATACTCTTCTTCCTCTTCCCGTGCTTACTTTTCTCTAGAATTCATTTCAACATTGCAGCACTTTTACATTTCGTATATCCGAAAAATAAGGAAATATGCGAATGTGATCCGAAACCACAAATGTCAGCGACACGGTAGGAACTGTTTGCAAATATTCTCATCCTATGTTTCCAATTTATTCTTAGGGTAACAAGAGACCGCAGGATCAATACACACACAACAGAACAAACAAATATACGCAATTAAACTGCCGGGGAAATACATTTTCCTACGGCCCCACTGACCATGATCCTCAGTCCAGGGCCATGGGATATTTTTGGAAGACGTCGTAAAATTATTTCTTTGTTCTTTATGACAAATATCTTTCAGAATTAACAGGCTTTTTAATTTTATACTGGTAATCACTTTGTTACATTATTATGTCGAGAAACTATGAAATAAATTTATATAGGCAAAGATACTGGCTATAAGAGAAAGCCATGAATCATGAAAACTAATTATGTATGTGTGTGTGTGTATATATATATATATACACACACACACATATATATATATATATATATCTCACAAATCCAGTTCCTAACTCACAGAAGCGAAATACCTGTGTCGCTTAAAGAGACCAAATACAGGAGTGCTGATAAGTCCTTAGCCCGACCAGGAAGGAAACAAGCTGCATTCCCCGCATTTTATGGAACTTGGAGGTTCATTACCACATTCACAACAGTCCACCACCTGTCCCTACCCTAACCAAATCAATCCATTCCTTTGCCCATCACACTTTTGACAGCAGCAGATTGTTTCCTTCCTGGTCGGGCTAAGAACTTATCAGCACCCCGTAACTGCTGCTGGGCAAGTCGCAGTTTGTTCTTGGTGTCAAAAGAACACACAAACTTTCTCTGTAGGTAAAGTGTAGAGCTTTGTATGTTAATGCCAAAATAAATTTACGTATCATTGTGACAAAGAATTTCTACAGGAAACCGAAGGACAGTTACATACATATATATATATATATATATATGGGCCGGTAGCTCAGTCGGTATAGCGACTGAATACGGGCTGGTCGGACCGGGATCGAGTCCCGGTAAGGACGAGATTTTCCGCCCGTCCAGGTCGACCCTGTGACCTTGCAGCCGGGGCATGCTGCTGACCACTCACCCCCCTTGTAGTGCCGCGGTCATGGAAGAGTAGAGCTATACCTCTACCCACCCTCTGGACCACACTGGGCCTGTAAAGGGAAAACTTTACTTATCAACGTGTATTCAGTCCACTTTCCTGGACTATGCCCTACGCAACGAACAGCAGTAACAATAACGTCTGTGCCAGTAATGCTAGTAGTACTAGTACTAGTAGTAGTAGTAGTAGTAGTAGTAGTAGTAGTTGTTGTTGTTGTTGTTGTTGTTGTAGCAGTAGTACTAGTAGTAAAAGAAGCAGCGTCAGCAGTAGTGATAGTGGTGGTGGTGGTTGCGGTGGTGGCGCAGGCACCAGTGGCAGCGGTGGAGTGGCGGTGGTGGCAATGGTGATGTTGGCGGCGTAGGTGGTGGTGGTGGTGGTGGTGGTGGTGGTATCAATAAGGGCGGAATAAATTTACAACTAAAATTAAAATTCTTGACTACGTTAACAAGATTACTTATGCAGAAAATGTACTGACTGCTTCATAATCTTCTCTGTCATAAACATACGTGTATTAAAAACGGTCGGGACATTTCATTCGGTATACTAACTAGGCTATAGGGAGGACGTCCGAGGAATGGTGGTTCCATTCCCGCAGAGACAAGAGGCCTATCTCTTTACCAAAACGCAGGGACCGGCCCTGGCAACGGCACAGTCTCCAGGCCAGTGGGCAATAGCTGTGCTTTCGCCGGGCAAAAGAGTGACCGAAGTTCCATCTAATGCCGCAGTACACATACCTTCGTTATCCCATACGTCATCATAACACTCACGGGGAGAACTTTGTCACTGTTTTACTTTAGCCTGATCTTCAATTCACAAAATCTCACTATTAACGCTTTAGATCTGACAAATTTCAACTGAATTTTTAAAGAAATAAATTATTCACAGCTCTATATAAAATAAAATCACAACTATTCGCGCAGATCTTTCACGGACTGGAAGGAATTCAAAGATATAGGCTTGTAAATACAGACAACCCATATAGTTAATAGTAAATCTAAATGAGGAATTTTAATGTATAAGTGCTGGCTACGATACAAGCAAATTAACCCTTTACCTGCTAATGTGGAGAATATGGTGAGCTCCGAATAATGATAGCAAAGGGCAGATGGTATTTAACTCGGAGTTTAAAGAGTTAAGACGGGGTGCGAAGGAGAGGCGGGAGGGAATGTAAGGATGAATCAGTTCACGAGGAAAAACCAGTAATGAATTAAAGAAAGGCAGCCTGTTGCAGAAACACTACATGAGAACTTCACCAACAAACTGATGTTGTGGAACTTGTAATAAGCTTTAGAATAAAGACGCCTGGATCTGTACTCAGTACGCCCAATGACTGGGTCACTCAATAAAATATGCTTGCCAAAAAATTTAGAATTTAGTGGTATTCCTCTGAATTACAGCCTAAATTTCATGCCATTGATGATCATGTAGGCGTGTGGAATATGACGCCGTAACGTTTGGTAGGTACGTACACAAGCGTGTGTATTCAGACTAGAAGACTAGGCGGCAGAGGGAAGGAATTTCAAGTTCACGGATGTAAGGAAATGATAAGAAATTAATTGAATTCAGCGTTACTACGATTGGGTTAAATACAGAGCTTAGCAAAAAGCAGGAGAGTCCTACACCTGCAGTGACTGGATGCAGAGTGAACCTTACATTAAGCCTCGTGCAGAGAGAACTAAGTCTCTGCCTGTTACAACAGATTAAGGCTAAAAGCCCCGCTGATGTGGTCCGCGGTTGCAGGATTTGGATTGTAATGATCCTTGCGTTTCTGCGTCCCACTTTTAAACACAAACTGCGTGGTCTGATTGAATGTTGAACGCCATTCGCTAAGGGTGAAGATAAAACATTAAACGCCCTATTCACTGGTACTGCGAAAGGACTCCACGCCTTTTATGCAGTTTCTATTGAATGACCAAAGCCCACCAAATGTGAATAATTTCACTCACATGTATTCTTAACTCCTTAATGAAATTATCATATTGAGGCAAGGGCGAATATGCTTTATTCTCATAAGTACTTAAATACGTGGGACCGCGGTAGCACAGTGGTTAAGGTGCTGTGTTACAAATCGGAAGGTCGCTGGTTCCATCCCAGCTGGTGACATAAAATCCCTCCGATCGCAATTTGGTCTTGGGGTCGACTCAGTCTCGAACAGAAACGAGTACCAGGAGTATTTCCTGCAGGTAAAGGCGGCCGGTACGTAAGGCTGACAACCTACCACCATACTGTGCCGTTGTCACGAAATCTGGAAGCCTTAACTTCCTGTAACTCTCTGGGCCTGTCCAGGCATGTAATGGGACTGCTTTACCTGCTTACTTCAATAGGTACTAGATTTCACTTCCATTAAATCACAATCCTGGATTGTTGGTTATGACTTTTATTATTCAATGTTAATAAAAATCCAACTGGATACAACAGTATGCAGATATTTATTTACTGCAAAATACTCTACATATTTCGGGTGTCACAGCACCCATCATCAGGAGTACTAAAAACTGTAACCGCAGCCTCCGGTACAGGTCATATGGGTCACGTTGGAGGGAAGTAGCTGCACCAGTATTATGACCTGTAACGGAGGCTGCGGTTACAGTTTTTAGTACTCCTGATGATGGGTGCTGTGACACCCGAAACATGTAGAGTAGCTTTGCAGTAAATAAATATCTGCATACTGTTGCTTCTGGTTGGATTTTTATTCACATTGAATTACGATGCACGGAACCATGAGCATGAAACTTTTATTATTATTATTATTATTATTATTTATTTTTATTATTGAGTTCAATCCAACCTCTTTCACTCGGGCTACCATCCGATTAACCTCGGGTTGTGACCATAGCACTACCTTCTCCACTAAAATGCAAATTCTATTGGCAGAATTCCATCTTATTATATATTTAACTTCTTCGTCTAAACGTCTCCCAAAATCCGTAACCATTTCTTTGTACATCTTAATTTTCCCGTATATACTAGCTTCTCGTTAATGTTGTGCCGTTTTCATTTATAAATTCGCTTCTCATTATTCTTGTTTCTGGACAACCCATCAAATATGTGTTGCAAATCCCCCGTACCTAAACATAAGAGGAATCTTCCCTTTTCCAGTGTTATTTCTAATCCCTCTCAGTTGTTACACTCTTGCTAATAACCGCGCTAAGTCGCTTCACTCCTTCCTAGTACAGCATTCTATGCATGATCCTTTTCCCCGGCAAACTCTCATGTCCCCCACAGTGTGTTAGCGAAATTTCTTCCACAATTTTCTGCCATGTTCTGCCTGGGTACAGTATGATTGCGTTTAATTTTACAATGTGTCAATATCTGAAGACTACGTAATGTCAAATAATTGGTTGAGAGTCAGTAAGGATTTAAAAATACGTTAAAAGGAAGCCGTCAATTGCAAAGTTTGAGGTATGAACCCGACACCTGCCTGAAGTCACTAGTCAAAATAACACTAACAATTTCAGAGCGGAATTTGAATCATATATCTTCTACATATATGTCAGAGGAGCCAATGTGTTTTGTCTTGTACCATTCAACCTCAGATTATTTACATATCCAAATCCCCTGTTGCGTAATCTTAGAGTTTGTACTCTGATATTAATATAAGAGAAAAACAATTTCATACCACAACTTGTCTTTCACTGTAAATCTAAGGAATTATTTATGATTACCAATGTATATTAATCTTTATCATATAACATATTCTTGGGTGTCCTGTGAGAAAATTTAGTACCAATCTTCATGAAAGATGAAAGAGGCGAATTTCATTGTGTGGTTTTCAGGTGTTTCACTGCTTCAAGACAACAACTCTGTGTTGCACACAAGTGTGCTGGAGTTTAAAGCCGTGTGCACCATGAGATTTAACAATAAAACATCTTACATTCTGCCAGCACCGTGTATTCTTGTGTTTCGTATTGATCTCAGAACCAACAAAGAATTTTGCCACATACAGCTTTAACTGGTTTCTGTTTATTAAAATTCTAACCAACGAATGTACTCAGCTTTATTAATATCACAATAAAGATAAAACACGCCGTAAATAAAACTGAGTGTTTTAGTTGTTTCGAGTTGTAGTAATTTAATCATAAAGCACAGGATGGAGAAAGTAAAATTTATTTATTCTCTTATGACACGAAAGCTCTATGTTTACTACGAGATACGAACTGAATCTTTAAATATAATTAAGGTTAATGTTTGTCTAGAGATTAACTGAAGCCTGCCAAGTAAGGTTAAACTCTGTAATTTAAAAAGAAAAAGTCAGAAATGAACTCAGCTCATAATTTTTGTTTCTAGTTCACGATACAGAAAGAGAACCAAGCAAATGGAAGCTGATGATCTACGTAGAAATAGTGCCACAACTATTGAACAACTTCTGATACTTTAATTCGATTTTTTCTCGTTTTAGGCCCACATTACCATTGGGAGAAAAAATTCCGGGGTGCAAATAAACTAGGCAGTTTCATAAGGTCTTCAAGCTGACACAAACACAAATACAATAGGACAGCATGACCGGTCAAGCTGAAGTGTATAAGCTTATGGCTAGATTCTGTAGAGTGTACAAGACATGGACTTGGGCCGGTATTCAAAATAACTGTTAACATCCGTGTAAATAACCAAATTGACGAACAAATGACCGTCTGGTATGTAGGTTAACCTGCATACCAGACGGTCATCTACACAGAGTGACATAAACCAGGTGTCGCGTTGATGCAATAATTCTCCTGATGATGGGCAAATGGCTGCCCGAAAAATGTAGAGAAATAGAAATAAACATACATGAAAAATTGTGCGTCAAGTTGGTTATTTACAAGGATCATACCAAGATGAACGGCCAACAAAACATAAAGTAACAGTTAACATGTCACTGCATCGCATAAATATTTCAGTCGAGGACCAGAGATGAAAAATTTCGAATATCAGATTTCATATAAAGCATGTCTCTTTTGCGAAGACGGGGGAATCTTTACTCAGTACAGCTTATTCGTAAGTTCAAGAATGGCTTCAAGATAATATTTATACATTATTATTTTCTGAGAAACGCCACAATATATTTTGGTAGATACAGTATGTACCAATATTTCAGAAGCACACGTCTCTCAGTCTTCACAACAGAAGGTTACGCCTAAGTCATCCGTTTGCATCAATTCGCTCTTTAACGCCCTTCCGTACACAAGGTGTAACTGAACAAATTTTAAAAAAAATTTCAGCTATATGGTAGGTCAAGGGGAACAATATTAGACAGGAAACACTTGGTCGCAGACGCTTCCCTCATACCGAAACACGGCGTTGGTACCTCTTCATTTTGGTATTACCTCAAGTCACACTTATGAGAGCCCAGTGGCAACAGATGAACTGGTAGCTTAATTTATGGCAGTTTGTGAGAGGCACATAGCACATCTTTGAGAATGCCTACTAGAACCTGTTGCGTCGCTGCAATGCCAAAATCAACAATACACACAAAGGACAGCCAATAAACGTTTGTGAAAACGAAAGTGAATATTTTCAATATGCGCCATGTCAGAAACGAGAGCTCGCGGGTTGCCTAATCCCAGCCACTGGATCCATGCCAATATCGACATGAGAGAGTCATTTCCGAGCACATGTTCCGAGTTTAAAATTGCCCCCCCATGGCCCCACCTGCAATCCATTAAAGTGTGTATCAACATTCAGTTACACCCTGTACGATTGACCGTTCATTCCTGCGCGGATTCCTTTTCTAATCTGAGAGTGGAGGTAGAAGCTTCCTCCGAAACACTGGGATCTCTCTTCCAAACTACACATCGACCATCCAAGAAGATCCTTAATAACAAAGTCATGGTAGGTTCAAACCTTACCTGAAAAATGTGTGTTGGAAGAATTTCCCTCAGTGTTATATTATCCAACACATAGTTTGCCAGAGTTGGTGAGTAACCATCAAGTCTCTACCTGCCTTTTATAAATACTATAAATTGCGTTGTTATGTTTTCGCTGCTATGGCAATCTCTCCATGTATAATGCGCTTAATTATAAAGCTCACAATTTCTGTTCAGCCACTTTTTGCCTTTTTATTCTGTGAACATTTTCATTTTCTCTTGAAACACGTAAATTCTTATATAAATCCCATAGCTTTGACCTCGGGAAAATCCCATTCTATGACAAGTGAGAATGTTTTATGTGGCAGCATGTAACAAGAATTCTACTAATGAACGTATATGTTCCCTCTGGTATTAGGAGCAGTCACTTGTAACAGAACAGACCGAACTTAAGCTCATTACGTCTACACGCAGATATGTGCAACAGAAGACTAACTCCCCTGTGGACATGCGAGTGGGGATCCACACCGGGGCTGTGCTAGCCGGAGTGCTGGGACAAAGACAGTGGCAGTTTGATGTCTACTCCAAGGACGTGGAGTTGGCAAACAAAATGGAGAGCAGCGGCCTTCCTGGGTAAGTCTGCCTGATGTAAAATAATAAAGGAAAGAGTATTATTGTTTTAATTTTCTACAGCAACGCTTTATCAGCTAGTTAGGAGTGAGAAAGGTAAATCAAGGGCTAACGTTTCTGACTTGCATTTGGTTTGTTCCCGCATAAAATCTCAGTCTGGACACAGTAAATTTAATTCGTGGATCTGTCTTAGTCTCTGCACGAAAGTGCTGGGACAGTAACTCAAAGAAAGTCACATCCTTCAGAATTCAATGTTCACCAGTCTTCCGAATAGTTTAATTCAAAAACTCTGTGACGCTAGCGTCATATATACTTACTTACTCCATGGTGCAGAGTCCTTCTTGAGAAGCTAACTGGTTTGCAGCTAGTCAAGAAATTTCCCGCATATCACAGAACCCGAAGGTTCATTACTGCACTCACAAGCGTCCGCCACCTGTCTCTATCCTGGGCCAGACAAATCAAGTCCGTATACCCACATCCCACTCCTGGAGATCCATCCTATTATTATCCACCCATCTACGCCTAGGTCTCCCCAGTGGTCTCCTTCCCTCCGGTTTCCCCACCAAGACCCTATACACCCCCTCGCCTCACCCGTACGCGCCACATGCCCAGTCCATCTCATTCTTCTAGATTTTATCACCCGCACAATATTGGGTGAGGAGTACAGATCATTTAGTTTCTCGTTATACAATCTCCTCCATTCACCCGTTACTTCTTCCCTCCTCGGTCCAAATATTCTCCTGAACACCATATTCTCAAACACCCTCAGCTTCCTTTCCTCCCTCAATGTCAGCGACCAAGTCTCACAAAACAACAGGCAAAATTATAGTTCTATGTATCTTAATCTTTAAATTTTTGGTTAGCAACCTAGAAGACAAAATATTCTGCACCGAATGATAGCAAGCATTTCCTGACCTCAAAAGCAAAAATAAATAATTAAGAAGCCGATGTTTCGCAGTATCAAAGACTAGGACGATTTGTGAATGAGAATTTTGATGGCCCAAAAAAATCTTATTTACTATATCGACAATTTCCAGCAGCAATTTAAAAAAATACATCAAACTTCTGCCAGAATAACCACACCCCTGGTCGATAATTCATTTTCAGACTTCCTAGATTAAGAAATAAGATTCCAAACACTGTAACGCAGTACCTAATGCAAGGCAAACGGACCATGGCTTCATTATTTCGATAATTTAATGTGAAATACTAGAGTACATTACAACAAAATTATGTAGTTTTATGATAGGGAAGCCCTACATTATAGGGTATCCAGTATCATCAGTAGAATATCCAATATCATGTGTCATGAATAGAATATCCAGTCTCATCAAATTAATTAAGGATCAGTAATGAAGTATCTGATTAATCTAAATCTGTAGTACCAAAAAAAATAACTCTAATTAAGAAAAGTAATAAGACACTTAAATAAAATTGTACAAGAGCAGCTGCGGTTTAAGTCGACACCTAATAAATGTCAAATGTCAGTGCTGGTGTAAAGTAAAGACAAGATAAATTTGATGTTTGTGTGACCGTCCATCTGATACAATAATATAAACAACCAAATAGATGCAACAATGACAATTTATTAGCAATTTCAATCAGCTCAACATGTTTCGGGCGATAATTTCGTCCATCTTCAGGAGCACTAGACTGTTTTTACAGCTTGTAGTATAATGCATCGAAGAAGTTGCCTGCTGGTGACAAGGTCACCAGCAGTCAGCATCAACGGTGCATTATACCACAAGCTGAAAACATAGTCTAGTGCTCCTGAGGATGGGCGAAATTATCTCCCGAAACATGTTGAGCTGATTGAAATTACTAATAAATTGTTATTGTTGCATCTAGTTGATTGTTTATATTATTGTAAAGACAACACAGTTTAACCCTTTAAAGAAAGAAATTGACCTAACCTGAATTATATTTAAAGATGCAATTCGTACCGTGCGGAAAACATACTACGTCTCCTTTACAACGAACAATAATAATTTAACACTGTATAGAGAAATAAACGCAAGCTTTCCTAAGAACCATAAAAAATAAAACATTCTCTGTAAACTGGACTATTATTTTTATTAAACACGGTTGTACATACAGTTACCACCAGGCTTTAAAAGTAGAGTTCAAAAATTGCATTCCTGGAATATTCTAAACGTACGACGTTATTAGACAAATGACAAATTGAACACACACAAAAAAAAAACTTACACATTTTCGAATTGAGTAAAGGGGTGCATTGTATAAGATACGACTGAACTGAGTATCCTCAGGGATCGGCAGAGTTAAGGATACCTTAACGAAACGAAAGTTTCGAGTACGAAGTACTCAGAACTTTTAAGGAGGTAAACAGAACGCTCGTATAGTTTGGAGACGTATCAGATCAAAGAATCTGATCAGTGACACTCAGTTTTAATAAAAGAGAAAGATAATGAAAGACTTCAACTATTAACCAGCAAATGCACCTATATAACTTTCACTTAAAACACTTTAAAACACTTAAAACCACTCCGACATGTTTCGATCTTTTCAGAACATCATCAGGGTTTTTCGTCATTCCTTGCTAAAGTTATTACATATTCACGATTTAGTTCGTTTTTGTAAACAGGGTGTTGTGGCAGCATATCATGTTGTGTGGGAATCTGTTGTAGAGAGTGTAGCTGGCTAGGTGTGCGTCGTATACGACGCACACCTAGCCAACTACTGCTACTTACTGCTAAATTAGCTAATTTAGCAGTAAATAAATATCTTCCTATTGTTGCATCTCTTTGGATTTCTTCAACCTAGCAAGATAATATGTTTAGTACACTTGGTTAGGATAGAAATGGTTATAAAAAGAGAAAACTCCACAAATTACAAGGCGCAAGGCGAGATATGGGAAGCAAAAAAAGAATGCGTCTAATATACCAGTTTGAAAATATAGTTAGACGTTACAGCTTTTAAAATGAGTCACATTTTAAAAAGTCCCAAAAATTCTAAAATAAAATTGAATGACTACATGACTACTAATTGAGGAAGAAGCGCACAAAATTGTAAGCCGGTTTAGTAACAAAAAGCACAAATCTGAGTGTTCATAAAAGTCTTATTTTATGTAAGTAAAATCTATAGAATTTAAACCAGGCATGCCAAACTTACGAGTAGGAACTTACTAAACACTTCTCCGAGCTGTATAAACATTTTCAGACGTTAAAGTGCAGACTGTACACGAAGTGATCCGGAGCACCTGACGGAACTCGACTTCAAGTTTTCATCATCTTTGATACGTTACATTCATCTGAAAAGTTTCCTCTTCTTTTTCTCAGATATAATTTATTCGATGCTGGAAGTTCTCTAACTTGAGAACAGTATTAAGACAGAGTGTACTGGAAATATGTGCCTTATTTTCCGGAAAAAAGAACAGAAAACTTGAAGGAACAACATTTCTAGTCATTCTACCCAGAGAAAATAGCACATATCTAGCGGATATCAGAGTAACTGTGTTAACTTACACTATGTCTTGTTTCGATGTTAAAGTGTGAAACCCAAAGACAAAAGTGCAGATAAAGATTTTCAAGAGATTACGGGAAAGACTTCGAGATTACAGACATCCGATTTATGAATCAGTGTACTCAGAACATGTTACTCTGGGCTTTTACACCCTGTAGTACCGTGTTTTTTACGAAACATTGGACGCTGAATCACACACTTGAACCAAACCATTCATAATGGAAATGGAGGCACCTCGTTCTTCCGAAAAGTCCAATCAAAGGCACTGTGCAATGCAGAAACCAAGAAGACCAACTGAGTAACAATCATCATGATGAATCCTGTCTTGCAGTAAGTCCATCGCCTCTTCCAAAGCGATTTCTAAGGAAAGTGCGATACAGTACGTCTTCTCTCAATTTCTGATATCGTCTCTTTTCCTTAAGGTCATGCAGTAGCTGCTTAACCTTTTTCTCTTTTTCCCGTCACTGCCATTTCTCTATCTTTCCATCAATAACGCAGGTTAGGAGGAAGTTCCTACGCAAGTTGTGTTCAATTCAGTTAGCCATCCTCCCTCTTACTGAATATAGGATATTCCTTTCCTCATTGCCTCTGTACAATACTTCATTTTTAGCACGATCGATCCAACTGATCCCTTCCACCCACCTCCAGGGCCGCATTTAAGAACTTTTTAAGGAACTGATATTCTACTTTCCGAAATAACTGAAACCTTAGACGACTCAATGTAGTTTGATAAGTATAAACAAACATTTTGGAGGAACCCAGGAATGGCACAGAAGAGAGCCTTGATTGATACTTAATTTTGTCCAAAATATTCATTCAGATGGCCAGTAAAAATGCACATGAGAGTAAATTCTCCGTAGTAGCGAGATAAGTTTCACTACGAGGGGGTGCTGATAAGTCCTTAGCCCGACTTACTTCCCGATGTCGTAGGACGGAATTCATAGTGTCGTTGTAAAGAGGGGTCCGTCCATGTGCAGAATTGCAAGTCTTTTCTTGTTACAGAGGTTGAAAGGAAGCATGTCAGGCGACGCGCGCGATTCCAACAATATCGAGACGGGAGCTGTCATCAAGTTTTTTTTTTTTGTACGGCAAGGCGCCGAAGGAAACTCACGCCATTCTGACAGGAACATTAGAGGAACATGCACCATCCTATGCCACCGTCAAAAACTGGGTGGCCCAGTTTAACGTGATGATTTTTTTCACCTGCATTGCGCCTCATCCTGGACTACCCAAAACAGTGACAAACCCGGAGGTTATTGGATCAAATTCACGAGCTAATCTTGGAAGACCGCCGGATTTCGGCTAAGTCAATGGTTGAACAGCTGGGCATCTCACGTGAGCGGGTTGGGTCCATCATTCATAAAGATCTGTACATTCGGAAGCTCTCCGCGAGGTGGGTCTCGAAATGCCTGAACGCGGAACAAAAACGTCAACGGTGCCAGTCGTCTGAGGAATTTTGGAAGTTTTTCGGCGCGATCCAAATGATTTCCTGTCGAGATTTGTGACCATGGAAGAAATATATCACTATGATCCGGAGACAAAGCAACAACGAATGGAGTGGCGGCATAGCGGCTCACCCCGCCCCAAAAACCTCCGAGTGCAAAAATCCGCTAGAAATGTTCTCGCCTCGATTTTTTGAGATCAAGAAGGCATCATCATCATTGATTATCTTCCAAAGGGCCAAACTATCAACGGTGAGTATTACTAATCTCTGCCGGTGCGATTGAAGGCCATTTTGAAAGAAAAACGCCGCGGGAAGGTCACCAAGGTTGTCTTGTTCTTGCACGACAATTACCCGTCTCACCGGGCACTTGCAACCCAGAAGAAACTGGCCTACCTGGGATTCCAATGTCTTAATCGTCATTTTTCGTGCGACGCGGAGGTAATTGCTGCTGCGGAGACCTGGTTGGACGGACAACCTTCTGATTTCTTTTTGAGCGGCTTGCAAAAAGTCAGAGCAACGAGCTAAGAAGTGTATTGAGCTTCGTGGGGAGTATGTTGAATAAATCCCGAGTTTGGTTGCTGTAGGTTGTTTCCTTCCTGGTTGGGCTAAGGACTTATCAGAACCCCCTCTTATTGATGTGTCGCGTGTGATGTCACATAATTCAGAAGACTTTGTTAAGCGAAGCCCTTGCGATTTAGACCGATGTGTGTTACATTCAAAAACTTCGGGTTCGGAACAAGGTACAGACAAGACCGAGCACTCTAAAGAAAAATGATGATCAAGAAGCAGGAACTGAGAGATATGCCGTGCATAAAGAAGTAATCAGTGTGAAACAGTCGTCGGAATACTCCAACGGAAGGAACTACTTGAGAGATCAACGCGGTTAGCAGAACAACATTAAAACGCATCTTGGCACAGAAGTATGGGGCCTCGATTCTACTGACTTGGGGCAGGGCTAGTGTTTGTTTAACCCTTTGACGCCTAACGACCACTATAGTGGTCGTACCGCATCGTTAACCTCTAAACGTTGCATTTCATATATTTATTCAACAAATACAGGTACTGAATATTTTAAACATGGTATACACTATCCGTTTTTTCTCTTCAAAGTGAAGTTTGTTTCATGATTCTAACGTATTTGGTTCCTGTTTTATTCACATTTTATATACAGAATGTGCTAAAATTAAAAAAAAATAATTCCGACACCAAATGTTTAATGGTTCATTTATCGCAGCTGTCAGCAACTGAAGCAATAGAATACCGAATACGTGGATGATAACGAATAATGACTTTCAGAGGATGCGGAAGGAAGTGGTCGAAGCCTAGTTTAAGATACTAAGTTGCATGGACGGACTGATAAATATATCGGCAAGCCTTGTTCAAGGTTCTTGGCGTCTTGGCGTAAATTTGAAACGGGCACCTGACAATCCACTCAGAAATATTACCGTTTGGGCCAAAGTGCGAGACGATTCAAGGGCACGCACTGGTGAACATGTCAACAGATCTTAGAATTACATAAACCACCAGGAATTGCTTACCTAAGCAGCTGTCAGCTTCTCAGAAAGGACCCTACTGCATGCAGCTACCCTATAAATTAATATGCTTCACGAATAATCATTTTGCAACTACCTTCACCTCCACCTGTTAGTATTGGCAGCCTGCTAATTAGTCATAGACTTTAATCAACAGACATTAGTGTGCAAATTAATGATTTGGAATTTGAAAAACTCCATTTTTACTAATAAATGGATGTATAATCAATAACACAACTATATATGTCTAATTAGATGTTACATTCTTAGATCAAAATAACTACATGTTTCGGCCGGTATGTTTTATCATTCGACTCACTTAAGATTATTCTATACAATTCGCGTAGGGGCATGTTGGATGAGGAGATCTCAACATCAAAACCCTTGCTGGAGCATAGTACCTCTATATTGGGCGTGTGGGTGGACCACGTAATAATATATAAAAATATATAACCCTATATTAACAAAAATAAAAACAAAAACAAAAACAAGAAATATGAAGGTCCAGTCCTGGGGAAGCCGCTTCCCTTTTTAACTTAGCATCCTAGCACTTGCTTGAAGGACTGAGTAAAATCATGAGATATCTCACAAAAATGCAGTAGAAATGCAAACATACACCTCTCGAATGTTGTCACACCAGCCTGATCTGTGAAAAAATGGTTATGAGTTATAAATTGGCGCGTGTGTGTGTATAGGGATATTGATTGACAGTAATAGGAACCATTGTTTATTTACAGCGATTTTAATGGCCGCGAAACTATTAATAGCAAATTGAAAGGCGAGCACCGGAACTAACTTAATACATTATTCGATATGTTAAGACACATTAGAGCTTTAGGAAGGTATTGTGGGAAATTTGCGTGCTTGTCGCAATTTTAACATAAATGGAAGTGTGGTTTGAGCGGAAATATTAAGAGAAAATCCTCAGGGACTTCAGATTATGTACTGCTGGATATTCTGTTTTCCAGCTGTTGTGGATTTACAGAATTTTTCAAAGTATTTAAGTGATATACTGCTACACAATGATGTGCGATGCCACACATCTGTTATAGGCCTTGCCAAATGCATTTACCTCCTGTTCATTGACAAAGGAGAGAAAACTACAGTAAACAGAAAAGAACTACAACCCGTTATGAAAATCAGGTCCTAAAAATTGAAAGACCTGCTCATATACGTCTGTCTATTATTCGCACATACCGCCGTCGATTTGTGTGGTCGTACGTCCGGCAAATATAAATTACATCGTTCATGCACTATGCATGTGCTGTAGTTGCCTAGTAACGTTACACTGGCCCATGTGCGTCACTGTACACATTATCCTATATACGATAAGCGGCCCCTTTTCACGTGACTACAGAGAAGGAAAGGAAAATTGGGAAAGATAAGGGCTTTACATTACACGTTTATTCGGCCAAAATAGACACACAAGTGTTTAATCGCAGCAAACCAACATAAATGAATGGCGGTCGCCGCCATAACCTGGACTTTCACATTTGTATCGCTGCCAGACTCTTTGTTAACGTACTCCATTCTGCCGTTCAACGTTACGTTATGACGGAACGTTAACTCCTTTGAAGAGTGTAGAAATATTGTTCCTGTTTACGCAGTCAATTCAGCAAAGTAACAAACCTACGCTAACGTTTAATGGTGCAGATAGATCGCTGACAACAATAAGAGGTCTTAAACTTCAACATTGTTTTCGGAGGGGCGCAATATTCAGGACTAAGGATTATGTACAGAACGTCTTAAAAATGCGCTTCACTAAATTTCTTGAGTCAATTTTATGATGAGATGCAAATTACATTACACAATGTCACGGGAGACAACTAGCTGCATACGGAGATAATGAGCTTGATATGGAGATAGTGAGCTGGATACGGAGACAATGAGCTGGATACGGAAATAATGAGCTTGATATGGAGATAGTGAGCTGGATACGGAGACAATGAGCTGGATACGGAAATAATGAGCTATATACGAAGATAATAACCTGAATACAAGATAGTGAGCTAGACACGGAGATAATGTGCAGGATACGGAAATAATGAACTGTATACGGAGGTAATAAGTTGGATACGGAGATATTGAGCTTGATACGGAGATAATGAGATGGATACGGAGATAATGAGATGGATACGGAAGCCCATGGTTTCACCTATTATCCGAATCCTCTAACCACAGGAACATCAAAATAAAAGGTCTTCTTAAGCACAAAGAAATTAGAAATTTCTTTACACTACACTTTCAAAGATTTAAGGGTTTAGAGTCATCTAAATCTTATATAAGAATTAAGCCCTAACCAGTTTATACAGATAACCGTTCAGTTCTGCTGAACCACGCAGTCGTTGTTAGTTGTAAGACTCATATAAAATATAAATACATTTTGAAATTAATATTTACCATGTAATAACCTATGAGGATAATTGGCCATCATCTGCTGCGACAGTGGACTGTATTATTCCTTCATTTTTACTTAAAATGTTATTTCCACTAATTTTCGACTATACGACAGTCGAGTAAACACGAAACATGTCGGAAATACCATAGCACACAAGTAAGGGAAGAACAATCCTCTTACATCCAGAAATGGTGCTTCGCAGATTATCACGTAAGTTAACTTTTGTGATACAACGCAGTCGTTCTTACCGTTGTGGCAGTAACAGTCCACACCCAGTTACTATTGGGCCTTCGGAGGATAAATGAGATATCGTTTCGATTTCAGTTTGTACAAGGTGGTTCTAATATGACCGGGAATGTTTGTGTGTAAATCTGGCGACATCAGTCCCGGTCATATTTGAACCACCTTGTATATATCCAGTGTATTCTTATAGGTATCATTCAACAGCGCTATATGCTACAAAGAATCAGGAAATGCTTGCTATCATTCGGTGCAGAATATTTTGTCTTCTAGGTTGCTATCTAAAAATTTAAAGATCAAGATATATAGAACTATAATTTTGCCTGTTGTTTTGTATGGGTGTGAAACT
>Ga0123355_10005232_pt1 | contig 18960 bp, 4 predicted proteins | sample TergutEmb28metaG_3_FD_89872 | JGI IMG/M metagenome (GOLD analysis project Ga0123355, IMG submission 89872) | Embiratermes neotenicus P1 segment gut microbial communities from Petit-Saut dam, French Guiana - Emb289 P1 | ecosystem: Host-associated > Arthropoda: Insects > Digestive system > Gut ... | reverse complement strand
CCAGTTAGTCGCAGACTCCTGAAGATGGTCGTATTAACGGCCGAAACATGTTGAGCATTGAATGAGTATTGAATAAATAATAAAATAAGTGGCATCAAGTTGGTTTTCTACTATAAAGATGATGCACGGTCCCATAAACATAAGGAACCAAATAAGTTAGAATTATGAAACAAACTATATTTTGAAGAGAAAGAAACGGAGAGTATATAACATGTTTAAAATATTCAGTACCTGTATTTGTTGAATAAATATATAAAATGCAACGTTTAGAGGTTAGCGGTGCGGCACGACCCCTATATGTGTCGTTAGGCGTCAAAGGGTTAATGCAGAGTCATACACAACATATATGCGAATTTTCTAGGCAGCTAGTTTCGGCTCTGTTAACAAGCCATCTCCAGACATTTTATTTTTATCAAACCCTTCTAGTGAAACATATATCTACGTAAAATTGAGCCCTCATGTCTAAACACGCGTCATAAAACTGAAAAAAATAAAATAAAATTTTGGTAAAATATGGAGTGTAGAAAGGTCATTTGCTATTAAAATATTAGATGACATTAAAAATAAATTAAAATAAATTAAATCGGTAGTCATTATACCTGATGTGTTGAAGCACACGTCTATCATTGTCTTCAAATGCGCTATAAATATCCAGTTTTGTAAAAGGGACTCCGGCTTTGTAATGATTCCAATTTCAATGAATGGAATCTCTTTAAATTGTGATATTCGGTGCTTGTGTTCTACATATTAGTGAAAAGGTAAATCAGTCCCATTACAGGCCTGGACAGGCCCAGATGGTTCCAGTAAGTTAAGGTTCCTAGATTTCGTGACAACGCCACAGGATAGTGGTAGGTTGTCAGCCTTACGCATCAGTCGCTTTTACCCCCAGGAAATACTCCTGGTACTTATTTCTGTTAGAGGCTAATTCGACCCTAAGGCCATACTACAATCGGAAGGATTTTATGTCAATGAAAAATCCACTGTCACCAGCTGGGTTCGAAAGAGCGACCTTCCGGTTTGTAGCACAGCACCTTAACCATTGTGCTACCGCGGTCCCTCTACATATCAGTACTTACGAATATTAGGTCATGTTATGTAATGCTGGTGTTTTTACTTCATGTTTGTGTCTGTAAAGTTCTTAAGAATTTAGAGATTGAAGTTCAGTACGTGTACTGTGCCAAGTACAATAGACTACTGCATGGGTAAATGTATGCAGAAATAGTTTCGTAGACTGAAAATGTGCGTTAATATGGACACCAAAGTACTGAATTATTTTTGTTCATCTACGTCCCTTTAAACAAACTGTACACATCCCAACCAAAGACTGGCACGTGTACATATTGCAATATGAACAGCTATAAATCAAGAGTGCATTGGCTTTTGTGGGAAATATATAAATTCTTTTGCAAGCTCCCAATGGGGCACATTAAATTGTGTCTTATATAGGAATTCCCCTTCTGAAAACCCTCCTCTTCAACAGGAACCAACGATTCTTTTCTATTTATGGAGAGAACCACTGGAGTATAGAGAATGGTAACTCTTGGCAATAAGTAGCAAAGGAGAAGCAAGGGAGTTTTTTGTCTCCTTTCACATCCTTTGCTCTGAAAGAAGAAGAAAAAGCCATTCAGATACGGCGATATTCATGGGCATGTCCAATATGCCCTATATAGCATTTAATCTAATGCAGATGGGTTTTCTGTGTTTTCTGCACTATCAAAGTGTGGCTCCTTAAGCCAATTTGGAGCCATATTCTTTTTAAATATCAGACCTAAGTGGAGTAGAGCAGTGGAGCCAACTCCAGATGAGGGCGTCAGCAAGGACAGTACTTGTCATCCTTTCTTCCACATATCGCGTTCCTCTTCGAATTTTTTATCGTTCTATTTTTCCGTCATTTCTTGTCGTGAAGAAATTATTCGAAAAGGTTTTATATAAAATCAGGAATATTCTGGAAGTCAAGGAACCGTTTAAGATGGGGTTTAGGTAAAGGAAAAGTTCTGCATAAAAGTGAAACCTGAAGTATGTTCTTATGAAAATGCAACTGTCAACTCAACCTTTATAGAAAAATGACTTCGTGTACCTTAAGACAATTCTGATGTTATCAAAATGCACCGAATAAAGAGAACACGCAAAACGAATCTATCTTCTATTTAATATGCAGCTTCGGCATCGCATTATGTTAAAGTCGCGAAGTGAAGAAGAGAAACTCCTTCTTTTCCGAAAGCAAAAGTTTTCCTATTCCCAAGACATCTGCAATTTCAACGGATAAATACGGATATGAGAAGAGAAATTTAAATTTTTATCTGAATACTGGAAGTACTCCACATTTTGGATGATGTATGCTAATAGATGGGAAATCATTTCTTTCAAAATATCAATCTAATTTTTAAATTGTTCATAGTTCTGTTTACCGTTTTATTAATCCGTGACAGCTACTAGTAAGACTATATTCAGCATTTCCATTGTAACAATCATTTCATTACCACACTGTCCTCTGTGATATTATCTGTATCAACACTACACCTCTTAAATCCTCTATTTAAATTCGAGTGTTTGTCTCGTTGACTTATTTACAGAAGTACAAGTTGGAGTTTACTTATTTACTTACTTACTTACTCACTTACTTACTCCATACAGCAGAGTTCTTCTTGAGAAGCTAAACGGTTTGCAGCTAGTCAAGAAATTCCCCGCATTTTATGGAACCCGAAGGTTCATTACCGCATTCACAAGTGCCCACCGCCTGTCCCTATCCTGAGCTAGTTCGATCCAGTCCATACATCTACATCCCACTTTCTGAAGATCCATCTTAATATTATCCTCCCATCTGTGTTTATGTCTCCCCATTTGTCTCTTTCCCTCAGGCTTCCCCTACCAAAACCATGTACACGCCTCTCCCCTCCCCCATACGTGCCACATGGCCCGCCCATCTCATTCTTCTTGATTTTATCACTCGCAAAATATTGGGTGAGCAGTGCAGATCATTAAGTTCCTCATTATGTAGTTTCCTCCACACCCCTGTTACCTCATCCCTCTTAGACCAAAATATTCTCCTCAACACCCTTTTCTCAAACACTCTCAACAATTTGGAGTTTTAAGAATGAAAATACGGAAGGTCTCATCTTGACGTTCTTGCAGCACTAACTTGAAGCAGAAATTTCGTTATTCCCAAAAATATTCTTTAAGATTTTCCATCATAATCGAAACTAAAAGTTTAATATTCTGGTCTGGAATTTTGCAGTAGTTTACCTATTTTCCTCTATTACTTTATCTTAGAGAAATATTGTTCACACTTTTACCACCTTCAAAGTTTTATGGGGGATGTTTAATTATTGTTTCTTCCTCTACGTGTTCGGACACTTAAGTTCACGAACTTTATTGTCCGACCACATATACTGCACGGACAGACTACCGCACTGAAACTACCATCTGTGAGTGTATTAAAAAATACGGCAAAAATAAAAAAAAAAAACATTTTTCATATCATATTGCATTTCATATGTTAGTCCACATCACCACAATATAAGGGGCACAGCCTTATTTTCTTCTTCCAGTCTTATTCATATGAGCATGCTCTTTCTGCAGTATAATGGATGGGGTTTATTCATGATTGCCAAATGGCTAGTACTTTGCAGAGTGAAAGGGTAGGATTTTAAATAGAATGTGAATAATGGGACTTTCTATAAGAAAGCCATTAATCATAACAACAAAACCCACAGTCTCTAGTAAATTCATCGCAGTTTTGGTTCTGATGTTCTTGAAATGCACAAAGAATTTTACATACGATAAGTGTTTAGGTTATCTCAATAAAAAAAAAACAAATTCTTTTGAGTCCTTCATACCACAGTACATAGAAAACTATCCTCTTACATGAGTAAAAATGGATAGTTACACTGGTGATCCCAATTTTGACTGCGGAGAAAAATGTTAATATGAATTTGGAATAGAGTATGTTACTGTTATTGTAGTTGTTATGAAAAATAACTTTGCATTACACTTCAAAGAAATTAGCAAACACATGGAAATACTTAAGAATTATCTGCTTACGGGTTTCGGTTATGCGAGTTTCACGTCATAATTATAAAATCACGACAAAAGAAGTTTGATGAATACAGGTTTTTGACATAACATACATTAATTAAAATTGTATTCCACTCCGAAAATGATTACTATTCTTGCCAAAAGATGTGGCATTCTGGTATTTTTATGTCCTACATTATATCTTTGTGTTCCTTGGATTAGGCAATTTGTAATTATGACGTACAAGATCAATTTATTTTGTAAAATTATTTCAACCGAACATTGTTTGAGACTATAACCTTCCACAAATGCAAAACATCACATATCCGCCACTTATTTTAACTTCTTTTTTCAAATTCTATGAAATGTTGGTCTAACAAAAATGTCTACTCATCATTTAAAATTTCCTGCATTCATTATTTATAACTTTATGTTTTTTTGGGCTTTCTCTGAATTTAAAATATGGTAACATGACATCTGTTGAAATGTCATATTATTTTCTCTTTTACGAGAAATGATTATTTTGTAGGGAAGGTTTCACGTCTCTAAGGGGTTTCTATTATTGTGCGTCACTTAACAAAAATCGCTGCTTTAAATTCCAGTACATAGAGAATGTCGATTTCAGACCCCATGGACCCACTCTCAAAAAAAGGCCGACGTCCTCAACAGAAATTAATCAAGAATTACAACGAATACATCAGCTTGACAACAAGCTTTCTAACACTGCTGTATGGTATTTAGGAATTCCATCATCTACATGCCTTAAAATGAACTGGGAGGAATGTGTACAAAGAAAGTACAAAGGACAGAAAGGTAATTAAATAGTTCTGACTATAGACGCTTAGAAGTATAAGAAACTTACTCCACAAAACAACAATGAACATAAAGTAATATACACTATTATAATATTTAAAAAAAAAGCATTCCCATTACAGGCCTGGAGTGGCCCATAGGTTTCCAGGCATGTAAGTTTCCCAGATTCATGACAACAGCACAGGATGGTGGTAAGGTTGTCAGCCTTACGCACCGGCCGCCTTTATCCCCAGGAAATGCTCCTGGTACTCATTTCTGTTAGAGGCTGAGTCGACTCCAGGGCCATAGTGCGATCGGAAGGATTTTATATCAATGAAAAATTGCAATGACACCAGCTGGGATCGAACCAACGACCTTCCAGTTTGTAGCACAGCACCTTAACCACTGTGCTACCGCGGTCCACTATTATAATATTTAAACAGAAGTCATATTGCGGCTTATAAAATTTAAGAAAGACGGAAATTGTGAAAATTGTGTAAATAATATACCTCGCTATCTTCAATCTAAAACAAAACACAATGTTGTAAAAGCAGTGCATATAATGTTAGAATGTAAGCTTTAATCGAAGGCTGTTTTGTTATTATGTGCTGTTAAACAGGGTTAGACGACAGATGCGTTGTCGCCTGCAATAATTTAATAAACTTAGTTGATATATTTGTTGCTTATGTACTGCCCAATTGTTCATTCATGTTTATGTGCTTGAAGAATAGTTTCGATTTTCCGACTATACGAGTGATTTTAGCGAAAAATTTATGCAATTTGTCCCGTCATGTTTCCACACTTTTACTCTTCAACTCCATACATTTCCGTAGATTTCGTGGAAAAAAAAATTAAAATATAAGATCAGCTAATATTTATTCTTCAGGAATAAAATTTGTTCTGAGAAGGATGATTCGGAATTGCTAAAGGATACTGCAAACTATTCCTTAATAACATGGCTTATATAATTATTGTAATAATAGTCATCATTTTATATATTAGAAGCTCAGTACACATTTTGTTTACAGTTACAAAGACTTAATTATTAGCGATCTGTACTCCTCACCCAATACTGTTCGGGTGATAAAATCGAGAAAAATGAGACTGACGAGGCATGTAGCGCGTATGGAGGAAAGGAGAGGCGTGCACAGCGTTTTGGTTGGGAAACCTGAGGGAAAGGGACCACTTGGAAGACCCAGGCGTAGATAGAAGGACAATATTAAGATGGGTCTGCAGGAAGTGAGATGTGAGAATATGGACAGATTCGAGCTGGCTCAGGATAAGGACAGTTGGCGGGCATTCGTGAATGCAGTAATGAATTTTCGGGTTCCATAAAATGCGGAGAAATTCTTGACTAGTTTAAAACCTGTCAGTTTCTCAAGAAGGACACTGCTGCATAGGGTAAGTAAGTAAGTCTGAAAGACTACGTTACATTTCACATGCATAATTATTTAAGGTTTATTTCATGAGTTGTGTTTATCCCAGATAAGAAACTGCTTATAAGATCTATGCGTAGATGGAAGAATAATGTAAAAGTGGTTCTTAAATAAACAAGATCGGAGATCATGGACTTTTTTCACCTGGCTGAGTATATGGAAAAATAAGAGTCTCTGGTGAGCATGTTAATGAAATTTCGATCTCAATAAAGTGCGAGAAACTTCTTGGTCAGTTGAGTGACCATTAAATTCACAAAATCAATTCTACACCCAGGCGCTAACTAGTTTATTTATAAGATGTTTAGTCAATTATCCAGCCAGGATCTCAGAATATGCAGCTTCTAATTTTAGGATGATTGGTTAAATAGTGAATTGGAAAGGGTTTCGAAGGCATCGGATATTGATATAATTTCGACCCACATTCCTGTGAGAATTGGTCAAACCATAAAGAAACCTTCGACAAGAAAATCTGTGTAGCAACCAGGATTCAAAACTAGTACTTCCCAAATACACGTCTAGAGTTGCAGCTACACACACTTAAAATTTTATTTATTATTTATTGAATAATTTTAATTTTTATAATACATTTTGTTACTGTACGATTTGTATAATTTTTTTGAAAGGACCAACAAATTCACGTACATTTATAGAAGTAGTTCTGTTACACAGTTATCGCAGACATGTTTCGGCCACTCTTTTGGCCATATTCAGGGTGATGAGAACATGAATATAAATACGATTATAATATTATGTTTATTGGACCGTGCATCATTGTGATAGTTGCAGAATAAAAGATCAACTTGATGTCACTTGCTATTTTATTCCACTTCTTATGTGCTCAACATGTTTCGGACATTAATATATTCATCATCAGGAGCTTGAGACTATTCTGTTGAATTACCACATTGGTCGTATTGTTCTTGGTTCGATGTGTGTTGGAGTTTCGGTGTGGTTGGATTGGAGTGGTATCCGTGTTGCAGGCTTCAGCAAGCTCCATTTTCAAAAATTTTAAATTTCATTAATGCACGAACCTTGGATCATATTAAACTGTAGGTTGTTTGCGATATCATGATCTACTGAACTACAGAATTGCTGTCTTTAACACAGGCCTATTTAGAAAGCTTATGATTCGGCACTGAGAACCCGCAGTAGCACAGTGGTTAAGGTGCTGTGTTACAAATCGGAAGGTAGCTCGTTCGATCCCAGCTAGTGTCAGTAGATTTTTCATTGATATAAAATCCTTCCGATCGCACTATAGCCCTTGGGTCGACCCAGCCTCTAACAGAAATGAGTAGTAGAAGTATTTCCTGGGGGTAAAGGCGGCCGGTGCTTAAGGCTGACAACCTACCACCGTTTGTGTGCCATTGTCAGGTAATCTGGGAACCTCAACTTCCTGGAACCCTCTGGAACCCTTCGGGCCTCTAACGGGACTGATTTGCATTTTTTACGATTGCAATGGTAGTATCTACTTTAAGAGCAAATAATTTCCTTTTTAGGCGCTTTGGCAAAATTGCGTAAAGCGACTGTTAGCTTCGTGATGCCTGTCCGTCCGTACTTCCACATGGAACCACTCGAGTAGATTTGAGTATTTTTCGCAAATATGTGGAGAATTTTCAAATTTCCTTAAAATCTGATCAAAAAAGGGCACTTTACTAGAAGACCAACATACATTGTTCAAATCTCGCCCAATTCTCTTCAGAATAAGAAATGTGTTAGACTATACTGGCAGAGAAAATCGAAACACACATTTTATGTTCAATATCTCTTGCCGAGTAGCTTTTTTATGTTTTTTTGACCGTGCATCTTTGTATAATCTTTTTCAAATGAAGCCAAGTAGGTTCACACTAATTCTTAGTATATTTATTTCAAGTTCTTTATATGTTTCGGGCAACTATGTGCCCATCATCAGAAGAACTTACTGTATCTATGTGACTGCTATTTTTCACTGTATGGGTGGCTGTCTGGACTGCTGTTAGGAACTGAGAGTTTTATGATACGGCACTGACGAAAATCTCCTTTGTTCTTAATAATTGATCCTCAAAAAAAATGTTTGTAACAAAAGTTCTATTTTTTTACGTTTTGCTGACCGTGCATCTCAGTATATTTATCTCAGTAATTAACCAACTTGATGCATACAATTTTTGTTTTAGAATAAGTTTATTTCATGCTTCTACATATTTCGAGCACATGTGCTCATCATCAGGAGGTCAAAATTGCATTACACAGCCTCTGGTACCATCACATTTATAGGTTTGATTATACCAGAAGCTATGTAATGCAATTTTGACCTCCTGATGATGAGCAAATGTGCTCGAAACATGTAGAAGCATGAAATATACTTATTGTAAAACAAAAATTTTGTGCATCAAGTTGATTAATTAATGAGATAATAGTTATATGGTTGAAAATTCATAGTCCTGCCTTCAAGCGGGGGCCAAAGGAGGTTAACACATTCAATCTACTTCTTCTGACTTCTACTTGAGACAAAAACTGTAAAGTTTCTCTCTTAATTTCGTATTTACTCGTGATATAATGCTTTTGTTCCTTATTTACGCGTGCTAGTAAGATTTTGCTTCTTTTTTCGTAAGATTTTTATGATCCTTTTTTCTCCGGAACAAATTACCCAAAATCACAGACCATTTAGTAAAATCGTATAAAGGCAAAGATGCTGTAATTTTTGTTCCTTACATATTATCCTGTTTTGCTACCACTCATAAAACCGCCTTTGCTTAGCATTATGCCGGTGTACATGTGCAAAGCGAGCAGAGTGTAAAGTTACATCTAGTAATTTTCGAGACACGAAAATCGGTTCGACGTTTAGGAGGGGGATGTCATGACTGAGTTGAACAGTTCGCTGTCGGGGTAAGAGTGGCGTGAAATAAACTATCGATTCCAGTGACGGTCGCTAAACGAGACAAAATACGATCACATCAAGCAACCTGTCGGACACCACACCGATCGTGCGAGACAAGTTGTAACAGAACAAGAGCAGTTCGTCACACGCTGGCTCGTTCACCCATTAATGGAACGTATTCTGTGTATTTAGTAGAAAATATGATAAAGTTACCTGTGTGCTGTAACGAGTGACAACAACCATAGCAACAAATGCACAAAAGTGTATTCAATTTACATTATATACACAAATTCCTACATGTTTCGGCCAAACATATTGTCATATTCAGGAATATAAAATTCAGAGGCTTGATAGAAAAATGTTTGCCAAAACATGTAGGAGCTCAATGATATTCTTTCGATTTTCCACTGAATACAACACTATACCTGACTGTAAGTAGCTCAGTCGGTATAGCGACTGACTACGGGCTGGACGGTCCGGAGATCGAAACCCGGTGGAGACGAGATTTTCCGCAACTGTCCAGACCTGCCCTGGGGCCCACCCAGCCTCCTGTACAATGGGTACCGTGTAATTCTCGGGGGTAAACTGCGGCCGGTGCGTGCTGCTGACCACTCACCCCATTCTAGAGCCGCGGTCATGGAAGAGTAGAGCTATAGCTCTACCCACCCACTGGGCAACACCGGGCCTGTAACGGGATCACTTTACCTTTACCTTCTTTTATACGATTGTGTATTCATATACTCATCACATTCACTTCGACATGTTTCGGCCGGTGATTGCAGCAATCGTCGAGTAGTGTACCTTAGTTCTGTCCCTCATAAAATTGTAGTGAATGTGATCAGTTTTTGTGTCGTATTAGTCGGAGAAAGAATAAACTAATTGACTAAACAAATAAAACGGGATATACCCCGAAAAAAGTGGGGGTCATTGTGTACATAAAATAATTTTAAAATACGTATATGCAGTTTTTGTTACCATTCTTGTATATATTTGAATAATGCACGGTTCACGGATCGTTCAGAGTGATAACCTATATGTGTGGGAGTGTCTTTTCTTGGAATATATTCAAATGTTTATCAAATTTTGATCGTACGTAGAACGGAGTGAGACCGGATAGCATGTGGAAAGATGAAAGCATTATTTACCTTCAATCATTCTCGTCGATGTTTTCTTAGAAGGGCTGAAAATTTTAAGAAATGTCATAGACAAGCCACCTGATATCAAGCCCTAATCATAAACGTATACCTTCCTCTTCCAGGTTCAAGTAAGGTATCCTTACGTACCTGGTCGATTAATCCTCTGATCCCCTAAAATGAAAGTAAAATTAATGTAGAATTACTTACAAATTCTTACTAAATATTTTTCAATTATTCGCTTCTCTAATGAGCCTACTAAAATGTAAAGTGATCCCGTTAAAAAAAAAAACACAAAACAGTAAATGATTTTGTAGCGTTCGTGAGGGGATACGTACTGTAATTTTCCAATGGAACTGGCAGTTTTTGAGGAAGATCGTTAATTCTGTTTTAAGTACAAGTAAAGGTAAAGTGATCCCGTTACAGGACCGGTGTGGCCCAGAGGGTGGGTAGAGGTATAGCTCTACTCTTCCATGACCGCCGGCACTAGAAGGGGTGAGTGGTCAGCAGCAAGCCCCGGCCGCACTTTATCCCCGGGAAAGACCCGGTACCCATTTTACAGGAGGCTGGGTGGGCCCCAGGGCCGGTCTGGACGGTCGGAATATCTCGTCCCCACCGGGAATCGATCCCGGACTGTCCAGCCCGTAGTCAGTCGTTATACCGACCGAGCTACCCGGCCCACAATGAGCCTACTGAATTTCCCAGATATCTATGCGTGATTTCAGGCTTCAACTGCGCAGTAATTGAGAACAGCTCTCTTATGGGTTATTAAACACTGAGTAGTTGTAATTACTACTACTCGTTGCATAATATCCCAGAAGAGTGCACTCCTCCCGTATATATCCAGTTGAATAGCAGCTCACGGTAACCAATTTTCAAAAACCTATCTGTATTTTTACTTACATAACGTACCGCCAGATGCCGATATAATCTCCTTACGTGGCAGGTAGTTCTATAGTTTATGCGATAATTATAAAATTTTATTAAACAGGCGCTCTATCTGATCTGACGAGCTTTAATATCCAGCATTTACAAGGCAAGATAATGGTCTCCAGTTCTTTGTTTTCATCCCTGTGGGATTTTTCCAGCACGTTTGTATAATAAAATGAGAAAAAAAAATACTGCAACTCAGCGATTCGCTCGGACAGCGTTTGGCGCCAGCTGAGTATAATGGACAGCTGAATGAGAACAGTGGAGTGTAAATTAGGCCCTATGTCTACCATGAACATCAGTCATCACACTGCCCTACATGTGCCATGTATATCCCACCCACCAACCCACCCACGTCCCTCTGCATACTCCGGTTGAACAGCAGTACATTAACACGCAGCGCCACATATGGCTCAGCGAAGACAATCCCTGCACACGCATGACGCTTCAACCTCCCACATCACGCAGCGTAAACACCGTGTTAGGTCAAAAACGAGATAAGGTGCATTATAAACTGGGGTCAGGGGGCTCGATATGGCGTTTTTGGTCCTTACGCCATGTCAAATACTGTAATTTATTCACAATAAACCCTTGTAAGACTAAGTTCATATAATTTTGACAAAGTTGCTTTATCACTGTAGGCGCCGGGGGGCCCCCAACCCGGGGGGTTCATGAGAAAACCACAGACAGAAAGAGAAAAGCGCGGCGTGTAAGACATAGTCAAAGAGTGATCAGTAAGTCACAGGAGGACAGAGAGCTACTTCTTTTCGGTGGGATGAAGAGCACCTCTTATTTAAAGCTCTTCGGTTTTGCAAGCACGTCCTTGAATACGAGTGGCTTGAGAGCTTATAGTGGTGTAAACAGTGGCTTAAATCGAGGCCCGCGTTATTTTATTTACTGGTTAATGCCAAAGCGCAATTTTCTAATAATAATTTGGTCGCCTAAATTCGGGGTTTTTCGTTTTTATTAGTTGAAGTTTGGAGGGTTATACGAGAAAACATGGAGTAGGAACCAGGCAATTGGTAATCATAAGAGACCTTGCTTGAAAACAGAACAAACCGAAGAAAACCTGAGGCGAGTCTGTGGTCACGCGATACTCGGGAGCCGACTCCAAATCTGCTGACGCGCAAAGAAAGAAGAGACACACATATTCACCTAACATCCGTACGTTTTCTGTAATTATTACTGAAACTGAATGTAAAGCACAACACATCAATGAATTTAATTACGTAAAAAAACAAAATGACATTTATCTCAGTAATTAATCAAATTGATGCACAAAATTTTTGTTTTACAATAAGTTTATTTCATGCCTCTGCATGTTTCGAGCACATGTGCTGCAGTCCTCTCTCAACCTGTGCACGAGACGGCCACCAATAGGTGTGATGATATCAGAGGCTGTGTAATGCAATTTTGACCTCCTGATGATGAGTACATGTGCTCGAAACATGTAGAGGCATGAAATAAACTTATTGTGAAACAAAAATTTTGTGCATCAAGTTGGTTAATTACTGAGATAAATATACTGAGATGCACGGTCAGCAAAATGTCAAAATTACATTTGTTACATATAAGTAGGCTTATCATCATCATTTGGCACTACAAACCTTTGTGGGTTTTTGCCCTCTAAGCCAAGTCTCTCCAATTTCTCTCCTTAGCAGTTTCCTTCCAGTTGTGTTGAGGAAAGCACGCGAGGTACAATGGAGAAGGTGGACCATATCTCAGGCTACTTAAATTGCTTATAGGTGTAGAACATATATTCATATTTTAAGAACTCCTATAATATATTTTGTATGCTATTGGAAATCATGCTAGGTACAGCAGGCCTAGGACATAACAGCACTATAATGTGTTCGTTTGTATTGGCTTACTTTTACTGCTAAGTGGCAAGCCAGATACGATGGTATAATGGTTGTTGGAAAGGGAGCAAGCTGATTCTAATTCGGGAAGCTAGAGCTTTAAACCAAAATAGGTAAAGATTCGAACTTATAACCTAATAAGGTGAGGCTTTGAGTATTATTATGACCGCATTAATAGACAATCGGAAAGTGACTTTTAAGAATCATATCAAGATGCTCCTCCCTGAGCCAACATCCAAAGGAAACCATACAAAATGGGCCTGACTGGACCACTGGGGAGGAGGAACAAGTTCAGACGTTTTCCACGCAACTCTGAACTTTGTCTTCTTCACAAGCATCGTCCACGGCTCGTCTGGGCTGTCTTCTTTTGTACTTCAACTAAAAATTATTGTTTTGGAGACTTTAAAACTTTACGTTGCTGAAATAAATCACTTTGGGTCAACTGTAACAAAGTCTAAAGATTTTGGCCTACCCCAAGACCGAGATTGGATGACTGGATACCTCTCAAGTCACGCTACTACATCCTACAGTTTTTAACTTTCAGCTTTTTTAGGTCTTTCTTAACATCCTCTTACATCGTTGTGTTGGTCTTCCTACTGGTCTAGTTCCCATAGGTTTCCAATCTAGTGGCTTCCTAGTTGGTCTTGCTTGGTCCACTCTTTCAATTATCCCCAGCCATTTCATTCTTTGTGCTTTGATGAATCTCACTCTATATGCACCTTCCATTAAATAAGTAGGCTTATGTGATTCCATTTTATGCCTTTCTTTTTCCTTTGACTTGGCAACCCTCATTACAGAACTTTGGCTTCTATTTGGTTCGTAGTAGGGAAAAAATTGATACTGTAAACATCTTATTCATTACTATATACATGAAGATTCAGTTCCTACCATACAGAGAAAATGGAGGCTTCAATTGTAAACAAAAGTCTGTAAATGCTAGATAGGTGTTTTTTTTGTAAAATTTTTACGAATCGGGACACTTCACCGTGTGAGAAAATTCAAATTTTTTAGTTTTATACGTAGAATTCATAAGGTAAAAATGAGGCTTTAAATGGTCAAAATCTGAACACAAAAACGTTTTATAGATTAAAGTTTTGCGTCAAAATAATGAAGTAAAAAATATGTAGTCTTGTTTTACAAGACTATAATTTGAAACAATACTTTTCCCTTTACTGTCCTGTGTATAAGGGCCACATTCAACTCCTCCAGATCTACATTCATCCTCTAGTAGTCATTAGAATGTCATGGAGACGTGGAGAAGTTTTGTTTAAATCATCCATAAAAATACGTCCAAAAAAAAAAACTGCCAGGCGATGATAATTTTATAATTCGTGCCCCTGTTTGTTTGTGATTTATATACCGTCTGTTTAATTCTTCATGAGTGCAATAATGGCAGATTTCAGAATGCGGTCACATTGATTCCTATGACACTTTGAGTCCAGACAAATATGTAATATAAACCACTCAAAAACGAAGTTAAACAGACGTAATCTGGAAGGAAGTTACCATCAAATTTTTACAGGTTTCCTAAATTTATTCTTCAGTAAGTGGAAAAAGCGGCTTCGGTGGTCTAGGGGTAGCGGACTGGCCTTTAGTACCCAAGTTTGCGGGCTCAAACCCGGCCGAAGCCGTCGGATTTTTAGGGCGAAAAATTCCTCAGCACGCCTTCCTTCGGAGGGGAAGTAAAGTCGTCGGTCCAATGTCGTAGATTTGCGGCATGTAAAAGATCCCTAAATTTAAGTGGAAGACGGAATTTAGGCAAAATTACTAACGAATATCTTTCTCGCCCACAGTTCCACCTTTCGCTGTTAGGATCCCTCGCGTCGTTGCGGACGGAGGCACCTGGCGGCTAAAGTGGAAACGTCTAAAGGCGGGGGAAAGCAATGGCAAACTACCCCTAAGAAGTTGCCCAGGATACAGTTTGCCAGAACCATACCGGTCACATGACTGGGTTCTGGTTCCTGCCAAGCCCTTCTTTCAAGGCTGAATACAAATGAATGAATGAAGTGGAAAAAATAAAGAGAATTTTCGGTTTAATTACGTTTCATGTCACAAACTTCATTTCACTTTTAATCTCTTTCTCTTACTGATGGTGTTAACATTTACTGTCACTGCCTAATCGAAAACCCAATTATTTGATATTTTAACCTTAAATCATGATTTCCTTCTTTGAAAAATTTATTTTACAGTCTGATTACAGCTTAATGACGATTAAGCCGGAACACGTAGCTAAAATCTTTACAGCAACGAAATAATGAGTTTAATAAACGGTTCTCCGACTGTCTATACTACTTAATCATAGCCAAATTTCATTTCATTCTTAATCTCTTTCTCTTGCTGATGATGTTAACATTTACTGTAACTACCTAATCGAAAACCCAAGTATTTGATATTTTAATCTAAATTCATAGCAATAGTTGATTTTCTTCTTTCAAAAATTTATTTTACAGTCTGATTATGTCTTAATGACAATTAAACCGGAACACGTAACTAAAATCTTTACGGCAACGAAATAATGGTTTTAATTAACAGTTCTCCGACTTTCTATGCTACTTAATCATAGGCACAAAGGACATCAGAATTTTCTCCATGAAAATAGCGACTATTAACTACCCGCCATAAAATCCTAAATAAAGTTTTTATGTATCACTGACTAAGGAAAGTTGTGTATTTAGAAACTTTCCTTGGAAGGAACGCAGATTAGAATCCCATGTAGGGAGGCCTACTTTACTCTAATAATATAGGATGATTCTGCCGCTAGAGGCCCCAAACTATTTTCTGTAAATAGTTTGGGGACTTCAGCGACAGAATAACCCTGTATTTTGTCCTTCGGTCTTTAGCCGGTTAATGCACTAACCTGTCACTCTTCTAATATTATGTTTTACAGTGAATACTGCTCTTTTAAAGCATATAGTAGTTTCTGTAAACATCACAGTAGCAAGCCGTCTTCGATGGTGGTGTGTATTTCAGCACTGTATATTGCGTCATGTCTGTTCACGTGTAGGGTGGAATTTAAAGACGTACATTGAACCAGATAAAAAAAAGTAAATAAATGCGTAGTCTTATGATGCAAGCTTTCCTCGCGCTATATAGAGTGTCTGGGGTTTGTAAACTGGAGGAAAAGCAAACAGTTTTATGACCCATAAATGAATGCACCGTATCGCCGCGAAATGTTTACAGAAATGTCATGATTAGCTTTATTTGATCATTACGAGCGCAAAGACTTGGCACCACGGTCAAACATAAATCTTTATTTCCTTGGGGCAGTATTGCTGTAGCTGTACCTACAGGCCTGCTTTCAACACTTGATGGAAATAATATTATCCTTACGCCTTGGTCGCTGGACCACCGAGGGAAGAACCCCCTCCCCCCCCCCCTCAGTACGCAGTGAAGAGGATGAATTTTGGGCCCCATATCCGGTCTGGACGCAAGGAAAAATTCTCAGTTATCATCAGAAATGGAAAGGTAACTTTCTGGCAGGATTATCTCTATGCTGAGAGAAGGACAGAGTTCATTTATCGCACAAGAGTGAAAAATAACATTTTTTGAGAGAGAGGCCATCCTGTTGTGTATATAAAATTTGTATAATATATTATGCACCATCAGTACACAACATACATCAATAAGATGCAATAATTACAACTAGGTTATATTTCGCTACATGTTTCGGCCGTGAGCAGCCATCTTCAGGCCAACTAAGTACAACATTAAGGTACAGTAAAAATAATACTCGATGGGATCCCACTGAGTACTATTTTTTCTGTACCTTAATGTTGTTTTAGTTGGCTTGAAGATGACCGCTCACGGCCGAAACTTGTAGCCAAATATAACCTAATTGTAATTATTGCATCTTATTGATGTATGTTGTGTATTGACGATGCATAATTTACTATACAAATGAAGAATTACATATTAGTCTTTAGAGTGCCACACAGAGAGCAAGGGTCATTTCACACGAAAGACGCCAGAGCACTCTGTACCAAAACTGGTCTTTTCCGTAAACTTTCGAATTTAGTCAATGATAATGTACTTTGAAGAATGTCAACATTCCGCCCGAATACCCAATCACTAGTCGAAATTTATGCAGTGCTTCTGTCTTTATTTAGAAATTAAGTATTTGTTTTGAAAACTGCTGGGATTGGAAATACTGAGTCACCATTTATGTAGCGTTAATCAGTATGTTCGGGAAAGTGCCAGATTATACTGCGTAACGTATGTGCCTTGCATACTTGCTTATTCATAAAATATTCTATTTCTGCCGGTATATCAGAACATCTATAGTTCTAGAGCGTCTAATTATGGAATATATTATATATATATATTATATATATTATGAATTTGAACGAATACGAGAAGCATCTTCCGTGGTCTAATTCAAGAAATTCTCGTGCTATTTGTCAACAGGTCATAAGATATAGGCCACGCTACAAATAAATCGCAACTACTCCCATCTAGCGTCGAATTTAAGAATGGGTAGATCTTAACCTGTACTAACCCTGTGCCTCCTGTAGCATGTCAGGGGACAACATTTAACTTTACCAAACAACGCTGTGGATATTCGGTATTCTGAATGAAAGAGAGTACTCCCACCACCTACGTCAAATTGCTCGGCCCTGTTTCTTGGTAGCTATCTGGCAGAACCTTAAAAGTTGATACAATATTCAGGCAAACGTGTGACTTGAAAATTAATATTCTCAGATCAACTATATTTGAGGCATTATATTCATAATTATCTGTGTTCTTGAAACTGAAGTTTAAAGCGCCATTTCTCATATGCCACGATACATTGTTTCACCAATACTCCTATGGGTTTCGGCGCTCGTCAGCGCCATTTTCAGGGAATCCCTTCTTAACCGTTAAATCTTCCAACACATCAAATGGCTAAACAGACTTGTCCAACAAGTGTTTCAAGGTTTAACAGTGACGACGGGATTGCCTGAGGATGCGATGATGAGAGCCGAAACGCGTCGGAGTATTAGTGAAAGAATTCAAACACTTTATTATCCAACGGAAGCACCAATAAGTAATTCGTATTTTTATACACTTAGAATTATTAAATATTTAAAAGTGCTCTGACATGTTTCGGGTCACAGAAGATCCATCATCAGGGAGCCTTTTACAGTACTTGGCTAAAATTACAAGAATGGTTCTATCGTGTCCGTTAATATGGACATAGTCGGTGTTATGACAGCATATTCTGACCCGTTGTGCGTGTGTGTAGTTCATTGTATAGGAAGGCACTGAGCGTAGTGTGAAGAGGGGTTTTAAATCCCCTTTTCACACTACATAGCCAGTACCCACGCACATGCCAATATTATTATTTCCATATCACCAAAAAAAAAAAAAAAACTCTTGACGCAGAGATCTCTCCATCAACGCAACGTGCACGCGCACAATATGTAGAATGATCCTAGTTTATCTTAGAGGAAATCTGATGATGGCCAAAAGTGCCGAAACATGTAGTTTCTATCTTCATCGTTGCACCGTACATTTCGTAGAGTCATTTAATTAGCAGACCAACTAATGCACATATATAAAATTTCACATTAAAACACTTAAAATCGCTCCAACATGTTTCGATCCTAAGATCATCTTTAGGGAGCTACACTGTTCCTTGCAAAGGTCACATTTTTAAAAACACTCACTGATTAATTTCCTTATATTAACTTGGTTCCGTGGCAGTATGTCGTATTGTGTAAGTCGTAGCTGCTGAGAATGCGCCTGACTATGTGTGTGTATGTGAGTCTCACGAAGCATAACACCCACAGTCAGGCGCATTCTCAGAATTGTACGACTTACACAATACGACATGCTGCCATAGCACCAAGTTAATATAAGGAAATTAATCAGTGAGTGTTTTTAAAAATGTGACTTTAGCAAGGAACAGTGTAGCTCCCTGAAGATGATCTTAGGATCGAAACATGTTGGAACGATTTTAAATG
>Ga0123355_10005231_pt1 | contig 18960 bp, 23 predicted proteins | sample TergutEmb28metaG_3_FD_89872 | JGI IMG/M metagenome (GOLD analysis project Ga0123355, IMG submission 89872) | Embiratermes neotenicus P1 segment gut microbial communities from Petit-Saut dam, French Guiana - Emb289 P1 | ecosystem: Host-associated > Arthropoda: Insects > Digestive system > Gut ... | reverse complement strand
CTTGCCTTTTTGTTCGAATGCTGCGTCAGCTCCTTCTAGCGTGCCTTTAGGCACGCGTCGTCGTCGCTTCCTTGCATTCAAACAAAAATTCTGCGTTTTCTTGGGACGGTTTTCAAGTTTAATGCCTATAATTACTATATAAGCAATTTGTCCCACTGCAAGTCCCAAAACCCCACAACATAATTATAGAGATTATGAACAACAAACCCCATAAACAAGGCACTTTCAAGCCTTAGTCTATGGGGTTTTTCATATCCTAAAAAATTCCTCTTGACAACAACTTAGACGAGCTATCTGGTGGTGCCAATTATCAAAATCGTGTCTTCTTAATCTTGATAAGGCTATGCATTATGTCGCCCGGCAAAGCAACTTCTTTAATTTCCAAAATTTCTCCGCCAAGCTTTTTTATGCATTTACGTGCTTCTTCTACTTCTTCGCTGTAATTACGCCCCTTCATGGCAATAAATTCGCCTCCGGGCTTCACATATGGCAGGCAATATTCTACCAATTTTGAAAGCCTTGCAACAGCGCGGGAAACTGCATAATCGAAGTTTCCTTGAAATTCCGTTCTTTGACGTAGCAGTTCTTCCGCCCTTGCATGTATGCAAGTTACGCTAATCAGCTCTAATCTTTCCGTTAGCTCTTCCAAAAATCGCACTTTCTTGCCAGTGGAATCCACCAGTGTCAAATCCAAATTTTCCTGGGCAATTTTTAGCACAAGCCCGGGAAATCCTGCTCCCGTTCCAATATCAATCACCTTTGCGGGCTTTTTGGCTTCAATCTCAGCCAAAACAGTCAAAGAATCTAAAAAATGCTTCACGATAATGTCTTCATCCTCAATAATTGATGTAAGGTTAACCTTCTTGTTGTATTCTTGCAAAAAAACTTTGTAAGCAAGCAGCTTGTCCACTGCAATATCGTCCAAGGCCACACCTAACTCTGCTGCACCATTAAGGAGCATCTCCTTCAAATTTTTCATCATTCAGTGCCCCTTTCCATATGTTTGCGCCTTTCCATATATACAAGCAAATTAGATATATCCGCTGGATTTACGCCGGTTATACGGCTTGCTTGCCCTATGTTTAACGGTTTTATCGCATTTAGCTTCTGCCTTGCCTCCAGCCTCAGATTGCTTATGGTGCTATAGTCTAAATCCTGCGGCAATTTTCGGTTTTCCAGCTTCTTAAATTGTTCCACGTGGAGCATTTGACGCTTTATATATCCTTCGTATTTAATTGCGATATTTACCTGCTCTGCTACATCTTTAGGCAAAGTTGGTCTGTTGGTATCAACATCAACAAGCAAGTCATAGGTTAGCTCTGGTCGTTTGATAAGCTCTACAAGCTTCATGCCGGATGTAATTTCAGAGCTGTCGTGTTGCTTTAATAGCAAATTAACTTTTTCAGTTGGCGCAACAATCGTCTTTGAAAGCCTATTTATTTCATCTGTGATATATCGCTTTTTTTCTATGGTTTTTTGATGTCTTTCATCGCTGATGAGGTAGCCATACCCTTTTTCAGTCAAGCGCAAATCTGCGTTATCCTGACGCAAAAGAAGGCGGTATTCTGCACGGGATGTCATCATGCGATAGGGCTCGTTGCTGCCTTTGGTCACAAGGTCGTCAATAAGCACGCCTATATAGCCTTCGGAGCGGTCGATTGTAAGGGGTGGCTTATCCAAAATCTTTGCTGCGGCATTTATCCCCGCGATAAGGCCTTGGGCCGCCGCCTCTTCATATCCGCTGGTGCCATTAAATTGCCCCGCGGAGAAAAAGCCGGATATTGTTTTAAATTCCAGGGTTGGCAGCAGCTGGGTTGCGTCAACACAGTCATATTCTATGGCATAGCCAAAGCGAACGATGCGGCAATTTTCCAAGCCCGGGACGGTACGATACATAGCAATTTGTACATCCTCAGGCAAGGAAGTGCTCATGCCTGACACATATAACTCGTTAGTATTTTCACCCTCAGGCTCTACAAAAACCTGGTGGCTTGTCTTTTCTGCAAAACGCACAACTTTATCTTCTATGGATGGACAATATCTTGTCGCTGTGCCTTCAATTTCGCCGGAATACATGGGAGAGCGCTGCAAATTGGCTCTGATAACTTCGTGGGTGCGCTCGTTGGTATGTGTGAGGTAGCAGGAAATTTGCGGCCTATCAATATCTTCGCGGCTATTTTCAAAAGAAAACGGTGTTATTTCGTCGTCGCCTCTTTGCTCTATCATCTTGGAAAAGTCTACACTGGATGCATCCAGCCTCGCCGGCGTGCCTGTCTTAAAGCGATGCATTGTGATGCCCAAGTGGTCCAGCGAATCTTTAAGCTGTGTTGCTGCCGCAAGGCCATTTGGTCCCGAGTTTACGCTAACCTCTCCCCAGATGCATCTGCCGCCAAGATATGTGCCCGTGGCCATAACAAGGGCTTTACAGGGATGCAAGGCACCGGAAGCGGACATTACACCGACGACAGCGCCATCATCCACAGCAATGTCCACCACCTCGGACTGCATGATACGCAAGCCCGGCGTATTTTCCAGCGTCTTCTTCATCTCCTGCGAATAGCGATGCTTATCCGCCTGCGCCCTCAAAGAATGCACGGCAGGCCCTTTGCCAGTGTTTAGCATCCTAGACTGTATATAGGTTTTGTCGATGTTTTTAGCCATCTCGCCGCCTAGCGCATCAATTTCGCGTACCAAATGCCCCTTGGATGTGCCCCCGATATTGGGGTTGCAGGGCATCATGGCAATAGAATCTAAATTTATAGCAAGCAAACTAACGGCGCAGCCCATTCTGGCCGCTGCCAGGGCTGCCTCACAACCCGCATGACCGCCGCCAATCACTATCACGTCAACCGCTTCAGCCGTATATACAATTTCCCTAATTTTTTTCATAAAAACTCCATTATTTCCCAAGACAAAATTCTGAAAAAATCTTGTCAATTAATTCATCTGTAACAACAATTCCTGTAATTTCGCCAAGGGTGGCATAAGCCGCCTGTATGTCAATTGCTATAAAGTCTATGTGTAAACCGTCGCCAATTGCGCTCATAGCATTAACAAGGCTATCCTTTGCATTACTTATCAACGAAATATGCCTGGCATTTGTCACTAAGTCGCCGCCATATTCAATTTCGCCTTTCAAAAACATGTTTTGTATTTTGTGACAAAGCGCGTCAATGCCAATATAATTTTTCGCTGAAATTTCAATGACTGATGCTTCGCCAAAGGTGTTTTTCAAAAGGTCTTTGTCCACCTTACTGGGCAGATCAGATTTGTTAACTATCACAAGAACCTTTTCCCATCCCTCGTGCTGAAATTTTGATATTTGTTCTTGTGTAACAGCCTTAGAACCATCAAAAACCAGTAGTACCAAATCCGCCCGCTGGCTCTCCTTAAAAGACCTGACAACACCTTCGCTTTCCACCACATCATCAGTATCCCTTATGCCCGCCGTATCAGAAATCTCCAAAAAGACATCACCAGCTTTAATGGCTTCACGCAACACATCCCGGGTGGTGCCCGGTACGTGGGTTACAATGGCCCTGTCTTCTCCCGCCAGCGCATTAAGCAGTGAGGATTTTCCTACATTTGGCTCGCCTATTATGGCTGTTTTTATGCCCTCACGTATAATTTTGCCGGAGTTTGCAGAGGCCAGCAACCTTTCCAAATCGGCCAAAATATCTACGAGTTTGAGCTTAATTTCGTGGGCCATTATGTCAGCTTCTTCGTGCTCTGGATAATCTATCGCCATTTCAATGCGCGCCAAAAGCACTAATAAGGCCTCACAAGAGGCGTTAAGCAGCAGCCCAAGGCGGCCCTGTAGTTGATTTAAGGCAGATTTATGCGAAAGGTCAGACTTAGCGTTGATAATATCCATAACAGCTTCAGCCTGCGAGAGGTCTATGCGGCCATTAAGAAAGGCCCTTTTGGTAAATTCGCCTGGTTCTGCCAATCTTGCGCCGTGCTTCACCAGCAATAACAGTATTTTTTGTGCAACCAATGCACCGCCATGACAATTTATCTCCACAACATCTTCGCGTGTAAATGTCTTAGGCGCAAGCATAACCGAAACCAAAACTTCATCTACCTTTTCACCTTCATAGACAACCCACCCGTGATAAATCCTGTGACTTTTGGGATTCTGTTTGTCCTTCCATGTAAATATTTTTTTCAGTATTGACAGGCCATCATGCCCACTCATCCTAATAATGGAAATAGGGCCACCAACAGGCGCAGAGATGCCAACAATTGTGTCTTCCATGTGCATACCTCTTTAGCTGTAATGCCGGCTAAAGCCGGCTAAAGATTGCGACTTATACTAATCTCAATTTAAAACATAGAGTGACAAGCTGGAGCCAAAACGCACGCAACGCTCCAAGCGTGCGGCTTTGGCGGAAGCGCAGTCAGTCTATGTTTTAAATTGAGATTAGTATAAACTCGCCGGGTGTCTCGACTTCAGTCAAAATTCATTGTATATTTTAGACGACACTTCACCCTTTTGAAAACCCCTGTTGATAATCAACAGGGGATGCAAGTTTTAATGATTTTGTGATCGCTTAGGCGTTATAACTATGTTGCGAAAGGGGTCTGCCCCTTCGCTGTAGGTAGCCACTTGCCTATCGCCCTGCAATGCAGAATGTATGATACGTCTTTCAAATGTATTCATGGGCTCTAGGGTAACAGGTTTTCTTGTCGCCCTAACCTTTTTTGCTAAGTTATGTGCAAGATGCTCTAAAATCTCCTTGCGTCTCTTTCTGTAATTTTCAGAATCAATTACCACATTGAGATATGGTGCTGTGCCTTTATTGACAGCAAGGCTAACAAGATATTGGATGGCATCCAATGTCTGGCCTCTTTTACCAATCAAGATGCCCATGTTATCCCCTGTCAGCGTTATATCAAGCTGCTTTTCCGATAGGGCAGACTTTACGCCAATAAGGATGCCCATGGCCATGCCCATCTCTTTTATGAAAGCTTCTGCAATTCGCTCAGGATTATGCTTTAATGACGCCCTAACCCGGGCAGGCTTCGCGCCCAGCCCCATAAATCCTTTTGCGCCGGCATCTATAATAGTAACATCTGCTTCATCCCGAGATACTGAAAGGGCTTTTAAAGCCTCTTCCACTGCTATTTCCACAGTTTTTCCTGATTTTTCGATGAAATCCAAATGATAACCTCCTTACAATACGTAGCAGTAGGCCCTAGGCCTTTTTCGATTCTAACAGTCCGTCTTTCTTCAGATAATATCTGTTAATGAAATAATGCTGAACAATCATGTACACATTAAGCATAACCCAGTATAGTCCCACACCAGCCGCAGCATTTATTGTAAAGAAACCAAACATCAAAGGAAATATTATCATCGTAACCTTTTGCATGTTTTGCTGCTGTGCGTCTGTGGCAGGGTTGCTTCTCGCCATCAAAAATTGCGCTAAAAACATTGTTCCGGCTGACAGGATAGGCAATATAATGCCTGGCCATGCAAGCCCTGCCGGCTCTACAAGGTTTAGGCCAAGGAAGCTTTGTATAGATATTTTTTCGTTATACAAATGTTGAATGTTTGCCAATTGTTCTCCACTAAAATGTGCGAAAATGGTCTGCCAATTTTCTACACTAAACACGTGGATGGCTCTGTTCATGTCTTCAACTACGTGTAGGTTTATATCCATGCCCGAAGGCACCGTAGGCTGCACTATAGGCATGATAACATCCCGAAGAAAATCATCGCCTTGGGCAATAAAAACAGAAGACAAGGCCGAATATGCATCACCAACGCTGCCAATAAACATAAAGGCTTGGCCCAAAACAACGAAAAGTCCCATAAACAGAGGCCATGTTATCAACATTGGCAAACAACTGGCCAACATATTAACCCCGTGTTTGGACTGTAACGCCTGCATCTCAGCCTGCATTTTGCGTCTCATTTCAGGGTCTTTCGTATCGCCATACTTATCTCGTATTTTGTCCATTTCTGGCTTCATTTCTCTGGTTTTCATCATGTTTCTCTGCATTTTAAAGGCGGTAGGCAGCAATGCAGTCCTTACTATGATGGTCATGATAATAATGGAAATGCCCAAAGCACCCGCAGGCGTAATTGCTGAAACCACGCCGAAAATAAAGTCAATTATCATGCCTAAGACGGCAGAAATTGGCCCAACTATAATGCCAGGGGGGGCAGATATCACCTGATTAAGAAATATTATGCCATCTTGCAAAAAAAACTGTGTCAAAAAGCTTCCTCCTTAGTAATAATGCAGAAAATACAATGCTCCACGTGAAACATCGTCTACCACAAACCCATTTTGTAGAAATGTTTAGGCGGTGGCGGGTCGTAGCCACCGCGGCTGAAAGGATTGCAGCGCAAAATACGGAAAGCCGCCAGCAATATGCCCAAAATTGCACCATGAATTTTTATGGCCTCGTAGGCATATTGAGAGCATGTAGGGCTGTAACGGCAACGCGGCTTTAAATATGGGGATATGCCCTTTCGGTAAAAAACTATCAAAAGCAAAAGGGCTTTAGCCATGCTGCCTCCATATGCCATGCTTGCGCAACAAATGCCGTAGGTTAGATATCATTTCTGTAAAGCTTATGTCTACAATACCCACCCTGGGCAAAATAACGATATCGTGGCCCGGCAAAACCCAAGTTTCCAGTGCCCTATAGGCTTCTTTAAGGCGGCGGCGTTGCTTGTTACGCACAACCGCCCCACCCACTTTTTTGCTTGCAGATATGCCCAAACGATTGGTGTTTTCTCTGTTTTTCAGCACAAATATCACAATATGCTTGTTTGCCAGGGATTTACCCTTTTTGTACACATGCTGAAAATCTTTATTTTTTTTTAAAACATTAGTAAGTACCAATTATCAGGGCCTCTCTTACGAAATTATGCAGTTAAAACCTTTCTGCCTCTTTTGCGGCGTCTTGCAATTACATTTCTGCCGTTTTTGGTAGCCATTCTTGCGCGAAAACCATGAACTTTAGAGCGCTGGCGCCTTTTAGGCTGGAATGTCATCTTCATAATAAATGCACCTCCTTGCTTTGTTATTAACCGTGCTATGGTAATTTAACTTAATAAAAAAACTACAGCCGTTAATGGTCAGATGAATCTATTATATGAGAAATTTGTCCCCCCGTCAAGGACTTTCTTGAGATATTGGCAAAAAGGTTTATTTTATCGCCTTTTTGCTTTATAGGCATTAAACTTGAAAAATTTAGATATGCAAAGCTGGTCTCTATTTAACATACACTGTATGTTTAATTATCGAATGTCACTGATTTTATGGGCAAGTGTGACGTATGGCTTACAACTATTACAAAAGAATTAAATTTGGCAATCAGTGTCGATTTTGCTATTGCCTTGCTGTAGTATTCTGCTGTATAATGTATGCAACAGCTAATCACGCTAAAGCGTTGCCACAAAAGGGGTGAATTGTTTTGAGAGCTACCAACAATGAAATCATCAAGTTGTTAAGAGAGGGGTCAGGGATAAGCCAAAAGGAAATGGCAGAGGCTTTGCATATGGAGCCTCGCACTTATTCTCGAATTGAAAACGGGACAAGAGAGATACGCTTGTGGGAATTTTTAGCTTTAATGGAAGTGGCAGGAAAGTTTACTGAAGACTGGTGGATACTGTATCTAGAATCAAAGGAATATGGCGACTATGCCGCATACAGGGAGATAAAAAGGCTTCTTCGCATAGGCAAACATAAGGAAGCAAGAGAAATGTTGGCTAAGCTTGGGGAAGGTTTGCCTTCTAAACATCCTTTCATACTTCAATTTGTTACTTTTGTCGATATTTTTACAAGCAAAGAAATGTCTCACGAAGATGCATTAAAGGGCTTGCTTGAAGCCATTAAAATGTCAAAAAAAGATTTTGATGAAAGCAAGCTATCCAAATATCGCTTGACATACAACGAAATATTTCTCCTAATTGCTTTAGCAACCAGGCTGTGCCAAATGGGTCAGTCGGATCGTGCTATTATCCTCTATGAAGCCATGATTGAAGGTAGGGAAAATGCTAATACATCCGCAGAAGACAGGGGCACTCTTTTACCGCCTATGCTGTTTAATTTATCAAACTTACTTAAAAAATCAGGAAGGCTCAAAGAGGCACTTAAATATAACAATATGGCTCGTGAAATGTGTATCGAACACAATAATATGCGTTTGATACCGCGAATATTATGCAACATAGCAAAGTGTTACCATAAAATGGAAGAGGAAGAGAGTGTTTATAAAGCCTATTTTATTAGGGCTTATCATAGCGCATATGCTATAGGGGATAACGAAGCAGGAATTTTGATAAAAAAATATGCCGAGGAACTCGGCATAACAGATTGTTTTTCTTAAATTAATCCCAAGGGTAAGCAGGCGGCCAGTCACCGCCACCGGTAGGTATTATAGAATCCAAGGGCTTTTCACATGGATAATCATAGGCAAGAGCAGCCCCAACAGCAGACGTCATAATTGTCAGTGTCATTATAAACGCCATTATTCCCACGGCAAAACGCTTTTGTTTCTTCATAAAAATACCCCCTATAATGTATTATTTTTTATACAACTTGTCGTTTTTTACGACGGTTTAAACATTATACCATTATTATGCTGAGATAACAATGACAAAAATTGTCCGAAAAAAAGTTTTTTTCGGACAATTTTTGTCATTGTAAATTTTTACATCGTGTGCTATCATATGCATAAATGTAAATGATTTCCTAGTAATGATGCTGGGGGGTCCCTACGCATGGCTGAGGCCAATATGAGAAGGGAGAGGAGCCATTTGAAGGAGTATGTAGTGTCAACAAGTACAGACGGCTTTGAATTGAAGTATTTTAAGACCACAACTCAAGGAGAGGACGATGCCTTAAATTTCTATGGCGTCTTCGTTGAAAAGCATTTGGATGGCCGCTTGATAGAAGAAATGGACAGTGGCTCGCTTACTGAAGATGCCGAAGAGATTTTAAAAATCATTGACCAATTGGAAGACAGGCGCGTTGTTCCCTACTCACTTTGCGAAACCCTCGACGAAATGATATCAAAAAAAGAAATGGTCTCATGATAGCTCATCCCTGCAAAGTCCACGCTTATGTGGGCTTTTTTATTGTTGTCCACGGTTTTCGATATGTTTGTGAAATTTTTATTGTATAAAAAATTAGTTTGTGTTATAATGTAGCGATACCTTTATTCGAAAACCAAAGGATGTGTTTTTTGATGGAGCATTTTGTTATAGTTGGGCAAAAACCCTTGTCTGGCAAAGTGTACATAAGCGGCGCAAAAAATGCCGCAGTGGCTATAATACCCGCCACGCTCGCCTCTGAGGGCGTTTGCACAATTGAAAATTTACCTAACATAGAAGATGTTTCAAATTTTGTATTAGCCCTGAAAAAAATGGGGGTAAAATGCAAGCTGCTTGATAAATCTACCTTGCGGATAGATGCCCGTAACGTAAACCCCATGCTTGTTTCTCAGGAAATTCTTAAAGATATGCGCGCTTCTTATTATCTTTTAGGTGCGCTTTTGGGGCGTTTGGGCTATGCGCAAGTGCCCTTGCCCGGCGGCTGCAATTTTGGACAGCGTCCGATAGACCAACACATAAAAGGCTTTGAGGCTTTGGGCGCTACGGTTGTTATAGAGCATGGCACGGTAAAGGTGAAAGCTGATAAGCTGATAGGCAGCAATGTATATCTGGATATGGCATCAGTGGGGGCTACCATCAACATCATGATGGCCGCCGTTTATGCCGAAGGCACCACAACCATAGAAAATGCCGCCAGAGAGCCTCATATTGTAGATTGCGCAAACTTCCTTAATATGTGTGGTGCTAACATAAAGGGTGCCGGCACGGATATTATACGCATAACAGGCGTTGACAGCCTCAAGGGCTGTTCTTACGCCATCATTCCAGACCAAATTGAAACAGGTACATATATGATAGCTTCGGCAATAACCGGCGGCGATGTCACTGTTTGCAATGTCATTCCAAAGCATATGGAATCTCTTACCGCCAAGCTGTCTGAAATGGGTTGCGAAACCCAAAGCGGTGATGACTGGATTAGGGTAAAATCCAGTGGCAATTTGGAAGCGGCTAATGTAAAAACATTGTACTATCCAGGCTTTCCAACAGATTTGCAACCGCAAATGACGGCCCTTTTAGCATGTGCCAAAGGCACCTCCTTTGTGACAGAGTCTGTTTTCCCAAATCGCTTTCAATATGTGGACCAACTTATGCGCCTTGGCGTGAAAATTAAAATTGATGGCAGGATGGCTGTGGTGGAAGGCCCTGCGCGCCTTACAGGTACAGAAGTTATCGCAACAGACCTTCGGGCAGGCGCATCTCTTGTGGTGGCCGCACTGGCCGCTACAGGCATAACCAAAATTTCTAATGTGCATTACATAGACCGTGGATATCAAGATTTAGAATATAAGCTATCGTCTCTTGGGGCGAATATACAACGTGTGACTACAAATGAATTGCCTACGGTTGTAGAGGCTTGAATAGGAATGCCAACTAAAGCCGACATCGCACCCCCAACGAAAGAGGTACACACATGTCCATAAATTTCTGCACTATTGCCAGCGGCTCCAGCGGCAATAGTGTTTTTGTGTCAACCCATAGTACAAAAATCCTTATAGATGCGGGCCTTTCGGGCAAAACCATAGAGGCCGGCCTTCGCAGCAACGGCATCAATTGCGCTGAAATTGACGCCATTTTTGTTACCCACGAACATACCGACCATATCAAAGGTGTCGGCGTACTTTCACGCCGCTATAACCTACCCATTTACGCCACGGCAGGCACCTGGGATTATTTTGCCCATTTTGATGTAATCGGCAAAATTGCTGACCATAACAAGCTTTTCGTAACACCCGACACGCCCATCGTCATGGATGATATGGAAGTTGTACCATTTGACATCCCCCATGATGCAAGCCAACCTGTTGGTTACACAATCAAAACGATCTGTCATAAAATAGCCATAGCCACCGACCTAGGGCACATCAACGATAATGTCGCAAAAAATATCCACGAAGCTGATGTCATCTTGATAGAAAGCAATCACGATTTGCAAATGCTTACAAATGGCTCATACCCCGCGCATCTAAAGCGCAGGATACTAAGCAACACCGGCCATCTCTCCAATGTCTCATGCGGTCGTTTCCTTGCGGACACTTTTTCCACCAAAACCAAACACATCTTCCTTGGCCATTTAAGCCAAGAAAATAACCGCCCCATCCTAGCCTACGAGACGGTTAAAGACATCTTGTTGGCCAATAAAATTGATGTAGGCGGTTCTGTTGGGTTATATTTGGCTGATAGGCATCGGCCAAGCGCAATGTTGTCTTTGTAAAAAATTAACTTGCAGCAAACATGCTGGTTATATTTCTGTTTAGCTCTTTAGAGCGTATGGTAATAATTAATTCTTCAAGTGCCGATAATATAGCCGCGATAAAAAGGATAATAATTGTTACAGCCAGCCCTAATGTCCCATAAAAAATAGGGAAGAAGGCCAGCAACACCCCTGCGCCTTTGTTAGCATACGTATGCAAAAAAGTGAAGGTGCGATATTTTATAAAGCCTATGCCAAAACCGATGGCGCGGGTTGCCAGCACTATGGCTATCAAATATACCATCCAGGTTTCTAAGGCAAGTATGGGTATAAAGATAATTAGCACTATGATAGCAAAGAGAAAGTCCGCCGCACTATCCAGCAGCGCGCCAAGGTTGCTTGTCACCTTTGCTTTCCTAGCGATAGGGCCGTCCACCATATCACTTACAACACACGCCGCATACACTACATAAAACAAAGCAGACAAAGGTGTTATAAACAACAACCAAAACGCCCCAAAAATCCTACTTATCGTGATTGTCATAACCACTTTTTTGATATTTACCACCCGCCTCTCGAAAGGTTTTTATATCTCTTCAATAAGCTCTATCAAATGCTCGGTCTCCATTTTCTTACAAATTTCCATAAAGCTGTGCAGAGGTATTTCATTTATCTGCACGCCGCTTCGCGTACGCAGAGAAATCGTACCGCCTTCCATCTCTTTTTCGCCAATAATAATAATATACGGCATCATCTCATGGCGGAAGGATTTTATTTTATTGCCCATTGTGCCGTCGGAGGTATCTATATTCGTGCGATATCCCGCATCACGCAACATCTGTGTAACTTTATGAGAATATTCTTCATGGTCGGTATGCACAGGCACCACACCAATTTGCACAGGTGACAGCCAAAACGGGAATTTGCCCGCAAAATGCTCTATCAAAATGCCGATGAAGCGTTCCAGCGAGCCAAACAGCGCGCGATGTATCACCACAGGCGCTTTTTGTTTGCCATCACTATCGGTATAATGCAGCCCAAAACGCGCCGCCAATTGGAAGTCAAGCTGTATCGTGCCCAATTGCCATTCCCTATTTAGCACATCCTTAACCTTTAGGTCAATTTTTGGCCCATAAAACGCGCCGTCGCCTTCGTTAATTTGATAGTTGCCCGCAAAACGGTCATCCAGCACCCTTTTCAGCTGCTCTTCCGCGTGATTCCATTGCTCTATCTCCCCCAAATATCCCTCTTCGGGCCTCGTGGAAAGGTATGCCATAACCGTAAGACCAAACACACCGTAAAGATAATTCGTCAAATCCAAAATCTCATTTATCTCATTGTGGATTTGCTCCTCTGTTATAAATGTATGCGCGTCATCCTGCCTAAATGTTTGCACACGCAACAAGCCGTGCAAGGTGCCACTGGCCTCTTTACGGTGCAACAGGCTTGTTTCCATATATCGCAAGGGCAATTCTCTATAACTACGGTTTGTGCGCCCAAAAGCTATCATGGCGTTAGGGCAGTTCATTGGCTTTAGGGCATAATATTGCTCGTTACCAACATCAATTGTAAACATATCGTCATGATAATGCTCCCAATGCCCTGATGTTTCCCAAAGGGTACGGTGGTTAAGCTGCGGCCCCGCAATTTCCTGATAGCCTCTTTGCTCATGCACTCTTCTGGTAAAATCCATCAGCGTGTTGTATAGCTTCCAGCCCTTCGGCAGCCAATATGGCATACCGGGCGCAGTTTCATCAAAAAACATTAAATCCAGCTGCGGCCCAAGCACCCTATGGTCGCGCTTTTTAGCCTCTTCCAAAAATTGCAGATGCTTTTTTAATTCTTGGCGGGTCGGGAAGGCATGGACATAAACCCGCTGTAACATAGCGTTATCACTGCTGCCGCGCCAATAAGCCCCCGCAACAGACGCAATTTTAAAGCCCCAATTGCGAAGCTCGCGGGTATTTTCCACATGAGGCCCGGCGCAAAGGTCGAAAAATCCCTCGCCAAGGTCATATGCCGTAACTTCTTCGCCCGCTTCTCTAATTTCCTTTACAAGCTCAAGCTTATAAGGCTCGCCCACCAAAATTTCCTCGGCATTATCCAATCTACGGAAGGTATAATCCTCGTTATTATTCATTATTTCCGTCATTCTTTGCTCTATCGCAGCAAAATCCTCTTCGCGTATGGTATGCGGCAGGTCAAAATCATAATAAAAGCCGTTTTCAATAGGCGGCCCAATGGCCAGCTTCACATCATCAAAAAGCTGACACACCGCCTTCGCCAGCACATGCGCCATAGAATGCCGCGCCTTTGCGATATAATCATCATCCATATTAATTTTTCCCATGCCTACAACCTCGCTTTCATGTAGTTGTTAAAAACAACGATATATACAAAATTACCCCAAAAGACCGACTTTTGGGGCGAAAGCTGATACCGGGATTCGAACCCGGGAACCTCTTCCTTACCAAGGAAGCGCTCTACCTACTGAGCTATACCAGCGACAAAAGATATTCTACCATGTTAAGCCAATATAGTCAAGATATTTTTTATTGACGCATTTATTTTAAAAAAACAATCCCTTGGCAGAATTTTATATTGACATACTTTTAAAATTTGGTATACTTGTTTTTGACATATAATTTTTTAGGAGGGTTTTATTCATGAACAACAATCCAAATGTGCAAGATGGGCCATCAGTAGGCTTTATGGTGTTAAGCATCTTTTTCCCTGTTGTAGGGCTTATCCTGTATTTCGTGTGGAAAGATTCACAGCCGCTTAAAGCAAAATCTTGCGGCAAAGGTGCAATAATAGGCGTAATTGCCGGCGTAGTATTGGCAATTCTTTTCATCGCCCTTGGTGCTTGCGCAGTTATGATGATTTAACTTTTCGCAACAAATTAGCTTTTTACATAACAGGCAGGCATGAATTTTTATGCCTGCCTGTTTTTTTACTTAGCTTTAGGTTCAAACACCAATGCTGCCAAAAAAGAAAATAGTACCGCCGCCATTATCCCCGCAGCAGCAGCCTTTATGCCGCCTGTCAATATGCCGATAAAGCCCATGCTATTTATTTCTTCCATGACGCCCCTGGCCAAATGGTTCCCAAAGCCAAGTATTGGCACAGAAGCACCTGCGCCCGCAAATTCCACCAGGCGCGGATAAAGCCCTATACCTCCTAAAAACACGCCAGCCACCACAAAAAACACCAAAATACGCGCGGAAGTTAGCTTGGTTTTGTCTATCAATATCTGACCCACAACGCAGATAGCGCCGCCTATTAGAAATGCCCATATATAATCCATTGTATCATCTCCATTCCTGTGTGTCGGGTAAACCCGACTAAAAGTAACGGCTGGAAGCCACAGACCGACTTTCAGTCGGAATCTTTAGTCGGGTTTACCCGACATTCCCGCCCTACACATTCTCAATAACTACCCCATGTGCAATTCCAGGTATGCTTTCCCCCTGCTGCACGCTCGTCGGCGACATCAGCGCCCCCGTAGGCACAAACAAAACTTTATTGATATCGCCGCGCTTTATCTTCTCTAAAAAATGCGCCGCAAACACCACCCCAGAGCACGCACAGCCGCTTCCGCCGCTATGTGTATCCTGCGTATCCTTATCAAAAATCTCTATGCCACAATCCCTATGTTTATGGGTAATGTCATGCCCCTTTTTCTTCATCAGCTGCAAAAGAAGTTCTTGCCCAACATACCCCAAATCCCCTGTAATTATCGCATCGTAATAATCAGGGCTTCGTCCCGTGTCTACAAAATGCGCCGCTATGGTATCCGCTGCTGCCCCGGCCATGGCCGCACCCATATTATGCGCATCCTTCACGCCCATGTCCACCATCTTGCCAGTCGTGCAACCCATTACAGCCGGCCCCGATGCAATACTGCCCAGTGCAACCGCCGCAGCCCCCGTCACCGTCCATGTTGACGTTTGCGGCCTTTGTGCTCCAAATTCCAATGGAAAGCGAAATTGCTTTTCTGCCGAGCAAAAATGGCTGGACGCTAAGCACAGCACCTTGGATGCAAAACCGCCGTCAACCAGCATTGCCCCTAACGACATGCCCTCACCCATGGCAGAACATGCCCCAAAAATCCCTAAATACGGCCGCTTCGTATCCCGCAGACCAAAAATACTGCCCGTGCTTTGGTTAAGCAAGTCCCCCGCAATTATATATTCAAAGTCGTCCATAACAGCGCCCGATTTCTTCACAGCCACATCTGCCGCCGTCTTAACAAACTCGCTTTCCGCCTTCTCCCAGCTTTCCGCCCCAAACATAGGGTCTTTTTCCACACGGTCAAATTGCGTCCCAAGGGGCCCTTCGCCCTCTTTCGGCCCCACAACGCTGGCCGCCGCCATTATTCCCACAGGCTTAGTAAAAAGCACCGTTTGTCCACCATATCGCTTCAGCATAGCCCCTCACCTCACGAAATAATATATCAATCCAACAACCATCGATGCCAACGTGCCATAAACAATTACCGGCCCCGCTATCAAAAACATTTTGGCACCAACGCCCATTATATAGCCCTCTTTTTTAAACTCTATGGCAGGCGCCGCAACGGCATTAGCAAAGCCCGTAATAGGCACAGATGCGCCAGCTCCCGCAAATTTTACCAGGTCATCATATTTACCAAGGCCCGTAACCAAGGCCGCTAAAAATATCAGTGTCACAGCCACCAACATCCCCTGCATATCACGGCTTGCCCCCAAGGCCCCAAATATCGCGTACAGCATCTGCCCAAATGCGCAAATTGCCCCGCCCACAACAAATGCCCTGGCACAGTTCGCCGCAAGCCGGCTGTTGGGCGATGCTTTTTTCACCATCACTTCGTATTCCTTTTTTGATACGTTCATGCTCTCCTCCTAAAATCAACCGCCGGGCGTATGAAATCCCGCCACAATAAAATATAATAAAGACCCCGCAGCCTTCCCTAATGCAATGGCCAAAATAAAATATTGCACACCCTCTTTTACAGCAATGCGCTTGGCCAATATAGGCAATACATCCAATGTCTCAGCTAAAGACATGGCCAGCACCCCAAAAAATATGCCGGCTAAAAGGCTTAAAATTACAATTATAGCAGGCATAATTAGTACGCTATAGTCAAAAAGCAAGGTGGTGGTTCCTAAAATGCCGCCCCATATAATGGCCTCTTCATAAATTACAATGCTTTCCTCAGTGGCCGTGCGTTTAGCCAACCGCGGCACCACGCCAATAGCCGCAATAAAAGCAAAAACCGCCCCTGACACCACAGCACCGCTGGCCATCCCCACAAAAGCCGCCAAAATGCCCCTTAAAATCATTTTTCCTTCTCCTCTTGTCGGCTCAAACTTTCAATAACAGCATCCTCTACATCCTTTTCATATGTGGCCATCTCTATCTCTATCGGCGTCGGTTCCTTCGTCATCCTCTTGCCGCCAAAATGGTTGAAAAACACCACAATGCCAACGGCCAACCCAATAGAATACGGGACATTAATGATATACGGCTTCTCCACCTCTTCACCAAAGAAAATCTTGTGATATCGCTGAAAAACCGTTCCCATCTGCGAATCTGTATGAAATGTCATTATCGCCGTAGACGCCCCCGTAAACAAAATCAAAGACACCAAGGCCACCTTCAGCCATTTCACCACCGCCCTTTTTTTAGGCGGCACGGCCTTCACGCTAACCACAGTATCCATCTCTCCCACATTATTTATGCTATGCCCGGGCAATGCCGCAGAAATAGCCTTCATCACATCAATGATGGACAACAAATACACCCCATCTTTGCCGCCCACCGTCAAAAGCCTAACATTCTCCACCCGCTTTTGAATGTCCGTCGCTGCAAGCACATCCGCAACATCCTTCACCACAACATGCTCCTTACCCACAATCGCAGCCTTTTTCTTTGGTTTCACATAAATGTCCATCACATATATGCATCTCCTTCTCTTATCCGTTTTATCTTCTGCACGCACAAAAATTTATATAACAACGAATTTTTTCCAGATTTCATCTTGACTAAATCTCCAGCCCCGCTCTATAATCAAATATACATCGTGCCAGCAGCTCGATTCCGTTCAGGCGATATTTTTGTATATAGCGCAATTGTGGGCTATACCCGCAATATGCAAAGGAGAAATAATGGAGCTTATACCACAGATTAGTGAATTGCTTAGCAATTCACTTACACAAATTGCAAATAATTCAACATTCCAAGTCATAGCAATTTCTCAAAACATAAAGGCATTGTATGGGGGCTTGATTGGCGTGCGTGAAGAGTTTTTCATAAAGAAGATTGAAAGGTTTATTATTTCTTTTATGAATGGCATAAATCAAGACGAGGATGCGCTAAAAAAGTTTCTTGAGAAATCAGAGAAAAAACTTGGGCAGCCTGGTGCTGTAGAGCGACTGGTAATTGCCATTGACAGAATGGACTACGAATACAAGGTAGAAATGGTCTCTGCTTTGTATATAGCCTGGAAAACAGATCTCATAGATTGGGCAACATTTAACGATATGCTTTCGATTGTAGAAAGGTGGATGGATTCTGACGGTGGGCAGCTTCTACACATCTTCCGAAATTTTGAGAGCGATTATGATGAAAACACGCAGCTACTTAAAGGTCGCTACACCGGTCTTGACTTAGGTGGTATCTCTGTGACAATGCAAGTGTCCGATAGATGCAGTAGATTGGTTGGCTTAGGTGTACTATTCCCACAAAAAATGGCCACTAACCCAACGATGCAAAGTTACCAATTAACAGGATGCGGTATGCTTATGTCAGAGTTGCTCTTGTTTAAAAAAATACGTACCGAATTAAAGTTTACTGGTCCGTTCAGTCCGTATGGCAATTACAAATTCCAAGGGTGATCTTGTGAGAATTGACGTAAGAACAATCCAAATCCCCACGCCCCGCCTGCTCCTGCGCCCATGGATGGACAGCGACCTAGAGGACTTTTTCGCCTACGCCTCCATCCCCGCCGTTGGCGAAATGGCCGGCTGGAAGGCCCACGAAAGCCTAGGTGCCGCCCTTTCATTTCTCCGCAGCGATTGGTTTCGCCGCGAATGCCTCGCCATATATCACCTTGCCGACAAAAGGGTCATCGGCTCTTTTGGTATGCATGATTCCTGGGCAGCACAAGACAAAAGATACAATCATCTGGCATCCATTGATCTTGGCTTTGTTCTACACCCCAGCTATTGGGGGCATGTCATAGCCCCCGAAGCCGCCCAGGCCGTAATAGCCTTCGCCTTTGCGCATATGGACGTCGATATCATCACCTGCAACCACTTTGACACAAATACTCAATCCAAACGTGTAATCGAAAAATGTGGCTTCACCTTTGACCACGAAAAAACCATCCACGCACCACAATTGAGCAAACATTTCAATCAGATGCACTACATCTTGACAAAATAAAAAATGTTCCACGTGGAACATTATCAAAAATAGTTGACACAGTAAAAATTCTATGATAAAATCACATAGTTAAATGCCCGAGTGGCGGAACTGGCAGACGCGTCAGACTCAAAATCTGATATCCTTTGGATGTGGGGGTTCAAGTCCCTTCTCGGGCATCCTAGCAAATACAGGCTTTCCAAGCAATTGGGAAGTCTTTATTTTT
>Ga0123355_10005230_pt1 | contig 18960 bp, 19 predicted proteins | sample TergutEmb28metaG_3_FD_89872 | JGI IMG/M metagenome (GOLD analysis project Ga0123355, IMG submission 89872) | Embiratermes neotenicus P1 segment gut microbial communities from Petit-Saut dam, French Guiana - Emb289 P1 | ecosystem: Host-associated > Arthropoda: Insects > Digestive system > Gut ... | reverse complement strand
GTAAATTTCGCCAATCGAAATGGCATTGCCGTACAATATTGGACTGTGAACGACGAACGTACTATGCGCCGACTTATCGGTATCGGTGCAGACGCAATTATTACTGATAGACCTGATTTGCTTTATCGGATTTTGAGTGAGAAAAAGTAGTATCGTTCTCTCGAATTTTAAATTCGGCAGAACGGAGATTGCGGGTCAAGCCCGCAATGACGCAAAAACTACACTCTGCACTCTGTAAACTGCACTCTAAATCAAAACGACTGCATATCAACCAACCTTTTATAATATCCATTTTGTGCGATTAATTCCTCGTGTTTTCCACGTTCTACGATTTTTCCTTCGTGGATTACGCAGATTTCGTCGGCTTTTTTGACGGTCGAAAGGCGATGCGCGACAACCAAAGTGGTGCGATTTTTCATCAAATTTTCGAGTGCTTGCTGTACCATTTTTTCCGATTCGGTGTCGAGAGCCGAAGTGGCTTCGTCTAGAATCAAAATCGGCGGATTTTTCAGAATGGCGCGCGCAATGCTAATTCGCTGGCGTTGTCCGCCCGAAAGTTTGTTGCCGCGGTCGCCAATCGTGCTTTCGTAGCCGTTTTCGGTCGCCATAATGAAATTGTGCGCATTGGCAATTTTGGCAGCTTCAATCACTTCGTTCATCGTTGCATTTTCGACGCCAAACGTGATATTATTGTAAAATGTGTCGTTAAACAAAATCGCTTCTTGATTTACATTTCCCATTTGTGCGCGAATGTCGTTTGTGCGTAAATCTTTGATATTTACGCCGTCAATCGAAATTTCGCCTTTTTGTGGGTCGTAATAGCGCGGAAGCAAATCGAGCATCGTTGATTTTCCCGAACCGGATTGTCCGACAAGCGCAACAGTTTTTCCTTTCGGAATGGTCAAGTTGACATCTTGTAAAACCCACTCACTCTGATACTTAAACGAAAGATTACGGTATTCGATTTTTTCGCTGAAAGGCGACATCGTTTTCGGGTTTTTCGGCTCGGGAATAGTATTTTCCGTTTGCAGAATTTTGTCCACACGTTCGAGCGAAGCCAAACCTTTTTTGATGTTGTACAAAGCCTTCGAAAGTTCCTTTACCGGATTGATTATCAGATAGAAAATCGTGATATAATAAATAAATGTGTCGGCAGAAAGTGCAGTGCTGTCGCTCAAAATAAAATATCCGCCAATATAGAGAAGCATCGCAATGATGACCGTTCCCAAAAACTCACTCACAGGTTGCGCAAGTGCGTGTCGACGATTGATTTTGTTGAACGTTCGACGCAATTTTTCGTTCAAAATATCGAAACGATTTTCAAGTTTTTTTTCAGCGTTGAAAGCCTTGATTATGCGCAATCCACCCAAGGTTTCCTCAATTTGCGAAAGCTGTTCGCCTGTTTGTTCCTGTCCGATGAGCGAGCGTTTTTTGAGCGATTTCCCGATTTTTCCGACTGTCCAACCACCAATCGGCAAAAACAGTAACGCGAAAAGCGTTAGTTGCCAGCTAATTACAAACATCGCAACGAGATAAATCGTAATCACAATCGGATTTTTGAACATCATATCGAGCGAACTCATAATGGAAACTTCGACCTCTTTTACATCGCTCGACATACGCGCCATAATGTCACCTTTGCGCTCCTCAGAGAAAAATCCGATGGGCAATTCCATAATTTTATCATACATTTGCTTGCGCAAATCACGCAAAACGCCTGTGCGAATCGGAATCATAAAATACGAGCCGAAAAAGGAAGTTGTTACTTTCAGAAATGTCATAACTATCAAATAGATAGCGATAAACAACAAGGCTTTTACCGGTTCGGTTTGGCTCATAAGCTGTTCGAGAAAAACGCCGATATTGTTTTTCAACGCATCGACCGCGCTTGCCAATCCATCACTCAATGAAAAACTGATATAATATCTGCTTTCGGCATCGCTATCACTTCCAATTCCGAAAATTATTCGTAAAATAGGCATAATCGCCGCAAAAGAAAACAATCCGATAATGGTGGAAAGTACGTGAAAAAACAGGTTTAAAAAAACGTATTTTTTGTACGGCGGTATAAATCGTTTGAGAAGTTTTATGAACATTTTTTTGAAAATTAATTTTTTATTTTTTTGAAAATTAATGCCTTATCGCATATTCAATCGCTGTTACAACCGCTATTAAAATCATCATAACGAACAATCCGCAAGCATAAGCCAAAAACGCTTTTACATAACTCGACGCTTTTTTCTTATCGAAAAATTGTCCGACTGCCCAAGTGAGATAAATCATTTCGACGATTATCAAATATAGTATATTGAAATTCGTCAAACCTCGAACAACTATGCCGACAGTAGATAATAGAGTCATTATTCCCATTACGAAACATAAGAGAATAAAAATCTCGAAAAGGTTGTAGCCCGATTTTTTGAAAAACAACCTCATCCAAAATGCCATAAGAAAGCCGATTATCAAGTTTGAATAACCGGGATTTTCAATTGTCCAATTCGAAATAAAAGTTCCGATGGAAGTTTCGAGCGCATCATCAGGTTGTTCAAAAAAATCTGTCGCACTGACATTAAACAAGCTGCTCACAATCGCGTAAATCAGCGAAGCGATAAACAGAAATGTTATCGGTTTTACAAAACGATGTCTGTCCTCAGCAATAAATCTTCTGACACTTTCGCCCGGATTTACAGCTACTTTTTTAACGGTGTAAATCAGTCCTTTATTTGTCGAGAAAAATTCTTTAATTTCCCGAATGAGATAGTTTTTGTCTATCCTTTTCTGCTTTGTCGGCTGTCCGCAATTCGCACAAAAATTTCCGTCAATCGGCTCGTTACAATTTTTACAGATGTTCATTTTGTGGTTTCGTTATGTGTTTTATTTTTCAATACTCAAAACATTTTTTGCATTCAGCGGGCTAACCACTTTTTTGCCTGTTTCAACTTCGAGTTTCAAGCGCGCTTCTTTGGCAATATTTCCGCCACGCCGTGCAATATCTTGATGTTCCGTCATTGTCGAAGGATTGGAAACTTCGGATATTTCTTTGGTCGAAAGTTCGGCAAGCATATTGATTACCAATTCTTTATTGGTCATATTATCGCGCAAATTTTCCTTTTTCAATCCTTTGAATTGTTTGTATTCTTTCGCCGTTTTTCCCGACCACGATTTGTAAATAATATCGGTCAACGAGGCAAATTGCACGCCTTCCTGCAAGCCGTGCCGTTTCCATTCGTCGGTCAAATCTTTGCGGATTTCGATACTTTTCAAACGCTGATTTATCCAACTTTCGCTGTAACCCAAACGTCGATAATCGGTCATTGCCTGCTCTATGGACAGTTCCGGGTCTTGCAATTGGTCGATGCGCTCCTTTGCAATTTGCGCAAGCCATTGTTTGAACGGCTCGGCTTTGGGCGATGGAATGGATTGGATAATGCGGAAAAGACTTTGCACATTGGCACAATCGGTAGTTCGCATTTTTCCGTCAGGAGCAATCAGTTTCAACTGTCGACAAATTGTCGACAGTTCAATTCCATCATCAAATTTCACACGTTGCTTCATTTTAAACCAATAATCACGTGGATTTTCACTTTCTGTTAAAACGCTCACCACGTCAATCACAGAAAAATACCATTCTTCCTCGTCCTCGCTCCAAATTGTGCGTACTTGCTTGGTTTCAAAAAGTTTAATTGCAGTTTCTTTTGTCATAAATATTTTAGACTAAAATTTAAATTCCCGTATAATTTCTCGGCGTAATTCTCCTCAATTCCTCTTTTACCGCTTCATTTACATCAAGCGTTTGGATAAATTCGCGAATCGACGTTTCAGAAATTTCCTCGTTTGTACGCGTGAGTTGTTTCAAGGCTTCGTATGGCGACGGATAATTTTCACGGCGCAAAATCGTTTGAATTGCTTCGGCAATAACCGCCCAATTCGTGTCCAAATCGCGGTAAATCGCCGTTTCATTTAGCAGTAATTTATTCAAGCCTTTCAAAACACTTTGCGTCGCAATGAGCGTGTGCGCAAAAGGCATTCCGACATTTCGCAAAACGGTGCTGTCGGTCAAATCGCGTTGCAGGCGCGAAATGGGCAATTTCGCCGAAAGAAATTCCAACATTGCATTTGCCACGCCGAGGTTTCCCTCCGCATTTTCAAAATCTATCGGATTGACCTTGTGAGGCATTGCCGACGAGCCAACTTCGCCTGCTTTGATTTTTTGTTTGAAATATTCCATCGAAACATACGTCCAAATATCGCGGCAAAAATCTATCAAAATCGTGTTTATCCGCTTCATCGCATCAAATTGCGCAGCAAGATTGTCGTAATTTGAAATCTGCGTTGTCCATTGTTCGCGCTCCAAACCGAGTTTTTCGTCAACAAATTTATTTCCAAAGTTTTTCCAATCAATCGTCGGATAAGCCGCGAGGTGCGCGTTGAAATTTCCTGTTGCACCGCCAAATTTTGCCGAAACAGGCGTTTTTTTCAACTGCTCAACTTGCTCGTGCAAACGACTTACAAAAACCATAATTTCTTTTCCCAAGCGCGTGGGCGAGGCGGGTTGTCCGTGCGTTTTTGCGAGCATCGATACATCGCGCCATTCGTCTGCCAAGCGATTCAATTCACGCACTAGCGTATCCATTTCGGGATAATACACTTCGTCGAGCGCATTTTTTATCGAAAGCGGAACGGAAGTATTATTCACATCTTGCGAAGTAAGTCCGAAATGAATAAATTCTTTAAACGTATCTAAATTTAACTCGTCAAATTTTTCTTTCAAAAAGTATTCAACCGCTTTAACATCGTGATTTGTAACGCTTTCGATATTTTTCACTTTTTCAGCATCCGCTTCCGAAAATGTCTCGTAAATCGCGCGCAATTTCGGAAAAACACTCGCCGGAACTTGTTCTAACTGTTTCAACGGAACTTCGCACAAAGCGATAAAATATTCAACTTCGACCAGCACGCGATAACGAATTAAAGCATATTCCGAAAAATATTTTGCATACGTTTCGGTTTTTGCACGATAGCGACCATCGGCAGGAGAAATGGCTGTGAGCAAGGATAAATTCATATATTTTAAAATTTCGTTCAAGCCACAAAGATAATCATTTTCGACCGATGCGGAAAAAAGAATTTAATTTGTATCTTTGCACGGACAAATCTTTTTTTGTACTTTTGTTTGCCGAAGTATGGAAAATTTCAAATTATTATTAAATTTATAAAGAGAATTTGATATGAAAAAGACAAATTTTATTACAGTATTTTTGCTGATTTTGGCGGTGAGTTTTGTTTCTTGCTCAAATAATGATGTAGTTTATCCACCTGATTGCGAGAATGGTGTAGATTATCCCATTCCTTGTGAGTGTGAGAATAAAGAAATTTTTACAAATCCATATTATGTTTTTACCGATTCTGAATTGGGATTTGTAGATAGTGAGCAATGCGGTCATCTCCTTTTTTTAGACCTTGGAAGTCCGGGACTTTTTCACGGCTTTTTTAGTTGGGCGAAAAATTTGCCCAAAGAGTTTCAAATAGATGGTCTCCCTGTGATTATTACATATTGTGTAATAGAGGATGATATAAATAGTTATTGTCACTTTCCTATCATGTGCATAATAAAAATTGAAAAACAATGAGAAAGACAATTCTTTTAACAAATAATTTGTTACTAGTTATGAAGTCTAAGAATTTAATTATAATAATTTTAGCAGTTTTGGCGGTAAGTTTTGTTTCTTGCTCAAATAATGATGTAGTTTATCCACCGGATTGCGAGAATGGTGTAGATTATCCCGCTCCCTGTGAGTGTGAGGATAAAGAGGTTTTTACAAATCCATATTATGTTTTTGTTGATAGTCCTTTTTCCACTAATAGGGAACAATGCGGTCATCTTCTTTTTTTAGACCTTGGAAGTCCTGACCTTTATCACGGTTGGTTTGTGTGGGCGAAAAATTTGCCCAAAGAGTACCAAATAGATATCCTCCCTGTGATTGTAACATATTGTGTAATAGTGGTATATAATGAAAGTGACTGTTATTTTCCTGTTCTAAACATAATACAAATTGAAAAACAATGAGAAAGATAATTTTTTTAGCAAATTTATTGACACTTTCTTTTTGTCAAATACAGGCACAGAAAGTACAGCCATTGATTACAGGTGGTTTTCCTATCAATATTACGGAAGCACCGTGGCAAGCACTTTTGAGAATAGGTGTTGATAGAGACAATTGTGGTGGAGCTATTATTGCCCCCAATTTTATATTAACGGCAAAACATTGCGTTCAACCTTTTGTTAACTCTCCAAGTGCTGTTAGAGTTATTGTCGGAACTACATGTAGGAGTCAGTTTCAGGGTCAGAATGTTTTTAATGTTTCCCGTATCATTCTTCATCCTGACCCTAATGTAGATGCAGCATTGTTGCAATTATCACGCGATATTACATTCAATAACAGTATAAGACCTATCAATTATTGGGATGCTATAAACAATTCGTTTTACGATGTAGGAAATCAAGTACGAGTTTCCGGCTGGGGACTGACGATTCCAGGAGTAGTGACTCAACCTGACTGTTTACAAGCTGTGGATGTAAATATCATTTCCAATCAAGATGCCACAAATATGTTAGCTGCATTCGGTTATAGAGCATTGCGAGCACACGAAATGGCAACAACCGGTACCGGAGATATTCGGGAAGGTGCCTGTCATAATGATAGTGGAGGTCCATTAGTTATACGAACAGCAACAAATGAGCCTGTTGTCATTGGTATAGTTGCTTGGGGGCGAAGGGATTGTCCAGGCGACAACACAAATTCCCCAACAGTTTATGTTCGTGTATCACACGTTTTGGATTGGATTAATGAAAATATCTGTTTTGATTCTATTACCAATCAAGACATAACATCTGACAGAATTATTACTGCTTGCGATAGCAGTATGGATATTGGCAATATAACCGTTACTGATGGTGCTACGCTAACAATCGATGCGCCCGGTGGAGTTATTATCACAGGTCCCATTTTATTAGGAGAAGGTTCAGGAATAACATTAGAATAATTTAAAAACTTGTTTTTTTTTTTTCGATGAAATATACAAAAATACACAAAGAAGGATACTGCATTTTACCGTGCATTTTTCTTTTTTTACTTGCTCTAAATTGGGCGGCGATTTATTTTTTAAATAATCCAATAGTTACGATTATTTTGTTGGTTTGGAGTGTGATAACTTTTACGATTTGTGTTCGGTTCTTTCGAAGTCCGTACCGAAAAATTGAAATTGATGACCCGAATTTGATTGTTGCGCCTGCCGATGGTGTAATCGTTGTCGTTGAGCCAACCGACGAATTGGAGCATTTCGGCGACAAGCGAATGCAAGTTTCTATTTTTATGTCGCCTTTCAACGTTCACGTAAATTGGTATCCGATTGCAGGGAAAGTGGTAAAATACGTTTATCACAAAGGTAAATATATGGCTGCCAATTTGCCGAAGTCAAGTACCGAAAACGAGCGTTCGACCGTTGTACTCGAAACACCTTCGAAAACGCAAATTCTGCTTCGCCAAATTGCCGGATTGCTCGCACGACGCATTGTAACTTATGCAAAAGCAGGAAATGACTGTAATCTGAACGAGGAACTCGGTTTTATTAAATTCGGCTCGCGCGTAGATTTATTTTTGCCGTTAGATACCGAAATTTATGTAAAAATAGGCGAAAAAACCACAGGAAATAAAACGATTATTGGGAAATTGAAAAATTAAAATGTCCGAATTAGGATTATAAGATTTTCAGGATTAAATCAAGTAAATCCCATAATCCTATAAATCCTGATTCAGACGAATAAACGAAAAATATTATGACTAAAATAGAACAACTTTTCAGTATTTACGATTGCAACTTGGACGATGAAGTTGTAAAGCAAGAAGTAGAAAAAATACTGTCGGCACATTTTGCCGAAAATGATAACAAAGAAGTTTACAAGCAATGTTTAAATCTGATTGATTTAACATCGCTGAATGGAAATGATACCGATGCGCACATTCTCGCGATGACCGAAAAAGTAAACGGTTTCAAAAAATCATTTCCGCATTTGCCAAACGTAGCAGCGATGTGCGTTTATCCAACTTTTGTTCCGCTTGTGTGTGAAACTCTGACCGAAAATATCGGCTTGGCGGCAGTTGCGGCAGGATTTCCGTCGTCGCAAACTTTTTTGGAAATAAAAGTTGCCGAAACCGCTATGACTGTACTCGCCGGCGCAACCGAAATTGACGTGGTCATTTCTATCGGAAAATTCCTTGAAGGAAAATACGAGGAAGTTTGCGAGGAAATTTCAGAAATAAAAGCCGCTTGTCGTGATGCGCATTTGAAAGTTATTCTCGAAACAGGCGATTTGAAAACCGCCGAAAATATCAAAAAAGCATCTGTTCTTGCGATGGCTTCGGGTGCAGATTTCATCAAAACTTCGACAGGAAAAATTCCCGTTTGTGCCACATTAGAAGCTACTTACGTGATGTGTCAAGCAATAAAAGAATGGAATGAGAAAAACGGAACGAAAATCGGCTACAAACCGGCAGGCGGAATCGTAACCACCGAAGATGCGGTAAAACATTACACACTGGTAAAAGAAATTTTAGGCGCGGATTGGCTTACAAATGAATTGTTTCGCTTTGGAGCAAGTCGTTTGGCAAATAATCTACTCACTTCTATCGAAGAGAAAGCGATAACGTATTTTTGATATAAATTCATAGAATTACATAAGTTCTGTAATTCTGTAAAAAATAAACATATGAAACGCATATTCTTTTTTTTCGTTATTTTCATTTTTTCCATTCAAACAATATCTGCACAGAGTGGAGGAAGAGGATTGATAGGAACAACTAATAATATCGGCTCGCTGATTTTTACCGTTGGACCATCGTATATGTTTGGTGATATGGGTGGTGCAACAAGAGAAAATTCTAACGCTTTAAGCAGTTTTAATGCGAGTAATGTTCGCTATGAAGCTTCGTTGGGTCTTCGGCATTCACTCGATTATCGGTTTGGCTACCGAGTATCAATTCATCACGGACTTTACGAATCGCGAGATATAGCTTCGCTCGCCCACAGAGGATACGCATCTACTTCCAGTATCACTATGCTTACAGCTGTGGGAGAAATTAATCTTATCCAGTTTCTTAGGTCTGCTGTTCCTTGGCGTTTATACGCTTACGGTGGAGGTGGTGTTGCATATGCTTCTATTGATTGGAAAGGAGGACCAATGCGAGGAGCAAGTGATACTTTCAAGGCTTCGGAACTTGCACCGATTCTTCCTTTTGGGCTTGGTTTCGATATTTGGACAAATTCCAATGTTAATGTCGGTTTGGAAGTTGGCTGGAAATTTGCCCTCAGCGATTATATGGACGGATTACGCATTCGCAATACTTCAAACGATATTATGGGAAATGTTTCATTCACTATATCGCGTAGACTTTTCGGAGGCGGTACTTCACGCAGAAATTATTGTGTTTGGTGCAAGTAAAAGAAAAAATCCTCCCGAAAAAATCAAAGAGGATTCAGTTCATTCATTTATTCGGAAAGATTTATCCCAAATAAGTTTTTAACAATTTACTTTTAGAATTTGACCTCAATCGACGAATTGCCTTTTCTTTGATTTGGCGCACGCGTTCGCGTGTCAGTCCAAATTCATCTCCTATTTCCTCCAATGTCATTTCAGTCACTCCGATACCAAAGAATTTTTTCACAATTTCGTGCTCTCTTTCTGTCAAAGTAGATAAAGCACGGTCAATTTCTTGGGCGAGCGACTCGTTAATCAACATTCGGTCGGCATTAGGCGAATCTTCGTTAGTCATAACATCCAACAAACTATTGTCTTCTCCTTCAACAAACGGCGCATCAACCGAGATGTGGCGACCCGAAACTTTCATTGTATCCGCGATTTTTTCAACCGGAATATCCAATTCTTCTGCCAATTCTTCTGCCGATGGACGACGTTCATTTTCTTGTTCGAATTTTGAGAATGCTTTGTTGATTTTGTTCAACGACCCAACTTGATTCAAAGGCAAACGCACTATTCGCGACTGTTCTGCCAACGCTTGCAAAATAGATTGGCGAATCCACCAAACGGCGTACGAAATAAATTTAAATCCGCGCGTTTCGTCAAATTTTTCGGCTGCTTTTATCAAACCCAAATTGCCTTCGTTAATTAAATCGGGAAGGCTCAATCCTTGATTTTGATACTGTTTTGCAACCGAAACAACAAAACGTAAATTTGCACGGGTCAATTTTTCCAACGCCTGTCTGTCACCGACACGAATTCGCTGAGCCAATTCAACTTCTTCCTCTACGGTGATAAGGTCTTCACGTCCAATCTCTTGCAAGTATTTGTCGAGCGACAAACTTTCGCGATTAGTGATTGATTTTGTAATTTTTAGTTGTCTCATTTCTAACTTCTAAATTAGCCTGCAAAGATACTTGTTTTTTTCGGTTTTGAAAGCAAAAAATCTAAAATGAATTGCCATTTTTTTTTTGAATTTCGCAAAAGAAATGTCGATTGCGAGAAATTTGGTTTCTCTGCACAAAACAAAAAAACTTGAATTTTTCCCTGCCGGTATGTTGTTTTTTGTTGTGTACGAAAAATATTTGCAAAAATATTTGCAAAATTCAACTCTCTTTATATACCTTTGCTTAAAAATCAAATTTGGGCATTAAAATCAAAAATTATTGAACAACATTTCGATGACTATTGTTTATTCCAATAAGATGATGTACTTTCGCAATCCGATTTTTTGAGAAAATAAATATACATATGGCTGAGGCAAAAACATTAAGCAGTTATCTGAAAAAACACTTTGGTTTCGATAAATTTAAAGGCAACCAAGAGGCTATCATACAAAACGTTCTGGATGGAAAAGACACATTTGTACTGATGCCGACAGGCGGCGGAAAATCCTTGTGCTACCAACTTCCCGCATTGCTTTTGGAGGGAACGGCAATTGTCGTTTCGCCACTTATTGCGCTGATGAAAAACCAAGTGGATGCTATGCGAAATTTCAGCGAAACCGATGGAATTGCCCATTTTATGAACTCCACTTTGTCGCGACAAGCCATTGATGCGGTAAAAGCCGATATTCTTTCGGGTAAAACAAAATTGCTTTACGTCGCTCCCGAATCGCTCACAAAGGAGGAAAATGCTGATTTTCTGCGACAGGTAAAAATATCTTTTTACGCCATAGACGAAGCACATTGTATTTCGGAATGGGGACACGATTTTCGACCCGAATATCGACGTATTCGCCCGATTATCAACAATATCGGCGCAGCACCAATCATTGCACTCACGGCAACGGCAACGCCCAAAGTTCAGCACGATATTCAGAAAAATCTCGGAATGTTGAATACGACTATATTTAAATCGTCGTTCAACAGACAGAATTTATACTACGAAGTTCGCCCGAAAACAAACGAAGTTGAAAAAGATATTTTTAAATTCGTCCGTTCATTGAACGGAAAATCGGGAATTATCTACTGTTTGAGTCGTAAAAAAGTAGAAGACCTTGCTGCTACGCTTCAATTAAACGGCATTTCGGCACTTCCCTATCACGCCGGAATGGAAGCCGCTATCCGAAGCGAAAATCAAGACAAATTTTTGATGGAAAAAGTGCAGGTAATTGTTGCTACCATCGCTTTTGGAATGGGAATTGACAAACCGGATGTTCGTTTTGTGATTCATTACGACATTCCGAAAAGTTTGGAAGGTTATTATCAAGAAACAGGTCGCGGCGGTCGCGATGGTGGCGAAGGACAATGTATTACATTCTATTCGTACAAAGATTTGGACAAACTCCGAAAATTTATGCAAGGCAAACCCATTGCCGAGCAAGAAATCGGAAATCAACTTTTGCTCGAAACACAAGCCTACGCCGAATCGTCGGTTTGTCGTAGAAAATTACTATTATATTATTTTGGAGAAGAATACACACAAGAAAATTGCGGAAACTGCGATAATTGTATGAAACCAAAGAAAACCATCGAAGGAAAAGAATTGTTATCGTTAATTTTGGAAACGATACAAATTCTAAAAGAAAAATTCAAAGCAGAACATATAATTGATGTTCTTAAAGGTAACGAAACGGCTGATGTGAAATCGTATCAGCACAGCGAGTTGGAAAATTTTGCTTCAGTAAGCGATGAAGAGCCGCGCTTTTTGCTTGCCATTATCAGGCAGGCGCTGATTGCCGGCTACATTTCAAAAGACATTGAAACGTACGGAGTTCTGAAACTTACTCCGAAAGGAAGAGAATATTTGAAAAATCCACAACCATTTCCCGTTGTCAAGGACAGTGATTTTGACGACGAGGATGACGATGCAAGTACGCGCACAACAGGCGGAACTTGCGCTGCCGACGATGTATTGTTTTCGATTTTGAAAGATTTGCGAAAAAAATTATCGAAAAAATTGGAACTTCCGCCTTTCGTTATTTTCCAAGACCCATCGCTCGAAGCAATGGCAACCACTTATCCGGTAACGCAAGAAGAATTGCAAAACATTCCGGGCGTTGGCGCAGGAAAAGCAAAACGCTACGGAGACGAATTTTTGAAAGTAATAAAAGCATATGTAAAAGAAAACGAGATTGTTCGCCCCGAAGATTTGCGCGTGCGCACCGTTGCCAACAAATCGAAGTTGAAAGTATCTATCATTCAGTCGATTGACCGTAAAGTGGCATTGGACGATATTGCCATTTCAAAAGGATTGGACATTCGCGAATTGTTGGACGAAGTGGAAGCAATTGTTTATTCCGGCACAAAAATAAATATCGATTATTTCTTGGACGAAATAATGGAGCCGGATAGAGTGGATGAAATTTTCGACTATTTCAGTTCTGCCGAAACAGACGACATAGGTGTTGCTTTGCAAGAATTGGGCGAAAATGATTTCAGCGACATCGAAGTGCGATTAATTAGAATTAAGTTTTTGTCGGAAATTGGGAATTGAGTAGTGGATTGCTGAAAATCTAAATTTGGTATTGTTTTAATATAAATTAATTGGAATAGAAACATAGAATTCACAAAGATCTATTCACTACCAAAAGAATGTGGAAACAGATACCGACAAATGAAATACTGAAAATTTAGAGCCTGTTCCAAGAAAAATTCACGAAAAAACTAAAAAAAAACAGCGATAAGTATGTCGTTTGAATTTTCTTTACTAAATTTGCACGCGCAGAATGAAATCATTTTTTCAACTGCAACAAAATAAATTGTAATATTAAAAAACAACAAAAAATATCTCAATGAAAACAATCGTAAGAGTTTTACTTGGAGCCGCAATTATTTTACTTGCTTATATGTGTATTATGAGCATTTACACGCCTATTCAATTTGGCAACGAGCGCGAAATACGCGAAAGAGCTGTTATCAGACAGCTTGTTGATATCCGCAGAGCGCAGTTGGAATTTAGAGACCAACACGGTCGTTTTACTTCGGACTTAGATTCGCTGGTTGATTTTGTAAGAACAGGCGAAAAAAGGATTATCTCGAAAGAAGGCTCTTTGAGCGATGCACAGCTTGAAAGAGGTTTGACAGAAGTAAGAGCTACAAGAATTGTTGCACGTGGCGATATGGCAGAAATCCAACGGGAAGGCTTGACGGGTTTCCGTCGTGATACAATTGTTATCCCTGTTATTGAGGATTTATTCCCCGCAGGAGAATACACTGTTCAAAACATTGACAGAATGATTGTTATCCCATTTTCCGAAGGAAGAAAATTCGATATTAGTGTTAACAACGAGTTCAGAAACGATGTTGGCGTTCGTATTCCGCTATTTGAGGTTAGAGCACCTTTCAGAGCATATCTCCACGATTTGAATCGTCAGGAATTGCTTAATTTGGAATTCCAAATGAGTGAATTAAACAGATTTGCCGGACTGCAAGTAGGCGATATTAACAGACCTAATAATTTCGCAGGAAATTGGGAATAATTTTTTGGAGTGTAAAGTATAGAGCGCAGATTTTGCAAACATACTGTACATTTTACACTCTGCAAACTGCACTCTATTTATGAAAAGCGATTATAGTTTATCCATTCGGTTTAGTTCGGATGGATTTTCTTTGTCCATACTCGACCACACAGATGCTTTGCTCGTAAAGCGCGATGTGTCCGAACCGTTGTTTCAAATGCAGAAAAATGAAATTGTACAACTGTTTGAAACAAAGGCAGGAATTATTCCGTCGGCTTATAGCGATATAGAACTGATTGTCGAATCGGACTTTTATGTTTTTATGCCAAGCCCGATTTTCAAAGCACAAAATCTTGACGATTATTTTTATTTTCAGCACGAAAAAGACAGCCGACAAATTGTATTGTTCAATCGAATTCCGAATTGGGATGCGGTTAATATTTTTTCTATTCCGACGCAACTGAACGGAGCGTTGAACGAATTGTTTCCGGATGCAGTTGTCAGCCATCAATTAAGCTATTTTCTGTCGGAAAAAATGAGCACAAAAGATGAGCGTGTATGTGTTTGGCTACGTCCGAAAATGTTTGATGTTGCAGTTGTAAAATCGGGACAACTTACACTGATAAACAGTTTTGTGTATGATACTGCCGAGGATTTTACTTATTTCATTTTGAGCATTTTTGACCAGCTGAAACTGGACACGGAAAAAGTCGGTGTTGAAATTTATCAGCGTGAAAATTCGCTGGATTTTTCTGTAATTGCGGAGTGTGGAGTAAAAATTACAAGAACGTCGTGCTGAACTTAATTCAGCATCTCTCGAAAAATGAGGTTGCGATTCAAGCCTGCAATGACGCAAAGTGAAAGTCAGAAGTCTAGAGCCTGTTTAAATTTTTTCAAAGAATTTGTTTTGATATTTTAAACAGATTCTAAAGTCTAAAAATCTCAAAGTCTAAAAAAATGCGTATAATAAGCGGAAAATTTAAAGGCAGGCGATTTGTTCCGCCGAGTAATATCTCAGCAAGACCAACTACCGATTTTGCGCGAGAAGGTTTGTTCAACTTGCTTGCAAATCGGATTGATTTTGAGGAAACAAACGCACTCGATTTGTTTGCAGGAACAGGAAGCATAAGTTTGGAGTTGGTTTCACGCGAATGCCGAAATGTTACGGCAATCGAGCTGAACGAACGTCATTGTGCTTTTATCCGCAAAGTTTGTACCGATTTGAAAATTGAAAATTTGCTTTTAATAAAATCGGATGCACTTCGATTTATCAGCAAAACGCGAGTGAAGTATGATTTGATTTTTGCCGACCCACCTTACGACCTCGCAAAATTGACCGAAATTCCTGATTTGATTTTCAGCAATAATCTGCTGAGTGAAAAAGGTTTGTTCGTTTTGGAACATTCGGCAAAAAACAATTTTGCCGAACATCCCAATTTTGCCGAACATCGGAATTATGGCAATGTGAATTTTTCGTTTTTTGAGAAGTAATTTTATATCATTTGGTTTCGTGATTTAAATTCAGCGTACCACTTAATAAAAAATTTGGATTACCTGTTTCTACTGTGAATGAAGATTCTGTAATTGTGTTGTCTGTACTTGTTAGCATTCCATCGCTATACGACAGGCTGTAAGCAAGCTCTGTCGGATTGTTCAAATCAACATTAACACTGTAATTGCTATTCGCACCTGTTAAAATGAGTGTTGGAGTTTGATTGCTTCCGCCAAAAGTTGTTAATTTGTCAAGCCTTGTCAAATCAAGCGAAGTAAGCTGATTGCCATCACACCACAATTCTTCAAGGCTAATTAAATCCGATACATCAAACGAAGTCAATTGGTTGTTACCACAATCCAACCCTTCAAGATTAATCAAAGTGGAAACATCGAGCGAGGTCAATTGATTGTTTCGACAATTTAGCCTTTTGAGGTTCGTCAAAGCGGAAGCATCAAGAGAAGTCAGCAGATTATTTTTACAATACAACAATTCGAGGTTGGTCAAGGCAGAAACATCGAGTGAAACAAGCTGATTGTAACTGCAATCCAATCTTTCAAGATTGCTCAATGCGGAAACGTCAAGCGAAGTTAATTGATTGTTTCGACACGAAAATACTCGAAGATTAGTCAAAGTTGAAACATCAAGCGAAGCTAATAGATTATTCCGACAAAATAACCTTTCAAGATTAGTCAAAGTTGAAACATCAAGCGAAGTAAGTTGATTATTATTACACCACAAATCTGTTAGATTGGTTAATCTCGACACATTAAGTGAGGTAAGTTTGTTGTCGCTGCAATTCAGCGCTCTAAGATTGGTCAAAGCGGAAACATCAAGCGAAGTTAGTTGATTTCCACTGCAATCTAACCATTCAAGATTAGTAAAAAACTCTATCCCTTTTAAATTGGTTATGTTCTGATTAGAAACATCAATCGCTTTTATATATGGAATTACTGCATTGGGAATCCTGTTGTGTCTTACAAAAGGTTGCGCCCGAAGCCAATTCCGAAAATGCACACAGGGAAAATTTCTTACAATTATTTGTATATCAGCAAACACTGTTGCCGAACTAAGTAAAATTGCAACAAGAGTTAGTTTTAGTTTTTTCATTTTAAGATTTTATTTTTTGCAATGTCACCTATACAAACCGCTAAATTCCGCAAAATCTTGTAAGCGCGCTTGTCGACCGATAACAATTCCGTCGGCATTTATCAAATACATAGTCGGCGTACCAATGATGCCGTAATTGACAAAATTCGAACCTTCAAATCCTTGAAAATCAATAATCTTTGTTTTCCACGGGAAATTCGCAATACTTCTTTTGAAAGTTTCCTCCTCAAAATCGGCAGAAACGGAAACAACTTCGTAACCCTTTTGTCGTATGCTCGCGTAATGGCGCACCACTTCTCGCATTTGAAGTTCGCAATTCGGACAACCCGATTCGTGAAAAAGGAGCAAGGTATTTCTCAAATTTATCTCATTTCCATTATTCATCAGCGCAGGAGCTTTCACTCCCGGGCGAACTCTATGTTGTCTAAATGCAAAAAAAAGTCTTCCTGCCGGATGTTGAATTCTTTGCGAATTTATTAGAAATTCCACAATTTCGTCTTGCGCCGTTTCCCAGCCAAATTGCGTACAAATCGTAATCAAATCCTCTGCCAAAGCCTCAAACACAACTTGGTTATTTGTGCGCCTCAAAACCTCAACCATATCCACACCAAAATCTCTGCGGTTGCGATGCAAATTGAACGTGGCAGAAATAATTTCATTCCACAATCCGCTTGTGTACAGAGCTTCCATATCCAATCTCCTGCGCAAATGGTTGCGCAAGAATAAGTTATCCGATGACTGCATCAAATCATTTTGAAATCTTAACAATTCGACATAGCGCGGTGCATACATATTTGTTCCGACACGCACAGGACTACGGTTTGAAAAAAAATCGACCATAAAATTATTTTCGGGCGAATTTTTAAAAACAATTCCTGTTTCGGAATTTTCCTCGATAGAAAAAAATTCATTATTGATAATCAGCTGAATACGCAGTTCTCCATCGTTGATAGAAAGCAAACCAACGCCCGAATATCCGGCGTGAGTACCGGAAAGAATGATTTGTGCTTTTCCGCGTGCATCTATTTTTCCGCTTGCAGCCAAGCTCATATTTTGTCCTTGATACAAGTGTAAAGTGTATTCTTGTCCGGCTCTGTCGGGCAAGTAAAGCGATATAGTTTGCGCGCGAAGTGCCGAGCTAAAACTCGCTGTAAATAAAACGATTAAAATAAGTGTGCGTAATAACATATTGTGTTTTTTATATTTTGCAAAGATACAAAAAAACTAATTACACTAATCAATGCATATCGCTGTAAGTTTCAATCACAACTTGACCTTCAAAAATATAAACTGTTTTTTCCAACGCATCGCGGAAAAAAGTGAGCGGAACAAAAATTATTCCGTCGTCATCAATGTACGGCGCAACCAAAAGTTCAAATGCTAAATTCCCGTCAATCCACACTTCGGTGCTACCAATCTCAAAAAATATATTGCTGACACTAATTATCGGCGGTAATACATCTAACTGAAAAGTTTCATAACTCAATTCTTTCACAATCGGTTGAAACGGAACGATTACAAAAGCCAATAAATTTCTGTTAAAAAGATTAGTTTCATTATCAGTTGTGTTGTAATACGGTTTCGGTGCGTTTATTATCACACTATTTACTACGATTTCGCCATTGAGTTGGGAAATTTGGCGAGCTAATTCTAATTGTACACGCTGCTCGTGAGTAAGTAAACTTATAGTTTGTTCTACTAATTTCTCATTTTTTCTGTTTTCCAAATCGGTAGCTACATTATTCAAACAAGAACGCATAAAACCAAATAAAGCAATCACGCCAAAAAGAAGTATTATTGCTATTACTGTGTATTTACTTTTTTCCTCCTCTGTTGCTCTCATAATTTTTCTATAAGATAATCCTTTTCACAATCCTCAATTTGTGTGAATATTCGCCTGTTTGGCTCGAAATAATTCCTTGTGAATCAATGCTATCGATTTTCACCCAGCCCGAAGCGTGAATAATTTTATCCGACGAAAGTAAAATGCCGACGTGGATAATTTTTCCTTCCTCATTTTCGAAAAATGCCAAATCGCCTGCTCGCGTTTCTGCCAGAAAATCAATCGTTTGTCCGTGTTCTACTTGTTGATTGGCATCGCGCGGAAGCTGAATGCTACACATTCTGTAAACAACTTGCACCAAACCCGAACAGTCAATTCCCAAAACCGATTTTCCGCCCCAAAGATACGGCGCGTTCAAATACTGCTTGGCTAAATGTATAATTCGTTCGCCATTTGTTTCATTTTCGACTAAAAGATTATCAAGTATAAAACTCAAACCATCAATCGAATACGAGAATCCGTCTATAAACTGAACTAAACTTCCGCCGACAAGTAAGATTTTTTTTTGTTCGTCGAATGAAATTCTACCGGTATGCAACGGAACTTGTATCGGCTTAAATTCGGCTTTTGCAAGTTCG
>Ga0123355_10005229_pt1 | contig 18960 bp, 10 predicted proteins | sample TergutEmb28metaG_3_FD_89872 | JGI IMG/M metagenome (GOLD analysis project Ga0123355, IMG submission 89872) | Embiratermes neotenicus P1 segment gut microbial communities from Petit-Saut dam, French Guiana - Emb289 P1 | ecosystem: Host-associated > Arthropoda: Insects > Digestive system > Gut ... | reverse complement strand
GGCGGTGTAAGACGGGAACAACTAAACCCGTTGCCCCTACCAAGGTGTTTTCGAAGAGTACAATTTTTTTTTTTCCTATTAAATGCACCCCACCCCCCCCCCCCCCCCCCCTTTTCACTGATGTTGCTAGTAGGTAGTCTGACTTACAGGCGACAGAATAAGGCGAAGCAATTTTCCAGTTGGCCGTTGACCTAAGTCGACTTGGTTATGTACTGACGCATGAATGTGTCATGCGCCAGTGACGTAATCGCTGCGTAGTCACAGCAACCCGGCGTAATGCCGATCAATTGCAGACCGGGTCATGACGTCACAATCTCCCCCCCCCACACACACACACAAACAAGCACAAGAAAACGTACTGCATTCAAATAACGGGCGGGTTGTTCTACAAAAAGCTTCTTTTGTTTTTAATTCGGTTGTATCCACTTATGCCACGATAAAGAATTTAGTGGCGCTTTTTTGCATTTAACCCTTGAAAGGGCGGAGCCCATGTAAATAAGCGTAACTAGTAACGATTTTACACTTTGGCCATTTCACCTCAGCCTCTTTGCTGGGAACGTAGGAGCCACTGGTGATGAACAAAGTGAACGGCTTCTAGACGAAATGGAGTAACGGTTATCAAGGGAGGTGGGCCCTGCTGTGTGGGGAGGTTAATGCTGGTTTCTCTGTACGGAAGATGAAACTTCCCATAAAAAAATTAACCGTAAGGAAATATAACGTAGCATTTAGTTCCCTTTCATATTGTGTTTGCGTGAGTGCAGAATATGACCAAAAATTACTTCTAATACTATAATTATTGTATAATTTGAATATTATCAAAAATGATTTTATTTGCGCATATTATAGGTTGTTTTCACAGCTTTTCAAGCACGGTGCTCTCAAACGCTTCTCTCCGTCAGCTTAAGTTCTGCTTTAACCAATTTTTACGAATTCACGGCAGATTCACATTAATACAACCAATACGTGCTCTGATATTTCGTTTCTTATTTTCATTTCAGCACTTCTGATTAATAAAAAAACCAGCTAATTTCATCTGTATTGTCGGAATTGTTGAAAATTGCTGACTAGTGTAAGCAGTTTAATAGGGAACACTTTTCAGAGGAACGTACTGCCTCCATGTTTAGGGTAGAAGAATGGAGGAATTATATTTCTCCGTAATGTCAGAAAATCTGTGCCAGACTGCACGGTGCCACATTCCACAGTATGATAGCCTTCATGTTTTTCAGGTTTGTAGTGTGCGATTGTAGAATGTCAGATATAAAACCCAATCAAAATCCATTCATGCAAAGGGCGGTCGAGTTGTAAGTCAGCAGCGGGTAGGTATGTACATTTCTATGCAGCGAGGCTGTTGTATTACGCAATTGGGCACTGCGGAGCATCATGCTAGTTTGTCTCGTGTTCCAACTGTTTATACTGACGTTGCGTGCAGCATGTACCTTGCTCGGCGGTTAGTCACGGCGCTTGAGGCGACAAGGGACTTACCGGGCGTTTTGTAGGGCGTGCGATAGCAGTGCAGCAGTGTTTGGATTATCGCTGTGAGTTCGGCTGATGTAATAGTAAGTACATACAAAGAACACTTGTGTGAAGGAAACACAGAATGTTCAGGCAACAGTCTACCTCAACCATGGAGCAGATTCCTTCGCGAGAAACCGATAGTTGCTCATCCAGTCAAGAAAATCCTCGTATGTTTCGGAACCGTAATGTTCATTACCGCTTTCGCAGAACCCTGTCACTAGACCTTACTCCGAATTAGATAAATTCAGTCCCCATCCATTCCTGATCCACCCTGCTTGAAATCCATTTTGATATTATTCTCCCCTCAATACCTGAGCTTTCCATGTGATATCTTCGCTCAGTTTTGCATGTATATCTTATATCCCCACGCACGCAAAACACTCATTGATTTTATCACCATAATATTTGTTTTATAACGATCATAGGACCTTATTACACACTTCACTTCATTTAGAGGTTTGCTACTTCTAACTTTTAGTTCAAAATTTTCCCCTCACCCTCCGTTCTCCAACAACCTCTTGTTATCAAATATGTGAGTAGCGTTAGAAACTTTTTCAAGTTTGAGACTCGTACAAAATAGCACAGAAATATTTAGTGTGCATTTGTTTATCTGGTGACTAAATCAGTTCCCAGAATACACAATTAATGTTGATCCCATTTCAACCATGATTTACGTATAACCGGACACTACGACCGTTCTGTAGAATGGAAAGGGAATGTAACCATATGGAATACAACACCTTCCGGTCTAAGGGAATGTTAATCTGTTGGGTGAACATATAAACGCGGACCACAATACATGCCATATGAAGAAATACATGCCATATGGAGACGCAGAATATCCCTCCGGCACGTTTCTCTAGAAATGCACACAGAGGAACCTGTTGTGCATGTGTGTTTTATTTTTCATAAAAAAAAAATATATAAACATAAAGAACATATATATATATATATATATATATATATATATATATATACATATACGCAAACGGAGCTAATAGCGGCAATTTTTCGGATATTTGTGGACGACAGTAATAAATATGGATTTAATTTACAAGGTCCTGCAAGCAAGAATAATATAGGGGAATGTCTACCGCTCTTTGGTTCAGGATCGTTTTCCCTTGTGCTGTCTAAAAACATAAAGAACTAGGGTAGATTCATCACTAATGTGAACACGGAAAGGGACCTTCGGGTACCGTAAAATGCGAGAGTTTTTGAGAACAATAAAAAACTATTTGGCTTGTCGAAAGGTCTCTCCTTCGTGCAGATATTTAATAGCGGCTCTTTCTTTGTATATTTTGTTCACAGTTATCAGGGAGATAATAATAATTATAATAAGCCTGGGCTTCCACTAAAAGCCGACTGCAGAGCGACAGGTAGGGGAGACATTCTCGTTCTTATGGAAAAGCGACCAAGCTGAGTTGGAAGATCCAACGAGACACCCGGATAAAAGTGAGGATTCTAATGCAACAGTTTATTAACAGAAGAAAGAAATGGATAACGAGCAACTTAAACAGAAACGAAGTGAACGAGTTAGGTTATTTTCCTGCCTACTATTTGCACAAAAAAATATATTCCGAAATTAGTTGAAAAATATTCTGTATAGCTCCTGTGCCGAGGAAATTCGAATAAAGCCTTGTGTTCTTATTGTCTGCTGTTTTTTCAGTTACATACAGACGTAAACAAATTTAGAATTACAGTATGGTGCCGTTCTGCCCAGTGCATATCTCTAAATAGCAGAGATTCAAACTGAGTCTTACTCATTATGTTACAATAATTCATTTTCTTGTCAAAGCATTTGAAAAAATATTTCTTGTTTATGGACATTTTATTTGACAACAGAACCTTGAGTGAACTCTGTGGACAGCGAATGACCCAGGAAGCTAGGTGCTGAAGTTATGTGGTGAGGTAGTAGAGAGGTGAGTCAGACACTGAGGAAAAATTTGGTTCAACAGAAAAGTTTATCCGGTAGACTGAAACTGAGCTTTACGTTGTAGGGGATGTTAGTGCTCCTTCAAACTGAGCTTTACGTTGTAGGGGATGTTAGTGCTCCTTCCTCTCTTACAAGTACCAGAATGGTCTTCGCTCAAGTTATTTTAATCTTGGTGTATTCAGGCCAGTAATATTCACTTCAAGATTAATAATATTGAAAATGTACGTGTAACATAACATAGCGGCGCTTTCGCGTAACCAGTGGAAGCGCAAAAATGCATATTGTAATCCCACATACATCATAAACGGCGCGATTTTCGTATAAAAGTTATTGGGCATGAAGTGTATGTTTCGATTTTCTCTACAACTTTTGTATGAAAAGTTTCTCATTCTAAAACGAATTCAGCGAGATATTATAATGTACAATGACCTTCACGTAGAGTACCCGTTATTCTTGTCAGATTTTAATCAAAATTGAATATTTTCAACATATTTTCGAAAAGTCTTCAAATACATTATTTAATGAGAATCATTCAACTGGCGGCCGAGTTGTTCCATGCGGACAGACAGAGATATGACGAAGCCAATAGTCGCTTTTCGCAGTGTTTCGGAAGTACCTAATTTGTGTTCAAACGACAAAATCTTTTAGTCGTTTAAAGTCTAAAGTTAACCTGAATTATATTTAAAGAGTCAGTTCTTACCACGCAATAAACACACTCTAGCTCTGTTATAAAAAGTTAACGCGGTATGGGGAAGTAATCGCTCTTCTTTATGAGATCAGACAGAATACACAAATGCACTGTCTGGGCAGAAAGTAGAATATTTATGTATTAATAATTGCCCAACGAGATGCAACACAAAGCAGTCTATTTAGTATTCTGCAAGGTCATTCTACATGTTTCGAGTGTCAACCACACCCATCATCAGGAGTACACAAAACTGTAACTACAGCCCCCGGTACTGGTACAGCTACCATCCCTCCAACGTGGCCAACGTGGCCACGTTGGAGGGAGGGTAGGTGCACAAAAAATATGAGCAGTACCGGAGGCTGTAGTTACAGTTTTGTGTACTCCTGATGATGGGTGTGGTTGACACCAGAAACATGTGGAGTGAACGTGCAGAATAATAAATAGACTGCTTTGTGTTGCATCTCGTTGGACAATTATTAATATAGATCAGCGATGCACGGAACCATAAACATAAAATGGAATATTTATATTCAATAAAATGTTCTTGAGCTAGCAGCTGCGTCAGGTTGTCGAATGCAAGTAAAGGGACATTTCGAGGACAGTCTCCATCCTCCTTATCAGGGAACTGACTCTTTATATATCTGTGTGTTAAACCGTGTGGTACATAAAGTAACGACTAAGCTTTAAAGGTTAGGGGGTTATATGTAGTTTTAAACATACGATACAGTACAGTGGAAGCTGCATTCTACGAAATGTCGCAGGAACAAGAGTGCTTCCTCTTTTTACATCGGGTTACTTTTCTTATACCGTCTAAAGAAAATAAACAGATACTACCATGCATAATTCCCGCCGAAATACATAGAAAAGTCTAGACTTGCTATGGGAAACACACAGTCTTGTATTAAATGGTTACTGGGGCAAATCTCTCAGGGACTAGAGCGGCCGGGCTGTGAAACTCACCCCATCTAATCCCGTTGAAAAGAGTGAGCGGAACTCTACATTTACTGCCCCGTGTGCCTTCAAGGCGGGACCAGGAACAGATTCGTTATGCATAAAATGTTATTCGGAAATTATCATCTTTATTGGCCGGCTTTATTTTTTCATATTTGTGTCTAACGTGTTTTTTTTTTTAGCATAGCAGCACATATTCGTGTTTAAACCACAAAGTTTCCGTGGGCAAAGACCGTAGAAAGAAGTTTGCTTCGTCGCCATTAGCAGTGTTGTCGATTTCGTATCTTTCGGTAAATGGAAAAAGTTACTGTAGCTGTTACAGTCTGTTATAAATTTCAAAGTCATCTTCCGTAAACTTGTACGGCGGCTTTTGATTGTACGGAGAGTAATCGTATTTCTTTGCCGCTAGACTGATCACTGCAGAGGGCGGCTTTATCAGTCGCTGTGCAGCAACGGTGTTGCCCGCTCTACAGCAAGCAATCAGAGACAAAAGGTACTCTGCACTTGGGGCATTCTCCCTAAGTGACAAGAAATAAACGACTCAACGGATAAAAAACCCTTTTGTGAAGCTAAAAGTTGCTCATCTAGAAGAGAAGTGTCCTGCATTTTGTGAAACCCGGGAAGTTCATTACCATTTTCACAAGATGCCGCCACTGATTTCCATCTTCATCCAGACGACACGCTCCAACATGTTTCTTTTAGACCCATCTTATCTTCACATTTATGCCTAGGTCTTCCATGTGGTCTCTTTTCTTCACGTTTTCTCACAAAAATTGTACCCATTTCTTCTCTCTCCAATGCGTACCACATGATCTGCTCATCTTAATGTCATAAACTTGGTTATCATAATAATATTAGGCGAGCATTAAAAAAAAAACTCTCATTTTGAAGTTTTCTTAAACCTGCTGCTTCCTGCACATAACCTTTCTTTTCGAAATCACATTCTGTCACACAATTTTTAATTCTCAGTGGTTTGCGTCTTTTCACGGGGCCTTTAGTGCTAAGTCACTTGTTACTGGAGCTGTCGTAACGAATGGTTGCAAAAAGTGTGCATGTTAGTATGTCATATTTGTCCCTGTTTCCACACATACAACATTTTCTGGGGTGAGTGGTCAGCATCACACGTAGGCCATTTTAACCCCAGCAAAGAATTCCGCTATGTCGTGTCATACCTCTAGTTGGGCCAGTACCGGAAGGTAGCAAATTAACTTACTGGGGCAAAACCCTTCTTGAGAAGCTACTAGTTTCTCAGCTAGTCAAGAAATTCCCCGCATGTTATGGATCCAGAATGTTCACTGCGGTGTTCAAGAGAGCCCGTCACATATCCGGAGTCAAATTAATCCAGTCAATGACGTTCATTCAAATGTTTAAGATTCGTTTTAATATTATCCTTCTGTCTATGCCTAGGTCTTCCAAGTGGATTCTGTCCTTTCCGCACCAAAACCCTGTATGCACTTGTCTTCCTACCAAACATGCCACATGCTGCGCCCGTCCTTTCACTTGCTTACCCGAATAATATTTGTTGAGGGGAGAAGTACCATTCAAGAATTGAAGTCATTGTTAACAATTCAAGTGCGCGAGATTTGAGCTTCTCACAGCGCTTGCTGAAGATTAAAGTCTTCTGCGATGTGACACCGTGTCATTAGGCGAGAAGCTGATGTTTGAATGGATCTTAATGCTGCCAATAACAAACGTCACATGCTGGAGCTGTTACGTCACGCACATACTTGCTTGTTTCACCATTAACGTTTCTTGTTCTTCAGCGTAGTGTCATCAAGATGATTACAATATAAAAGCATCACTGCCGTCAACACTGAAAATTGAACGTTATAGTGTTTCGATACACTTTGTACGTGGATTTTATACAATATTGTGTTAGTATTGGTGCGGCATTAATAGCGGTTTTTAGATAGGTGCTTTGACGTATCGGGTTGAATATAAGACACAAAAAATTACAGAGCCTCAGTAGTAAAATGCTTACGTCTCCGAAGTGATATTCCTGGCGTGCAGCACATTGCTGTATTCGCAATCGGAAATTAACCACAACTCCGCAGCAAACGTTTATCAGTGGCTCTAATTTCGACGCTGACGTGTTCCTTCTTCCCTTAACGTGCCACAAAAGAACGTGATGATGTTCAGAAACACATTTGTAACTAACGTACTGCAGTACGGAAGGCAAGTTTCTGTTAATTTGCGATCACTATTACTGGGATGCATTGCATGCCGGGGAGACCACTTAAGAGACGTAATTTTAAGAAGTAAAAGGCGCATATTAAATGGAATTTGCTGCTGACGCTAAGTAATTTTTTTGTGTGTTTCTTATATTCAAACCAATTTAGTAAAAGAGCGATCTGAAAATCATCACCTTCTGTTGCTGCATCCGATATAACCAGCAGATTTCAGAAGCTGACGGTAGCAACAGATAGACAGGTGGTGACTGGTCAAAGGCACTGGCTGTCTCTAACTCTTTGTCCTCGTTATTCAAAAATGCACAGTCGCAGAACACCCAGAGTACCGGCAGCCACATTTCGTTGTGCGCAAACTGGGCCATCACATGCTGATCGTGCGTGAAAAGCTCGTCTCTTACTCCGGTCTGTATCACTGCCAGTGCGTGCGTGATCTTGACTACTGTCGGCTAAGAAGGTGTGTGGGGAAGAATGTAGCTGTGCCTGTCACTGGACGGTGGACTGGAATTAATTTCTTTGTGCGACTGGCACCTCTCACAACAGAGAGGGTACTGAGGCCCTCTCCGTAGTGCACATGCACATTACGAGTTGAAATAGCGTCTAGCTTCAATTGCAGGAGTTATGTGGGAATACAATTTGTTAGTTTTGATGAGGTAAGGGCCTGGAAGGTGATCGTAGCCTGTTTAAAGATTCTATCATAGCATTTACCTGGAAATCCTGAGGAAAGCCGAGAAACGTTTGATTCAGTATAGCCAGTAGTCTAGGCTAAATTTGAAATCATTATTCAGAATACAAGTTTGTATATTATAGCTGTGCAGAATTGCCCTTTATAATGTTGGTTTGTTGACTTTTATTGTAGAACATTAAATACATGGGGGTAAAGTGTTTATTTTATTAAGCTTTGTCTGAAATACTTCTTAATTCCAACTTATACCTTCTCCTCATTAGCCCTACTTGAAAGCGTTGGTAATTCATCATTCAGCGTGACATTTATTTAAAAGCCCATCCCAGTGGCTGCATGATCTAACGCGTGGACCCAAGGCCGCTCGCTTGCTTGGACCGCGGGTTCAAATCCCGCCGGCAGCATGGATGTTTGTCTCGTGTGAGTGTTGTCAGGTGGTGTGTCCAATGAGTGTGATCGCGAAGCCCCGTAAGGGGAGGCCGTGACCCGGAATCGGGTCGCAGAGCCACAGGCCGAAAGAAAAAAATATAAATTATTTACAATGCACATCCGTGCAATTACACAACTTAAGCCGTTTAGCACAATTAAGCATTTTTATGCATGTAATTTGTCTGCATGCCACTAGGATCTGTAAGGTAGTGCAGTATTTGAAGAAGGTTAAATATACTGTTCATAATACGCGCATTTTTACATACAAAGCCTGCATAAACCGACATTTAGGGACGGAATCACTCTCGGAGAAATTTGTAATTTTATAGAAAACACGTGTTGCTTTACGTGCTGTACTAAGACGTCGTAGTACCCTTTTAGAAATTAACACATTTAAAATTACGGTATTTCATAACATCAATACATTTATGAGATTTCATATTAGAATTGTCTGATTTCAGGGGTTTTCAGAGTTGAAGAGTAAAATATCCTGGGTTGTCATGTCGAATGGGCTCGTTAATAGTTACTGGCGTTATGAAGGGTCTCATTGCTTTCGAAACGTCGGCAATTAACAGTAGACACGGCGCAACGTTCCCAGAACACTCGAATCTTCAGCAATACCCCCTTCAGAAATTCAGTCTCGAATATATTACGTTGTTGCTTAGCGTAGTAAAAAGTTTTTTTGTTCGTGAGTATCAGAAGGTCATTAAGGTCTTTAAAATTTGAGAATTATTTCTCTCTTGATTGTTAAGAGGAAAAAATGTACGAATAACATTGACAGTTTTAATTGGTTATTCCTTCTTATTCCCATTTTCCCACTATCTCTCATTTTAAAATTTCGGTAAATTTCAGTGATTAGTTACAAGCATCCAAGCATGCAACCACAGCAGATGAACTGACTTTAACAGAGTCCCATTAATTTACGCTTACGCTAGTTTGATCATTTCATGAGCTGTTGCCTCGTAAACACGAAACTCACCCTAAAATTAATATTTCTTCTTCTCCCTCATTTCCCTTCCTGTCACTCTTTTTCATCTGGTCTGGCTGCGTGCATTAAAACCTTCAAATGGATTCCACAAATAATTTCCCTTCGTAAAGGAAGACGAATAAAAGCAATCACGAACGGCGCAGGCTTTTCTGTAGGGCTGGGTTTAAAATACTTGAGCTCTAATTTCTCGTTCTCCCTAAGACTTTATGGCATGCTGCCAAAGAAAAGGGATACCTTGAACTGCCCTTAATATGGCGACCTGCTCGAAAACTGTGCTGTATTTACTAGATTACCTTCATATTCTGGAGGCCTTAGGCTCTAATCTCTGCCTAAATATCAGTTGATTTAAATTTCGTATGACGGTTCTCATCGGCATCGTGTGATAGTACCTTAAAAAAGGCGAGTTCCGTTCCTTATGCTTCAAAACTCATGAGATATCATTACGTTTACTCACTGGACGCTCTATAAATTGTACAGCAGACATAGCGCCATAAACGTAAGAAAGCTATGTCATTTTGTTTTTCTTAAACCTAACATCTTCTGATGAAAACAAATTGTAACCAACACATTGCTCTTCATTGTTGTTCCAACCTATTTATTGTATTTATTCGTCGTTTAAATTGTTCCTAGTATCTTTCTTCTCATTTTCCATTCCAGTTACTCGAAGTAGTTGTTTACATTATTCAGAATATTACTCCTTCCCCACTTCCGTTTTCTTATTTCCTTTCCACTTGAAGTAAATATAACTGACCATGGGCCGCAGTACGATTCGCGGAGAGGCTTGTTAGGATGTGAATACAAATCGCAACGTTTGGAAATGTACGTAGCTTATGTAAATAACACAGGAGTTGTAATTACTGGTTTGAGTGGAATATTTCGCACCTTACTGAACGAAATCAATGTAAGTATTGGCAATTATTTGATGTCTATCAGTGCGCAGCATGTTTCAGTCGTGGCTGGCGCCGATTGCGGATGGCCTTCATGATACGAACAATGAGGTAGTGAACTCCGTTGTCTTTTTTCGGCTAAATAGTGGCATTGTGAACGTGCTAATAAACCCCGCCGAGGATCTTGGTCACATGGTGTTGAATGAATGGTTTAACCATAAATTCCGTTAGGGCAACGGCCCCTTGCTTAGAAGGGATAGCTAGAGAGGACCTTGCCAGGGGAGTTAGTCCTAGTGAGGCGGATATTCCGCTTCTTGTTGAAATCTCACCACGATGACCGGATTCGTGCATTGCGTCTCCGCTGTCCATCAGTCGTCTTCTCGAAGACATCCCACCATCTGATCTTCGGTCCTCCAAGATTCCTCTTCCCGATCCTTGGGCACCACATTGCAGCAGCGTAGGTCCATTTCGATAGGTTAATTCTTGCTACATGTCCTCCCCATCTCCACTTCAGCATCTGCGCCCATGCAACTTTTTTTTTCATGCCGATCATTTTTTTAACTTCGATGTTTCGAACCTTCATATTATATTAGCGACAGCTAATCAAGTTTGATTCCCCGCCCCCTCGCAATTTACGGGTTGTCGAACCGAGTGGCCACCAGCCAATCGGAAAACCCAATTCAGAATTTAAGCCGAAGAAAATATCGGATACAGCGACGTCCAAGTGCGTGTGAGGACATAATCTGAGCTAGCCACTTGACTAGCGAACATAACTCGGTGGTCTCGGTACCCAACCAGGGATTCGACATTTGACATCCGACAAGCGAACGTAGCACTCGGTCCTTGGTCATTTGACGAGTGAGCATACCCACGTCACTTTGTATATGGCTTCCGAAAAGTAAACCTAATATTTTGCGATAAGATTTCGAGGAGTTGACATAAGATTCTAGTTTTGATGGGCGAGAAAATATTAAGCCACTCAAAATTTAAAAATAACGTCTTATTATAAGCTTACCGCGACGTGGTTTTATCCTAATTATTTGTAAGCGCTGCGACTTAACACTTTTCGTACAAACAACCGTCACCAACAGTGGGCAAATATGAACGAACCAATATTTTACCCAGAAATATGACTACGTAATTGTTTGGTCCTGCACCACCAACGCCCAAGAGTTTCAACAGTCGATAGTTCTCGGGTTTTGCTCCCAAATAATTCCTAACATAAATGTTATGTTTCTTACTTGACGTGGCCTGTCATAGCTAGCACGGAACTCAGAAACTCAGCAGCTCAGCAACTAAGTACCTTAACGTTCTTTTTGCAACGCCGTTGCCAAGACGCCTCTTCCAGTCCTTGAAGGAAACGTAGAGATAATGCATTTTGGCTCAAGAAGAAAAATCTTTCACAGAGCATCGATCGGCAGGTTACTTAATGACTGGTAGCGAAGTGATGATAATGACGTGAAGGAGAACAGAAACCGCCGAGTGAGTGATGAGGAGTCAGAGGAACTTGACAAAAATGGAGCGATAAGCTACACGTCTGCCTTCTGCTGTTTATTCTGTATAGACGCTACCATGTCTGATGTGGAGTTCCCATGGCGGTTTATCCCTAATGTTGATTCTGGTTTTGGGTTTTTGCACCTCGTAGCAGTGGGCTGTGTTACCGACTTGTTGCTTTTATCTTTTTCATCAAAAAGAACAATGACAGAATGCTTTTAAGGTATACAGGCAAGTTTTTCTCCTGACCACAGGGTGTAGGAAGGGGGCTATGACCCGTTCGGGGAGAGAACATGTTTGTATAGTCAGGTGGACCGCAGACCAAGGGAAGGGGGACCGCCTACCAATACTTCCTCTTGTTACTAATTTCTACATTGAAGATGGCGATAGCGCGTTCCTACAAAACATCGACAACGCCACCAAACGACAGAAGGTGCAAAAAACGCTAAGTAGGATCAACGCTAAATACTACGTCGTCTATCGACAAGTAGGTAAAAATATTTTTAGACACTATGCCGTATATCGATCACTTTATGGGACAAAATGTAGGTCTGTTTGTGACTCCTGTCCGGGTGAGAGCTTGGCACTACTATAATGGATCATATTTCCTCTCCACCGCGTTTGTCTAATTTGTCTCATATTAGTGGCATTTCATGACACTATTGTACATTACTTTATTCGGTTGTGCTTACTTAATACTTTGAAGAGGGTGTTTAACAAGTATGATATAGCTGTATGGACATGAAGTATCACGCTTAGCGCAGGCCCTAATGATAGTCTTTTGTGAATACGGTACTGAATCTTCGTGTTCCATGAGAGAGAAGGAATTTCTAGACCAGATAAGGGGCTATTAGTTTCTCAAACAAAAAATGAGTCCCTTTTGAGTTATCTGCCTGTACATAACGTTATACTGAGAATCATGATTCGTTATTCCTTATTTTCGATCCACAGTCTATTAAAATACTGAGACCTCGTAAACTTCTGTTTCAATTCACAAGAATACAATGAATTTTTTAGAACAATTACGCAAGTACCGTCCAATAAAATGTTCTCTTTATACGTTGTGTCAGTTTGGACAGTATCCTTACCCATTTTTTTTTTTATTTCAGTGAGGAAGTAGCCAAGCACTGGCAAGGAAAATGTACAAGTAGGACAACTAATGATGTTTAGGAAAATTTAGAACTGGAACACAAGCGTGGTTTGGGTTTGTAGGTTATTGCTCTTTAGTTTGTTTGTTGTGCTATCCAATTTCTCCACACTTTTCTTTTGAACACTAAGATTCACAATATTAATCCCAATGTGTGCGCGAAATGACTTCTTCGGGCACATATATTTCACCAATTCCAGGAACTCTGCTGTTGAGACAGGAAAACCTTACATATTTCCCATAATTTATATGGAAAGTTGTGATTATGGTAATATATATGCGTGTCTGCTCCCTGTAACGCACTTGAGTAGTTAAGGCATCCGGAAGCTTGGCATGAACATCGTGAAACTAACCGACAAATTGGTTTCATGCTTATATTTTGATCATGCAAATTTCTGAGGTGGGAGTGATATCAGCGTTTATAGAATAATTGATCTTCGAGGAATAAGTAAATTTCGTGAATCAGGTTTTTGTTACATTTTAATGTAGCACAACAACATGGCTTCCTCGCGAGATTATTAGCTTCTTGAGCTTTAGGTTTATTGGAGATAACTGAAGAAAAATTGAGCTTGGCGTACGAGTTAACTAACTATACAGCGGAGCGTGGCATGTGAGATAAGTAATTACACAATGAAGCCTGGCATGTGGGATAAATAATGAAACACTGGAGCCTAGCGTGAGATAAGTAATTACACAATGAAGCCTGGCATGTGGGATAAATAATGAAACACTGGAGCCTAGCGTGTGAGGTAACCAATGAAACAATGGAGTCTGGCGTGTGAAATATCTAACGAAACAAAGGACCCTGGCATTACAGATAAGTACTGAAACAACTTAATCTCCGATGTGAGATAACTAATGGCACAGTGCAGGCTGGCATTTGAGATAAATAATGAAACAGTGGAGCCTGCGATGTGAAATAATCAGTGGAACAATGCAGCCCGGCATGCGAGATAACTAATTATACAACGGAGCCTGGCGTGTGAGATAACCAACGAAACAATGCAGAGTGGCATGTCATATTCTGTATGGAGATGGATCATTCAGTTAAATTACGTAAATTTTACTCTCATAATCTTGTGCCTGTGCTAGCTTTATTTTATAGAATGGAGCCTTTGATGCAAAGTCGTGTCTTTTATGTTCTCGTTTTAAAGTAAACAGTTCAGATCTTTATCACTAATCGTTTTCAATGGTATAGAAATCATATTTCATGTAGTACAATACAAATATTATCAGAGCTCGAAGAATATAAATAATAGTGAAAACAAAAGTCTGTTTGCACGTGGTGGTCTGTCATATACCTGCAGCACACAGAACGGGTTCATTAAAACGCGGCTAATATGATTGGTGCGCGATGACGTTGGAAAGTGCGTTGCCATGGTGATCCGTATTGTAGACCTCTATATTGCATACTGGGGTTATTTTGATGGTATAGTTTCGCAATTTTTGCATAAATAAGAGCACGTCTTTTATTTCTCCCCGACAGCATGGCAACGCTAGCTGTGGAATAAATATCGAACATCTCCGTCGGTGCTTTGTCCATTAGCAACTTAAATTAGCTTACAGAATTTTACAGAGTGATGTTTCATTCATCAAACCCTTTCACTCAATCACGTAGTAAATATGTGCAAATAGCATCTCGCATTTAATATGAACGTACAATTAAATATTCAGTACTCTGTGCCAGGTATTGTGTCGCAGCGGAATGAAGAAATTGGGTAATGAGCATGCACGTTTTCTGCAGAGGTTTAAAACGCCACTTGCTGTATTGTCTCTTATAAATTAGGTCTACCAGTTGTGCAGCAGTTAGTGTATAAATGTCAGTCTTTCCTTTAAGCGAAATTATGGAGAGAGGGTAGAAGTACAGACACACTCATTCTTAACCTTGTCACTGGACCGATGTAAACGGTCAGTTTTACGCCCTGGTGCTTTTGCCCGGGGTAAAATCCCCGATATCCGTCGAGGGCGTGGGCCCCACAGCTGGCCTGCCTGGACGATTTGGAAAAAAGTGAAAAATCCCTTATTCCTTCCGGAAAAAAAATCCCGAATCGCCAGTCCATAGCCTAGTTGGGTTATCAAATATCGTTAATGTAAGCAATTGTTTCTTGAAAGATGTCCTTGTAAGAAAAGGCCGCGTATGTTGAAATCTGTTGACAGATTCAGTGACTAAAGTCCTTCAGTGTCTTACAACACGAGGAATTGATTGTGGGCTGGGAGAACTAGGTGGAAGGGCAGGCATAGAGTGGGAAGGAGAGGAAGGGAGAGGAAAATGAGAGGGAAGAAGAAAACGAAAGAAAAAAATTGGAGAATTATGAGGAAAACAGGAAGAAGGGGAAAAAGAATAAATGAAGGACGAAAAAGAAGAAACTATGGAGGATGGAAGGAAGGAAGGGAAAAGAAAGAAAGAAAAAGAAGATATGTTAGAAACAAGGGAAAACGAGCAAAAAAATATTCGAATCCTCTGAGTACGCCATTACAAGAGCAGTGTATGTGACGACAGCGGACGCCCACACGCACTGCGTGCCGTGAATGAGCGTAGATGGTAGAGTAGGCGTGGTGATGAAGATAAGGTTTACTGATAGAGCTGCTGATGTGTCATTGCCACATATTTGCAACTAAGACGCCTACCATTATATACTACTTCTCTGTCATATCTGCCCTGCCGGTTATCTAAGCGCCTCCGCTAGGCGTTTTTCGTAAGAGGCAACCGGAAGTACTGTTGGTGGGATGAAAGACTTGAGACAAGTTTAAAGGAGTTTTCAAACAGTGAAATGAAGCCAATCTTCAGTGATGAAAATATATGGCTGAAGAAATAAATTATGTACGAATTCTTGTTTTTAAGCTTTCGCCGTGTTCTAAATGTAATTTGTTCCTTTTTGGGTAATTCCCCGGCGTCTGAGTTCTAATTGCCGACGTTGCGGAACTCACTATCGGTTCCATCTTCATAGGCAGATGAATGAAGTATACCTCATTCAACTGCCTATGAAGATGGAACCGATAGTGAGTTCCGAAACGTCGGCAATTAGAACTCAGACGCCGGGAATTTACCCAAAAAGGAACAAATTACAAATTATGTACGAAGTTTTTCAAGACTTTTCTTCAGCTCTCATTGTTCCCACACTCTTGTAATATGCTGTTACCTGCAAAATGGTACTTGTCCCTAAAGACGGGGACGGATACTTTATGTGGAATGATAGTAGCCCAACCCGACACAGCACGGTACATCCTATCCCCAAAGAAATTAAATTAGAATGAATTAATTTATTCGTGACGTCGGTTTTAGTGACAACCGGTCTCCTTAATTGAGTTTAAAAGCCTTTTCAACGATCCTAATACATCAAGGAAGTTATTCTAGAAATTCACACACTTACAGTTTATTCATTCTACTACATATTGGGAGTTAGCCCTGCTATCTTACTCAGCTATGCAGGAAGAAGGAAGCCTGACGGACCCAGCACAGCGCCCTACATTTTCTCTCGCATCCCATACACCTCAAAAATTGAAAAAAACCTAAACTTGGCGGTTTTAAGAAATTGTAGCAATGGACATTTTCAAATAATGTTCTTATACCTCTCGCCTGATGATCAGAGTTGATACAATTCCCGAAAAAATGCATGTGCAAAACATACTTCAGACAACGTGCAGTGTCATGACAAATTATTGGTATATAATGAAACAGATACTGACTACGGGCTGGACGGTCTGGGATCGAATCCCGGTGAGGACGAGATTTTCCGCCCGTCCAGACCGGCCCAGGGGCCCACCCAGCCTCCTGTAAAATGGGTACCGGTTCTTTCCCGAGGTTAAAGTGCGGTCGGGGCGTGCTGCTGACAACTCACCCCCTTCTAGTGCCACGGTAATGGAAGAGTAGAGCTATACCTCTACCCACCCTCGGGGCCACACCGGACCTGTAACGGGATTACTTTACCTTTATAATGAAACAAATACTGTCACAAACGTTTATAGGATCGATCTTTTCCTCCAGTAAAGTAAGCAATGCCAACTTCCAAATCCTTCTGAATTCACTGTTCTTAGTCAGGTTACTATTTGATTTTACATTAAGCAGCCGTATATACACTCTTTCAGTAACAGACAACCATTTCTTTACCACTCATACATCTTACACTCAGAGGAACAGGCCAGCATTGCTACATATTTCTCTGACATAACGGTTTTATTAGAGTAACTAAGGATTTCATTGACACCTTATTTCGTACTGATACGGATTTGTGTCCTCGTTTCACATTTTTTTAAATCATCTGTTGAATTCAGTTTGAAAGACTAAGTACTGTTTTGTTTGTGGTTTGCAAATTTTATAAGTAGCCTATATACGATCTGAAATATAAAATATGAATAAAGTATAATTTGAACAGTAAAAAAAAACGTAAAGTGTACCCTTGTAATGCACTGACGCTCTGTACAGGCCGTACCGCCCATAGGGGGAGTAGAGGTATAGCTCTACTCTTTCTTGACCACGGCACTAGAAGGAGGTGAGGGGTTAGCGTCACGATTCCGTCGCACTTTACCCCCGGTAAAGATCCGGTACCCAGTATACAGGAGGCTGGGTGGGCCCCGGGGCCGGTCTGGACAGGTGTGGAAAATCTTGCCTCCACCGGAATTCGATCCCCGGGCCGTCCAGCCCGTAGCCAGTCGCTATACCGACTGAGCTACCCGGCCCACAATTTAAATAGTACTTCAAAAACTTTTAAGTAGCTCCAGTAAACGGCATTTGGTCTTCAGATTTGTATATTATTTTGACTTGCACCGCACAACTGTCATACTTACACTCTGTCTGTTCCTAATAAAAAAGTGCAAAACGTCTCCAGTTTGTGGATAAGAGAAGTACTGCAGAGTTTCTGTACTTTCAAACAAGTAAGAGAAATTTTATTTGAACAAGAAGTTACACGACCGCGATAAGCTGAACCCACATTTATATCGAAACAGCCTTCTCCATTTTATGTCGCGATTCATTGACGTGATCTGATCCCTGGAAATAACTTTGAAACTTGTTTTACATGTATTTTAAAGCATGGTGGGGAACAAGTTCGAGGTCAGAGCTATTAATTTTGACCATTACGGGTTTTGTTAAGGTCTGTGAGGCAGGAAATGAGGTCGCATTAGAACCGAGCGACTGTAGGGCAACAGTGACCCAATTCTTTGATCACGTACGATCAACCTTCTACATTTGACTCATCCCTTTCCTGCTTCTGCGGAAATAATGTTCATTTATTTAAAAAAAAAATGGAGTCCGACCCTGGCGACGTGGTTACTGCTCGGTATATGCCACTGGTTATGTTTAATAATTTTACACCAATCACCAAATATGCTCTAAACCTTGGGTCTCCAACTTTTATATAGCATAGGGCCACACCCTTTTTTGTGGACTGGCTCGCGGGCCGCACATGAAAAAATAACAATAAGTGGTATACATTACTGCCTAAATTATTGCGCAATTTTTATGATATATACACATTTTACAAATTTGGGCGCGAACCGCATAAGACATACGGCCAGCGGGCCTAAGTCTTCTCAGTATTTTAGTAAACATTACGAATGACCAGTTTCAGAATGAGTTATGTTGTGTTACATGCTCCATCCACAAACGTTCAATCTCAGCTCGTAGATAACAGAGAAAAGAGACTCCCCTCTATGATATGCTTGATGTTAAACTGTTTCATCTACATCAGCGTGTACGTAACAGCGAACCACTGTGTTATTCACTGACTCACAGTAACCACGTCCCTATCCTATGTAGAGTTGTCGCGCTACTCCACGTCAACTTTCACCCAGTGTTCCTTTGTTCTTAGATCAAATCAACCGCTAATTACACCTATCGGAGTGCTACCATCTGGTTGCATTATGTTACATTACGTACTGAATGCTCAATTGCTTTTTAGTCCCATTCTTTACCACACAGCGAAGAAAATCTTTTGGATTATAAACTAAACTAACTAAACTAAACTCCGTGGCTTTAGTCCGCGAGCGAACCATACCGACAGAGCGGCCGCCGCCGGTAGGCGAAGTTAGTGCCAACTTTTGCGGATAGAGGGGTGTCACGTG
>Ga0123355_10005228_pt1 | contig 18961 bp, 1 predicted proteins | sample TergutEmb28metaG_3_FD_89872 | JGI IMG/M metagenome (GOLD analysis project Ga0123355, IMG submission 89872) | Embiratermes neotenicus P1 segment gut microbial communities from Petit-Saut dam, French Guiana - Emb289 P1 | ecosystem: Host-associated > Arthropoda: Insects > Digestive system > Gut ... | reverse complement strand
ATCGGCAAAATTACAGCATACCGCAGTCCCGGCGGATTTGGTGTAAGGTTAGACGCCGGCAATGCCGCAACGGGAGCGGAAATTTCGCCCTACTATGACAGCCTGCTTGTAAAAGTAACAACGCACGGGCGCGATTACCATTCGGCAATTGCAAAGGCAAAACGCACAATAAGGGAAATGCGTATCCGCGGTGTCAAAACAAACGCACAATTTTTGATTAACATTCTTGAACACCCTGTCTTTATTGCAGACAAATGCCATACGACTTTTATTGACGATACCCCCGAACTTTTTAATATCTTAGAACCGCAGGACAGAGCAACTAAAATCCTAAAATACTTAGGCAATAAGGCTGTTAACGACAAAAAAGCTGTGCCGACCTCTTATGTTGCGCCGCCCTTACCCGTTGTCCCTGCGGGAAAACCCAAAGACGGACTAAAGCAGCTATTAGATAAAAAAGGTCCCAATGCCGTTAAAGAGTTTTGCTTAAAATCCAAAAAACTGCTTATTTCTGACACAACTCTCCGTGACGCTCACCAATCGCTTTTAGCAACCCGTGTGCGTACACGCGATATGGCGGCAGTTGCCGAATATATGGCGCATACACTATCAGACGCATTCGCGATTGAAATGTGGGGCGGCGCAACCTTTGATGTTGCCTATCGTTTCCTTAATGAAGACCCATGGGAAAGATTAGCTATTTTACGCGAAAAAATGCCTAATATTCCCATGATGATGCTTTTAAGAGGCGCAAACGCGGTAGGCTATACCAGCTATCCGGACAATGTTATAAGAGAATTTATTAAAGAAGCGGCAAAAAGCGGAATTGATGTATTCCGTGTCTTTGACTCGCTAAACTGGATGCCAAATCTCGAATTATCTATCGAAGAAGTCTTAAAACAAAATAAAATTTGTGAGGGCTATGTTTGTTATACGGGTGATATTTTGGACAAATCCAAAAATGTCTATGACCTAAAATACTATGTCAACATGGCAAAAGAGCTTGAAAAACGCGGTGTGCATATTTTGGGTATTAAAGATATGTCGGGGCTGCTAAAACCCTATGCCGCGTACGAATTAGTAAAAGCATTAAAAAATGAAGTCGGTTTGCCTATTCACTTGCACACTCATGATACCAGCGGCAACGGTGTTGCAACACTTCTTAAAGCTGCTGAAGCCGGTGTTGATATTGTTGACACTGCCATTTCTTCCCTATCCTCACTAACTTCACATCCCTCATTAAATTCTGTTGTCACCGCGCTAGAGCGCACCAAACGCGACACGGGCATTTCAGACGAATCCTTGTGGCCGCTATCAAATTATTGGGAACATGCAAGAGGCTTCTATAAGCAGTTTGAAGAAGGTTTAACATCACCCGCTACAGAAATTTACAAATACGAGATTCCCGGCGGTCAATACTCTAACCTAAAACCGCAAGTAGAAAGTTTGGGATTAGGAGAAAGATTTAGAGAAGTCAAAGAAAAATATAAAGAGGTCAACGATATGTTGGGCGGCATTGTCAAAGTTACACCGTCTAGTAAGATGGTGGGTGATATGGCAATATTTATGACCCAAAATGATTTAACTGCCGAAAACATCGTCGAAAAAGGCAAACACCTAAATTATCCTGATTCTGTCGTTAGTTATTTTGAAGGCATGATGGGTCAGCCTCAAGGCGGCTTCCCGAAGGATTTACAGCAAATTGTGCTTAAAGGCAAAAAAGCTATTACAGGCAGACCGGGTGAGAGTCTAAAATCACTAGACTTAAACGAAGTCAAAAATGAAATGGAAGCCTTTTGTCCCGAGCCTAGCAATCAAGATGTCTTGTCATATTGCTTGTATCCAAAAGTAATAAAAGACTACTTTGCTCACAAAGCAGAATATTCTGATTTATCCAATCTTAACACCGTTGCTTTCTTTAACGGGCTAAAAAAGGGCGAAGCAACTGAAATTGAAATAGAGCCTGGTAAAACCTTGTTTGTAAAATTAGTAGCAATCTCTGAGCCTGATGACGAAAATGTCCGCATTGTCGAGTTTGAACTAAACGGAAAGCGCCGCTCTGTTGATATTGTTGATAATTCTTCAGGAAAAGTTGCCGCTGCTGTCATTATGGCAGATGTTTCAGACCCGTTGCAAATCGGCGCGTCAATTCCCGGCATGGTAAGTAAAGTTTCTGTCAAAAAAGGCGATATGGTAAAGAAAAATCAGGTTCTTGCCGTTATTGAAGCTATGAAAATGGAAACCACCGTCATGAGCAAAGTCGACGGCGAAATTGCGGAAGTATTGGTCAAAGAAAAACAATCAGTCAAAGCCGGAGAGTTAGTAATAAGAATGAAGTAAGTAATGCAGGTAGAAGTAAAAGGTATCGTAGGGGCGGGCATTGACAGCCCGCACAACATAACAACCTCATGAAAAAACCAAAACAAAACTTTATAGATAAGGCTATTGAACTTGACACCAAGCAAACACCTTCAGACAAACTCTTCAATCGTGTGGGGCTTATTTGCGGTTCAGTAGCTTGCGGTTTTTTAGTACTCTGTCTTATCTTTCACCTTACACTGCCATCAGTAGGTTTTTTCTTGTGGCTAATTTTATTCTATCCCATACTTGTTCTTGTAATTGTCACCCTTTCATGTTCAATAGGGCAACTAATCCGCAACCACTACTTTTCTGCCCTTTTTGCCTGTATTCTAGGCTCTCTTGCCCTTCTTGCCCTCATTATCACCATCATCTACCAAGCCGCAGTATATAGCACTGTTTTCTTAATCCCCTTTCACCTTCCCCCTGTAGGTTGGTATGTGCTTTAATTAGAATTATTTATGTTATGCCAATTATAAAAGGACTGCTATGTTTTAGCAGCCCTTTTTTGGTTTTTTTGTGAATTAGAGGAAACGAAGATGAAGTTGTTGTGTTTTTTTGCGAGTAGATTTTTGAGTGGATTTTTTGTTTCTTTTTGCCCCATAAGCGTACTAGCCGTACGCAAAAGGGGCAAAAAAACATAAAAGACACCAAAAAGATACCGACAAAAACACAAAGTGCGTTAGCATGACAACTTCATCAGAGTTTCCCTTTTACAGTTCGTCGTCTGTGAGGTTGTAGGGGTTTTGGTTATTGAAGTTGGATTCTTGGAATGAGGATTGGGGCATGGGTTGACCGGCGTTTAGCATCATGGGGTTGGCGGCGGGATATTGTTGTGCGCCGCCGGAGCCTAACATCATGGGGGGGGGTGCTGCGCCGTAGCCCGGGCCGCCTAGGTAGCCGAACGGGGGTTCGGCGGCGAGGCTTTGGGAAATTTTCAGCATTTGCTCTTCCATTTCTAACTCGGCTATTAAGAGTGCTTCCAGTTCAGCTTTTGTGCGTTGTCTGCGTTTTATGACGGCGATTACAATGAGCAGAATAATAATCAGTAAGATAATTATCGCTAAGATTATGCCGTACATCACAGGGCGCATTTGAACATCTGCCCAAATCCGTACGAAGACATTGGGATTAGGAAGGTCATCATTGCGGGCAGTGAAAGTAAACTCGTGTATGCCGACAGCATCAGAAATTCGTACGGTTATATCTGAACTGCCTCTGCCTCTAAAGTCTAGGACTAGGTAATTACCGTCGCGTGATGCTGCAACAATGACGGAACTCCTTGAATGAACTGATACGAGTGTTAAGACATCGTTTTCGGGGTCTTCTACAATGCTGCTTACATGTCTGCGGAACTGTGTCTGACCACCGCCAATAAACTCGTAATAGCCCACAAAAGTCGTGCGCAATTCTGGCGGACGATTTCTAATGCTTCGGACAGTAAAGTGGCGTATCGCCGGGGCATCGGGTGAACCGTGTACACCGATGTGCGCTATAAGATAAGTTGTGTTTGCTGCTATTGATTCGTCACTATCTCCATACCGCCATGAATTTGCACGAATTGACCAACGCGTAATTTCGTCCTCGGGGTCTAAGAATACGGGAAGTTCGGAATTAGGTACCTCAACGCCGTTTCGGAATATCGTAACATTCGTAGAGGTTCTGTCAACTAAATCTAAGCCGTGGATATAGAAGCCTTCGCTGTGAGGTACTTCAACAGCAGCTGCTTTTTCTGCATCAGTTCTGTCCCGCTGCCAAGTAGTATCAGCGACAAATTGGTCTAACAGCCTTGAGGGTGTAATGCGGTGTGTTGAGAACTGCGGAATACTTAAAACATTATTGATGTGAACATCATAAGGACTGCGGGTCACATACACCACAAACCTTACCACTATAAACTTATCGTCAGTTGTTATGCTTTGGTTATGGGCACGGCTGGCGGCTATCTGCGCGCTGTTTTGTCTGAAGTTATCAATACTAAACGGATAACCTGTCACACTGCCGCCCTCATAAGGCGCAGGAATCGGGAAGAATCTTGAGAGTATAGGTCCGGGTCCGTCTGCCACCAATAGGTGGAATTGGAACTGGCCGTACACACCTGCGCTGGGCTGTATCCTGACCGTTTGCAGGTTGAACAGCGATACTACAGCATGCGGATTTCTTGCATCAAGTCCCACAGAGGGGTTAGCTATCCTCAAGAATGTATCACCTCCGCCTTGCCAATGATTAGTATCATAAGGATTAGTGTCGGTAAAGAAGTCTAAGATATTGACATCTACGGGACTGACATTTCTCTCGCCGCCTTGAGCAAATATATGAATTGTGGCAACGCCGTCCGCACCTACAGAAGCCTCATGCACAGGATTTATGTCCGTCCTTAGCGTCGGCGCGTCGTTTGCGGTAGTCAAAATAATTCTAAGCGGAGCTGCTGTCCTTAAACCTGTTATCTCTGAACGAATATGCAGGTATGCCGTCACCGTTGTACCTCTGTATCTTGTCAAAGCATTAAAGACAATCGTGGTATTAGGTACTCCGTTTCCTGCAGCAGCCGCCGTATGCGCGCTGAATAACGCGCCTTCTCGTTCTGTGCTGCCGTTTAACCCCATATACATAGCGTTTTGGATACCGGGTCTGCCGCTTATAGAGTCAAACGAAAATATAGGGTTGGGATTTTCGGGGAAAACAACTCGCTCGAAAACTATTCTATCAGATACGCCAATTCTGTTAGGAATTAAATCCGTATGCGACAACACACTGGCAATGTCTAGACTTGCAGGTGCATCGGGAGATACAGCAATGGATAGCTCATGCATACTTGGTATTACATTATCATTATACCAAATAGACATATTGCTTGGTAAATTGTCCGCATAATCTGTTGTAAACTGCGGAGTTGACGGCCAAATAACCACATAGATTAAAGTAGTTGCCCATTCTGCAGCTCCTTCGCGTAAATCTGTCGGGTGATTACCCATTACATCGCGCACAGCAACTTCGTACACTACTTTTGTCGGAAGGTGAGCGTTTTGTACAGTGCCTGCAAAATTAACACGGTGGTTAATGGTAAATCTCAGCAAAGGATTTCCGCTTACTGTAATGCGCTGGTAAGAAACAGCACCCATTGGATTTATTTGAGGACTTGAAACTATAGCTCCTGTATCTGCATTAATCTGATGAGTTGCTATCCATCTTACATCAACATGAGGAATAGTATCATCTAGGTCACGGTCGCGGAACAGCACAAAGTCAGAATCCCCTGCAGCACCTATATTACCTTGCTCGAATACTGTAAAGGTTCTTGAATTCTCGCTTCCGCCAACACCGCCTACAGCACCTCTTCCGTGGAAAGAAAGGAAATTGCCGTCAAGATGGTTAAATTCAGCATTTGGTGTCCAGCCGTTGTTAGCAGTATTCCCTACGGCAGCAGGTCTTGAGTTTTGAATGCGTAAGTTTAGCCTAAAGTCGCGCGAATTAGCATGCTCGTCATCTGTCCTTGCATTACATCTTGTCACCACAATTAACAGCGGCAGCGCACCCAATACACCTTGCGGATTAGAAGGGGTACGCGTAAGAGGTCTTAACAACAACGAGCAGCCGGAAGGCGAAATCGTAAAGCTGTTTAAATCTACAAAGCGCCAAAACTCTAATACACCTAAAGCAATATTAACAGTAGGATGTAAAGCCGGGTCAAAACGCACGACTCTATCAAACAGGTGTCCTGAACCAATGATGTTGTGACGGAATGATGCTACTAAATGGTTATCGCGGTTTTGGATAAAATCTGTCGAAAGAGGATTTATAGCCGCGCCGTGAACTCCGCCCACTTCGCTTACATTTATCAACGAATACACACGAATATCGTATCTTGTATTTAAAGCGCCGAAATCGTTATCCACTATCACCGTTGTGTTACGGTCAGAAGAAGCCGGGTGTCCGACTAGCGGAATAACCACATTTATATCGTCAGGCTCTGCATCAGCCTGCTCTTGCGCCGAACGCACTGTGACAGTAGTTTCCCTTACTGCATCAGAACGGAAATTTAACGGCGAACGCATGGTAGTTACACGAAGCTCGACTCTTTGCCATAAAGGACCTTGAGGGTCTTGAACATCAAACACTACCGTGCTAAAGCTTTGCTCATCATTCAGACCAATTCCATGGAAATTATGCGCCGAGATAGTAAAGGCTTGACGACCTGAAGGTCCGAAGGCACCGTAGTCAATCGCAATAATACCGTCACCGGAACGCGGCTGATTGTCTATCATAAAGTTAGCCACACCGAAATTACGCAAAAATAATCTTTCATTATCGCCTCTGTCCGCATCGTATACAAAATGCAATAGTTCGAACGAAATCTCATCACCAACATACATTCTTACATCGAATCTTCCTGACTGAGCGTCACGGGATAGACCCAAAGCACTCCAATCAGGGTGAGAATTAATAAGCGCAGGCGGTGTAGATTCTATCCTTATCTGCAGCCTAAGCATTGTCCTTGCGTTTTGCTCGTCATAGACAGGGATTGCAATATTTAATCTATCCACAACACCTACTGCCCTAAACTCTAACGATAAGGGCGAAGAGGCACCTTGAGTAAACGACGAATACAGCATATTGTGATTCGTAAACGGTGTAAGTTCTGAAGCACCTGCCGAAAGAGCCTCATCACTGCCGGGACGGGTAATAACCGCTGTACCAAAACGAATTCCCCACGGTCTTTCGTGTGAGGCAACAATAAAGTCACCCAAGTGACCGCTGCCGGATACAAAGTCTGCTGCCGCTTGGCTAAAGTTACGGTTTTGGTCAGAGGCTTGCTGCCACCAGCCTGTAGTACCGTCAAAGCCGGGCTGTAAGTTATTGATTGTGCCGACTTGTCTTGCGCCGTTGTTTGTAAATGCATTTCTGCAGCCTACAGCAAGTCTAAACCAATCGCCCGTGCGAAGGGTTATAAGCTGCTCGCCCATAATAATCTCGGGGGTAAGCGTGGGGGGTGAATTATTAAATCTAATCTCAAACGAAATCGTAGCACGGCGCTCTCTATCTAAGGCAGAACCCGTCCAAGGACCAAATCCGCCACCCATAGCGTCAGCAAAGACAAACTCTAAAGCACCTGCCCTGTCTGCTAAATCCATTGTGGGCAGCCTTTGCCCTGCACTAATCGTCAATGACCTTGTATTATCTGTATCGTCTAAACTAAACGCTATCCCGTTTTCAGCACCGCTTAACACACTGCCTCGATGCAGATACACATAGTCGGTTGTCATTCTTTCTAACGGGTCAATAATCATCGTCATGATTTCTTGACGGGTCATAAAGTGCATACCGCCTACTCTGGCATCGCCCTCAAACAACATCTCCCTTAGAGAGAAAGTTCTGGAGGTATTAGACATTACTCTAATTGTACGATACGGCACAGCGCCTATTAAGTCACCCTGAGGGTTTACCGTCAAAAAGCCGCTGTTTGCCTGCGGTGCCGCGTTAAAGATAAAGACGCGGATTAAGACAGCGTGCATAGACGCATTGTACCAACCGCTTTGTGCAAACTCGTCATAAACAAGTAAATGCAGCGGGAAGTACCACGAACCTTGTGTCAGGCTGCCTGCTCTTGTACATTGACGCAAGCCAAAACTTTCGGGCGACGGTGCTGTAACACTCGTATCTTGAGAATATAAATCGGTATTTAACTGCGTACGGCGAATCGGAATAATAGCAAAGCTGTCCGAGTCGCTGCCCGTAGTAATGTTATTAGTCTGCATTAGGTTAGTAATGCGGAAGAATCTTTCAAAGCCCGCGTTGGGGTTGACTCTGTTAGCATTAAAGCTGCCCGGGTCTGCAATTGCATTATCCATAGCTGTCTGTCCGCCAAAGAAACCTTCCCGTACAGAGGTCTGCCCTTGCGTACTGTTGCGTGTTTCAAAATCGTCAAAGCCGGCATTACTCGCATTAAAGTCAAAGTTGACACTTCTGGCTAAGAACATAGCCCTTTCGCGGTGAGAGTTTCTTGTAGCGGCAGGTCCCAATTGATTGCCGCGGTTTACAGTTTCACCGTTAAAGCCAAAGTTAAAGTCACGACGGCTTAACGCTTGGAAAGAATCAGGCTCGTTGGTGTTAACCAATCCTACTGTCCTTGCACCAATATTCATGTCTGTCAAGACATCTAAAACAGGCATACCGTTTTGAATAAAGCCGCCGGGAACTGTCGTTGTAACTCCGCCGTCCACTACCTGACCGCCCAAAGACTGCACCTCGATAGGGTCGTTTTCTACCCTTAAAGGCACATCTATCACAATAGGCTCGCTCGCCGCATTAAATAGTCCGCCTGCACTGCCCCATGCCATGACACTGACGCTTAACACTAAGTTATCGCCTCTAATATCATTTTTTGTAATCCTAAGTCCGCTAGTCACATCACGGTGAGCTGCAGCATTTGTCATGTTTGTAATTACAGGCGTGCCGTTATACCCAGAAGTAATTCCGCTGGCTGTACCGGGACCTACCAAATAACGAATCAATCGGTTGCCCATATAGTACGGACTTGAAGAATTTAAAAATCTAGCAGTATTTGTATCCTGTCCTAAAAACTCTACCGTAATGTACGGGTTTTGCGTAAATGTTCCGCCCGTCCATACCCTGTCGCCGGAACGCAAGGATAATGACGCTCTTGCAGCAGCGGCATCAATTCCTGAGGCTGTCGTGCGCAATGAAGTATAAGTAGTAGCTAAGCCTATAGCCGAAGGTGAAGCATTTCCGCCTTGAGGCGCAGAAAGCCATGCCGACGCAAAGTAAGCGTAAGGAACATAAATCGAACTGGGTGCAGAACCATCCACACCGGCACCCGGTACAGTAATACCGTCAAAGCTAATCGTATTAAAAGGAGCCCCCGAAATATGATACTCTGCGTTTGGCTCAACTGTGCTGCCGCCCGTATGTCTTCTGCCCCTTAAGGTATGATTTAGTGTATGAGCACCATTGTAGGTAAGGTCGGTAAAGTTATTTAACAAAGTCCTTGCCGACTGCACAACATGCAAAGTAAAGTGACGCACTTCGTTATGCTGTGTATCATTATGGTTACTTCTGCCGTGCGTTGCAAAGCCGCCGGCTCTGCCGCCATGAACCTCTTGGTCAGAGTCTGCTATAGCAAACGAAATTCTTAATGCCGAATCTGCAAAGTGTGCAGGCGGCAGAGTCATTCTAAGCGCCCAATGTAAATTTTGTCTGCCGGTACCTACAGTAACCGGATTATACTGTCCGCTGCCCTGTCTTTCAAACCATACTAATTCAAACGCACCGGGCGCAATCTGCCCGTTATTCCAGCCATGACTTAGTACTGTATGATTGTCAGGTACAAAGACGCGGAAGAAATCTGTACCTAGTGCGCTGTTACCGCCTATGCCCGTTTGAAGACTGCCCCAAGCATTAAACTGCGAAAGATTGTTTTGCCCAAAGAAATGAGTAGGCACTGTAGGTAATTGTCCTCTATAAGCAACCGTACCTGCAACGGGAATAATGTGCTGTAAGCCGTCGGGACTGGTACCCAAAAGCACCGAATTACCCATGTTGATTCCCGGCACAGTACCAATCATACCTTGAGAAGAAGTAAAGTAGAAAGGCTCTGTCGTATCGTCTTGTGCAATCGCCAAATACCTTCCGTGCGGCAGCTGCACTGTATTAGCACCCGTATCACGCAAAGTAAAGGCTTCTTCATTAAAGCGCACACGCGAGTTAAATACCCTTACACGGATAATCATCAGCATGCCGCCAATAATGTGTCCGTCAGATACCCTAAAGGCAACCCACACACCGTGCGGAAATCCTTCAGTAGAGGATATAGCTGTAAGGCTTAACACCGTATGCCCCGCACGGTTACTTGTTCCCTGCGTAAACTCAGCACGCATTACTGAATCACCCAGCGAAATCATAGCGGTACTGTTAAATGCCGCGTGTAAATCCGACCGGGAAGCAACGGGTCTGTCAAAGGTAACAACCTGCGGCATACCCACAAACGATAAACCGGTACCAGCCACATCGTCAATATCCCGCGCTAACTCATGCGCCAAATATTCCCGTGTAGTGTAAAGCACCGAACGGAATGCTCCGCCCACAGCCTCGCCGTAATTAACATCGGGATAAACATTAGTATTAGTTGTTCTATCGGGCGAAGTAGCCATATCGCCTCTTGTAGAATCAGACACCGAAAAGTCAAACGATTGAGAGGGATGGGTAAAATAGCAAGCCCTGTCTTGAATCTCAGGCGCGGAATTTATAACGAAAACATTTATCGTAATCTCTATCGACTCACCTCGAGAATCCACAGCCTCTAAAACAAAGACTGTAGGCACATGCGGTGAACGGTAAATAGCACTTATAGTAAACTGCGCATGAATACCGCTCCAGCCAAATGCACCCTGCTGCATAGTCATCTGCGCATACCTTCCGGATAGAGGAACAACTCGTGTAACATTAGCATAGTTTATTTGAACAGTTTCTAACTCAGGGGTTTCAAAACGCAGTCTGTCATTCATAACAGTCAACAAACTAGCCGCACTGCCAAAGCCGGGAGCGCCTGCCTGCATAACGGGTCTTGTACGCGATATCTCTGATGCCATAGCACCTTGACGCGCCGCATTCTCTGCTCCGCGGGGATTATATAGGCTTCTGTCAAAATCAACAGCAATATCCGCATCGTGTACAAAATCATAAACACTAAAGGAATACACAGCATCTCTTGGAATATGCAGGTTAAACACACCCGTAGGAGTTCTGTTATAACCGACTAATATCTGCTGATACCCTATTTTGATAAGATCAGGACCGACTTGCTCGTAAATAGGATTGTTATAATCATTTTCGAAAATGGGCGAATTTATTGTGTCGTTGAAAAACGCACTTTGACCGTAATGATGTCCGGTAGAACCTGCTGCCGCGCCGTCAAATGCCTCGTAAGAAATCCAACTTGGACCGCTGTTAACTATACCAACTAAAAGCCTTGCCGTTGTCCTTAATGACACAGCCGCCGGCATTGTACCAAACGCAGGCTGATACATTCTTAAGCCTTCTCTGACACTTTGCATCGGAATACCAAACTCTAAATTTAGTCCCAGCGTTGAACGAAGTGCTGTAATTCTAAGTCCGTAAAAACTTACAATCTCTATATCAGCCTCACTGCCGGTTAATTCACTGTTAACATCACCCAAAGTCAAATTGGGACTGTTTACACCACCTACTTGGGTTCTTAATAATCCCCTTTGCGCTACAGCAAAGTCAAGCTCTTGAGGAGAGAACCTTGCAATAGCCGCTCTCGGCAAATATAAAGGAACAAGCGCCACTTCAAAATAAGTATGGAAATTTGTAGTGTGCGTCAGATAGCTAAATCCTTCGCCGTCCAAAAATCTTTCTTGACTGCCGATTTGACCGTTTACATCAACACCGCCCTCAGCACGCAAATTGTCCCGCGTTGTGTGCATGTAGCGCCAATCTATAAAGATTCCCTCTTCTAATGCCCTTGTAGCATTATTATTAGAAGAACCCGTTACAGCCGACCAATGGTGGTCAGGGCTTTGCGCAATAGGACTTACAGGACCTAAAGCAGCCATTCCGCCGCCGCCAAAAGTGCCTGCAGAAGAAAGAAGTGACACCGCATTAGCTACAGAAGTACCCGCACCGAACGGCGAGAAGTACTGCACACCACCGCCTTGCCACAAAGAAACATCTGTACGCGTGCCAATATCTTCACTGCCGGCTTCCATCGTCAAGTTAGCCGGTCTAGCATCTCTCTCGCCAATAGCGCGAGGATTGATACTTATTGCAATGGGCAGCCAAATGCCTAAGTCAGACACAGCCCCGTCATCTTGAATCCGTACTAAAATATAGAAGTGACCAACCGCACCGGACACAAAGCCTTGCGGCATCAAAGGGGGCGGAATGGCTCTGTCAGGGTGATACTGCCACCTTGAAGGACGCAAGCCTGTTATCGTCAAGGACTGTCCGCCATGCACAATAGCTACCCGCGCAAAAGCAGAATTACTTAAAGGATTATTTGTATCCGCTAAACTAGGCGCTAAATCATCAGGCAGTCTTGTCACCAGGTTAGGACTAAAGCCCGTAGGCAAAGTACCTTGAGCATGACCAATCGTACCTGCACCAAGACGGTAGTTTAATCTGTCGTCAGCACCGTCATTAAAAGGATGGTGCGTCGCAACACCGTTATTTACATCTAAGTTATGGTTAGGCGCGTAACGCGTTAGCTGGTTTTGCCTTCCTGCACCCATAGCATGAATTCCCTGATTTTCACCAAACAAAGGATTTGCAGAAGTAGGAATAGGAACAGCTCTGCCAAACCTGTCTACCGGCAGCCATTCTCTTTGGGGTACCACAACATCCACAATATTCATTCTATCGCCGTTAGGGTCAACCGCAAAATCTGAAAGCGGAATAGTTCTTGCAGCACCGACATTTAAGTTGGCATGAATCATATTGCTTAATCTGCTTCGTACATTGTCGATTCTAAAGACAACAAAGATAGGAATGGGACCACGGTGCAAAATACGGTTATTTACAACACTGCGCTCTCTTAATTCCACATGCGCCGCAAAATAGAAGAATTGTGAAGGATAGTTCCCTAACGCAACATTTATCTGTAAGCGCTCGGCATGCATCTGCATAGGCGCAGGCGCCATGTGTGAAGTAAGCGAAATGCCGGGTTGGTTCTCGGGGAAATTAAAGTTTATTCCGCCGTCGCCGCTAAATGCCGTAAAGACAACACTGTCTAAAGGGTCAACAGCCGTAAAGAAATCCGTCGCTCTAAACTCAAAAGACTCACCCGGTAAAATAGGCTGCTCTACCCACATAGTAAGCGCCATAGGATTACGGCGGTTAAAATACCATGAAGTAAACGGAACAGCATCAGGGTTAGCCTCAACAGGCGTAACCGCTCTGCCTACTCTAAAGCCCTCTGCCGCGTTATGCCAAGCCTGAGTCTCTGTCCAAGCCTCAGCACCGCCGGCATTCTCCCAGCCGCGGGAAACAGTAGTCAGTCTGAAACTTATCCAGCCCTCTCTGTTTCTGTCATTACGCACCCTTATATAAAACGCACGATTAGCTACCGCCAAAATATCAGTAATTCTAAAACCTGTCGCATTACCTGTCCAAGATAAAAAATCAGTAGCAGGCTGCGCCGTACCGCGGGTAAGGAATATACCCGTATTATCACCCATACCGACAAACTCAATATACTGAGAAGATTGCGCATTGTTATGGAAATCCGAAACATTTAACAGCGTAAAGCCCTTGTCATCGCTTGTACGGGAAACACTTAAATGAAGAGGAGGGTTAGAGCCTCTTACAACCACACCGCTAGTACCAACCTCTGCACCTCTGTAAACCTCAAAGACAGGAACCTCAGCGTCAAGCTGTCTGGGCGGCTGAGTAATTGTAAAGACAACATACACAACCTGATTGCCGCCGGAACCAAAATGCGTAAAGAGATGACCATTGTTTGCAGCCGAATTTTCGCGCCATTGCAATACTAATCTTAAAAAATAGAATTGCGGTGTAAAGCCCGTGATAGCGTCCGAACCAATGTTTATTGTTACAGTACTTGCAAACGCACCCAACTGTCCGCCGGGAGAATCTGCAGTCAAAGAAATCCTGCCGCCCTGATTGTTTACTAACCACCTGTCCTCTGTAAAAACAAGCGCGTCCCGTGCCGCATCATTACTCGACAGCGTAAAGAAATCTGTAGCCCTTACATCAAAAGAACTGCCGGGGTCAATCGAACGCATCACCCACATAACAGGGTGGTTTGTACCCGTTATAGCATGAGAGAAATTCCAGCTCATGCCGTTCTCACCCGTAGAACGCGCTCCGGGTCCTATAGAAGTAGTAGGCATACCTACACGCGTTTGTCTAGAAGGCTCATGCGCAACAACACCGCCGGCCGTTTGCTCCCAACCACCCGTGCGGACATAATTTTCTACCGTCGTTGTAACAACAAAACGAATCCAGGTATAAATGCCGACATCGTTACTAATCTCTATCCAAAAGGATAAGCCAGGTGACCATGCCCTAACCTCTGAAACAACAATCTGCGTTGCCGTAATTGTCCAGAATAAATGGTCGCGCGCAGGACGGGAAGTATTAGCGTCTAAGAAAATACCCGTACGATTTGCATAATTAGCATTTCCGGTACTGCCTGCCGCAAAGTTTTCAAAACGCAATTGAGTAGATAACGGATTGTCACTATCATCAACATTTAACGCAGGAATCGTATTGCCGACTACCGCAAACGGCGCAGCTATTGCAGCACCTCTGGCAAGTGTAAAACTAGGTATCGCAGTCTGCCCGGGCGGCTCGGCACGAAGTCTAAAGACCACATAAGCATAGACATAGCTAAATACCCTGCCCGCACTTACAGCCGCGCGCTCTTGCTCTTGTACCCTTACACGCATGGTAAAGAATAAATCGTCAAATGACGCAGGAGCACCGGGCGCAATTCTTATAGTCAAAGCCGTAAAGCCGATATTATCCACACTTGCTAAAGGCGCGCCTGGATTTGTACCGATACCCGTTATTCTGCCGCCTTGATTGTTCTGCCAAAAAGTAAAACTTCTGCCAAAAGTCAAAACATCAAAATCATTATTTCCGGCACTTTGCTGAAAGAAAGATGCCGGTGTAAAAGTAAAGTATGCAGCCGCAGTCAGTGTCGGATGAATTACCCTTTCAACCCACATCGTCAATGCAGGTGTAGCATGGTGAGGATTAAATCTCCAGCCGCCTAAAGGATTGTTGCCCGCACCGTTAAATGCAGCGTCTGTACCGGGAGGAACAGTTTGAGTATTACTCATACCAACCTTATAGCTACCCTCAGCATTGCCGGGGTTATACCTTACTGCAGTCCCCGCAGTATTCCAGGCATTACCAGTAGGCTCCCAAATATCGCGCTGTGTCGTCACCCTGAACTCTACAGGAATAACCAATCCCCTGTCGGTTCTTACCCCGACAAAAAACGACTGATTGGTCAAAATAGTATAAAAGCCGGAAATATGCAAAGTACCAGCCGTCAGCGTCCAGCTTAAATGAGCGGAAGCAGGCTGAGTCATGCCGGCATTTAAAAATACACCTTCATTACTTAAAGTACCGCTAATTGCATTAGCCGCATTAGAAAACTCAATCTCCGCAACCGATTGACGGTTACTTCTTGCTATTACATTTAAGTCACCGATACCGCGGTTATTACCACTATGGTAAGTGCGGTTGATTGTCAACGACGCACCGCGAAGAAGTTGAGTCGTCCCGCCAAAATGAGGCACACTCGTCTGCGTCACAGGCTGCACAATCGTAAAGATAATATTAACACGGATATTACCCTGAAACATATGGTGGGCATTGGCATTGTGAATCTCTCTTAATGCCACATACGCGTTTATAACAAAGAATATAGAATCAAAAGTACCGGACTGAATATTAAGCCTGATTTGAGGCGCGTGACCGCCCACTGCAGCTCCAGCAAGAGCAACAGAAACTCTGCCGCCCTGATTGTCGTTTATAGAAACACCGTGAACCATGTCAAAAACAACACGGTCTCTAGAACCCGTATTAGCCGTAAAAAACTCTGTAGCGTCTATATATGTAACACTGTTTGTTTCTAACGCACGAGTTTTCCATAGCGTAGGAATACCCGTTCCGTTATTATTAAAGTCCCAATTTCCGCCGTCAGGAATCAAATTATTACCATGGATAAACGGCATTACTGTCGTATGCGCTATACCTAGTCTGTTAGTCCCCGTCATAGCAGCAGCAGTAGCCGAAGTAAAATCACCTTGCGGCGTCCACTCACCGGCAGGTGTTGTCACCCTAAAGTCCACCCAAATAGTCTGACCCATCGCGTTTGCAACCTGCAGGCTAAATGTCCTGTTATTACACCATTGCTGCACCGTAATAACTATCGTCTGCGCACTTGCATTAAAACTCCAGCTTAAATGAGTCGTAGCCACATTACCTGCCGTAGCAACACGGCTGTTAAAAATTCCTTGATTAGTACCTAAGCCGACAAATGTTAACTCAGTAGCCTGACTCGTAACATTCAATATGGGTATAGACCTAAAGCCGGGCTCTGCATTTCCTCCTCTTTCCAAAGTTATAGTCTCACCGCGCACCCTGGTAAAAGTAGGCACACTCGACTGCGAAGGAGGGGGAGCAACGAAAAAGACAATGTCAACCTCTTGCATACGCAAAGTACTCGTTGCCCAAGTAGTAGACTGCATAGCACCCGTAGTACGATGCTCCACAAGCTCTAACATAACCCGTAATACATAAAATCTCGCGCTGTATTCACCTGCCCCTGCACTTATAGTAATTGACGCATTGTGCGTCGTAAATAAATTTCTGGGATTAGGTCCCGTAGTACTGTTAGCCGACAAATTATTAGTCCGTGCCATAGTAACTTCAGGCTCGCCGCCCACATTACCATGTCCGCCGACAAACATACCGGCACCCACAAACGCAACCCTGTCACCCAAGTTGACATTAGCCGAACCCCTCGTATCCATAGGCTGACCGTTCATACCATTACCACTGACCAATTCCTTGAACCAATTAGCATGAATCTCCCGACTCGTACCGGGCAAAATAGCATGACGCATCCACATAGTAGGATTCATCGTACTCGTAGGATTCCATCTTAAAGTATCAAAATTTGTATCCAAAGAAGGAGGAGCGCCTGTCACATTAGCAGTACCAACCCGTCTTGCATCAAGATTACCGTCTTCTAAATCAAAACCAGTACCCGTATTCTGCCAATTACCAGTAGGACGCCAGTCACCCAGCGTCGTAGTTATAGTAAACCTAACCCAACGATAGATATTTATAGTCGTATGATGAACCCTAACCCAAAAATGCTGGTCAACCATATGACGATTAACATGAGTAACCTGCATATGCACAACATTACCCGCTGCACTTGTAAAATATATAAAGCCCTGCCTAACAGCACAATTCGACTCCGCCATAGTAGCCGTCGTAGGCGCAACAGCACCAAACGCCACACCGCTATGTCCACCAGCACCAGGCGTAGGATTCAATCCAACAAAACTCAAACCACCCGCCGCAATAGTCTCACTATTAGCAGGATTAGTCGTAACATTCAAATTAGGTATACTCTGCGTATGACCACTACCAGATACCGTAAACGCAGGCATCTGACCAGCACCAGTACCACTAGCAACAACACCACGCGTCAAAACCCTCGTCGCAGGAAATGTAACCTGATCTGGAGGAACAACTAACAATGTTATACGCACATGACCATTATGACCACCAGGTGAATCAGTAGCACCACTAGTACCACCGGCACCACCAACAAAGTTTATAACGCCGGCTATGTGCGAAGTACGCACAAAACCACTACCGCCGCCGCCGCCGGCTGAATTACCTGAGCCGCCGCCGCCGGCAAATCCGCCGCCGCCGCCTGCGGTAATTCTCTCACCGCCGCCGCCGCCGCCATAGCCGCCGCCGCCACCGTTAGCGCCAGTGGTCGGCGCAACACCTTGCCCGCCGCCCAAACCAGCCGAAGCACCGCCAGAACCGCGTGCGCCATTCCAAGACGCACCGCCGCCGCCGGCAGAAGTTGAACCACCACCATTTACTCCACTGCCTGGATTGCCTGTACCTTGACCGCCGCAGCAGCCGCCACGACCACTACCGCCGCCGGCACCTACACCGCCACCGCCGCCGCCTTGATGACAGCCAGTCGTTGCACGAGTACTTGCATTGTAAGCACCTGCACTGAATCCGCCTTGACCTTGATTTCCGCCCCTGCTAGTATTGTTTCCAGCCGCAAAATTACCCCAGCTACCACAGCAGCATCTGCCGCCTTGACCGCCTGTTCCGTTATTATTACCACCTATACCCACACCGCTGCCGCCGCCATTTGCGCCATTTGCATTACCGCCACCGCCGATACCACCATTGTTCCCGCCGCCAGCGCCGCCGCCGACAACTAAAACATTCGCCGTTGATACAGTATTTGCCCACACTACAGAAGCACCACCGCCGCCGCCATTACTAGCAGAACTCGCAGCTCCTTGACCGGCAACTTGAACTAGCAAATTCATAGGCGCATTAGTCATATTTTGAAATTCACCTACAGAACGACCGCCCCTTCTGGGAGTACCTGTTGTGCCCCCTGAGGCTCCCCATAACTCTATACGGAATCGTGCCCCTGCGGGGATGCTATTCAAAGCTTGAGAATTATTAGTTAAACTAAAATTATATGTAAGTACAGCAGGATTCCAATTTTGCGTAGCAAATGCCGCAGTTTCAACTGCACTACCGCCTTGTTCTACATCATTACAACAACCTATATGGGTGTTATCCCCACTTTGGTCATTATCCCATATTGCTATCCCACAGGCAGCAAAAACTAAAATAGACAGTAGGACTATTACGCCTATTGCCATCTGTTTGAACCATCTTTTTTTCTCTGTTGCTCTCATCTAGCTATATACCTCTTTTGGTTGGATTAGTGTACATATATCCTGCAACACACATAATGTCACAAAACATTCATATATACATTCATAATGTTAACACTTTATTCACAATTTGT
>Ga0123355_10005227_pt1 | contig 18961 bp, 13 predicted proteins | sample TergutEmb28metaG_3_FD_89872 | JGI IMG/M metagenome (GOLD analysis project Ga0123355, IMG submission 89872) | Embiratermes neotenicus P1 segment gut microbial communities from Petit-Saut dam, French Guiana - Emb289 P1 | ecosystem: Host-associated > Arthropoda: Insects > Digestive system > Gut ... | reverse complement strand
GAAACTTGGCAAGCAGACTCGCTAAACATGCTTGTCCTACCATCTACCGGTACTTGGCGCTAACACAACTGCTGTGCAAATGGCGGCACCAGTCCGGAAAATTTTGGATCCACCCACGTATATCTTTCATGGAGTTGGGCCACTTGCTGACCCGTTCCGGTCTCACGTATCCAGAAGTCTCTTCAAAGGTCTACATGATTCCTTCTGCCAGTTGGGGAGTAGTATTTCATTACCCTGGGTAATCTATTTCGAGGCATTCTATTTACAGCGTCTCTTCTGTTCCAGTAAGTTGTCCGAAATTGGTGTTATTTTTAACTCCTTTGCAATTTGTGCGTTTATTTTGTAATCTGTCCAAATGTATCCTGCCATTCTTCTCATGTATTTCATCTCTGCTGCTGTTATTTTTCTGGCGTCACTTGCTTTAATAGTTCAAGTTTCGCTGCCATATAACAAGACTGGAAGGGCCAGTGTATTGTATAGTTTTATTGTTGTTTTCTTAAGGGTTTTTTTTTGTGGTCTAAACACATTATTTAAAATACCCGTAATTTTCAAAAAGTTGTTTAATTTGTTATCAATGTCCAATTCTCTTTCATAAGATATCACATTTCCTAAATAGTTCAACAAATTTACTTGTTTTATAATTTTATTATCTGTTACAATTTTAGTTTTCGCTGGGTCTCGCCCTTTAAATGCCATCCATTTTGTTTTCTGTACAGATAAAGTCAAACCATATTCTGCTATTATTTGATTTAATTTATGCGCAGCTTTCTGTAGGTTATCTTCTGTGTCTGCTATTATGTCTTGGTCGTCTGCAAATAACAGAGTTGACAGTTCTTGGTTTTTGTGAAAATTTAATTCCGGTTATGTCTTGATTTTGCCATTTAGTTATTTCGTCTAAATATATATTAAACAGTGTAGGTGAAAGAGGGCAATCTTGGCATACTCCTTTATTAATTTCTACCGGTTTTGATAGTTTGTTGTTCAATTTTATCAATATTTTTTGTGTGTAAATATCCACTATTGTCTTTATCATTTTGTCTGGGATATGTCTAGATTTCAAATTGTTAAATAAACTTTCCTTTAATTTTTATCTCTAAGACCGTAAAATTAAACACGCAATGAGCCTAAAATGTGTGTGTAACGCGCTTCCTGTACACAGTTTGCGTCAAACAGTTTCCGCTTTGACAAACATTCGACGAGACCCTCGACATGTGCGAAGAACGCACGCTGACTTATACGGTCATGTAAATTGTTACGTTATCGTTATAGGATTCTAATTAAAATTGGAATGGGTCCGACATTTCTATATAAACTCTGTAGTATCAAACTTAGCGAAATAAAAGCTACTAACAAATTTAACAAAGTTAGCCCAGTGTTGCGCTTGCATTTTATTGAGACTGAAGTACCGAGACCGAAAGTCGAGTAGTGAAGAGTATTGGGCTGTAGATGGCAGAAGACGCTGTATCCATTTGTTGCGGAGTCGGATAAAAAGTTTTTGTGCACGCCATGTAGGGCAGTGGAGTTGCACCCCGCACTCGTTCTTACCTTTGGTAGTTAGTGAAAGTGCGTGGTATACTTCACGCTCCGTCCTCTTTACGTCGGGGTAAAGAGCCCCAGATGCCGATTGAAGAAGAGGCTGGGTTCGCCCCACAGTCCGTTTTGATACATTTGAAAATAGAAGCGTAGAAGGTCCAAAAAGAGGAATTTTCGGCAGCTTTTCAGAAACCGTACGACCTCGCGAAAGTCTGTATATATGCCAGTGGAGCTTATTTCGAATTAAAAAAAAAAACCATGTGTCTTCCTCGTGTGTCTTCGATTTTTAAAAACATCAGTTCTAAAATTTTGGGCCGCACTGTGTATTGTCGTTGCCGTAAAGCCAACCACGACTCGTCGGTTGTCCACCTCGTTGCATGGTCACTGAACTGACTGCTGTACCCCGGATCCGGCTTTTGATTGAAGGTTTATAATATTCCGAGTTAGCATGATGTAGTCGCTCTTCAGTGTTAAAAGTACGAGTTGACCAAGGAGACACCACACGTGTGAAGATTGAAAGAACAGTTCGACAGGGACGCAGTTGGGTACGGATTCTGTTCAAGGTATAGAGCGAGTAACTTACTAAGGAAACTCTTAAAGGGTTTGGAGACTTCAAAATAGAACAAGTAGCTAATTCGCACCGTGAATTGTGCAGATGACCTTGAGCTACTGATTAAGGAAGAAACGGTACTACAGGGCATGATTGACAGGCTAATGGACGACGCTATGGAATGGAAATGAAGTGGTAGTACCTAAAGGAGTGAGAATCTCAAGACAAACTGTCCCCACTAAGCTTTATGATAGATCAAAAACAACTGGAGAATGTGGAATATTTTAAATATATGGGTAGCCTGATAGCAAGTGTCACAAGATGTTCACGTGAAATTAAATCCAGTATTCCCACAGAATAGACTCTTTTCACCAGTAGACTGGACTGAAATTTAAGGAAAAAACTAATGAAATGCTACATTTGGAACATAACTTTGCAGGGTGCTGAAACTTGATAGTTCGAAAAATAGGTAAAAAATACATTGGACGTTTTGAAATGTGGTGCTGGAGAAGGAGGGAGAAGATCAGATGGACCGATCGAGTGAAAAATGAAGTATTACAGGAAGTCAAGAAGGAAAGGAACATCGTACATACAATAAGACGAAGGAAGGCTAAATGGATTTGTGACATTTTTCGGGGGAACTGCTTTGTAAAACACGCTATTGCAGGAAAAATACAAGGACGATAAGACGAGGAAGAATATGTAAGCAGGTACTGGATTACCTTAAGGAAAAGAGAATATGAAAGAGGAAGTACTAGATGGCACATAGTGGAGAACTTGCTTTGGAAAAGGCTGTGGACTTATCGCAAGACACTACGTAGGGAATGAATGAATGAATGAATGAAGGAAGGAAGGAAGGAAGGAAGGAAGGAAGGAAGGAAGGAAGGAAGGAAGGAAGGAAGGAAGGAAGGAATGGAGTCGATCGTGTCACTAGTACCGAGACAGATTTCTGAAATATATTCTGAACCACTAAAAGAAGAAATTAAGCAAATGCGGCGTCAAAATGGGCTTACTTCTTGCCCTGATCTCAAAGAATCATCGGTATCAAACATCCCAGGACACCAAAGAATTTTGAGGTTCTCGCAGCGGTGTAACTGAGGATTGCGTTCTTCTTAGATGACACCACGACAATGCGTAAACGTCTGTATCCAGTTACCTATTTGTCGCGGCGTCATATCACGTCATATCACAGAAGAATGGAATCCGCTACATGTACTGCATTCCACTCCAGATGTCTGTGGCTGACTCCAACGGTTACCTGCAGTATAGCTCATAAAGTTGTTACATGAAAATGTCTAAAACGAATATCTTTGTAACTATTTTATGTAACTTGCTAGATCCAGTTCAGCATTTCTCGCCTACATTGCCGTATCTTATAAAACTGTATATCATAGCTCCATGAAGCAGAGTTCTTCTTGCCAGCTGACAGTCGCTAGGAACCCTAGGGTCATTACCATTGAGCAGGTTGATTTAGTGGTGACGCTGTCTACTTGCGTTCGTAAGGTTGTCATGTTCGGTCTCGGGCGGAAAACCGACAGTGGCTTTTCATTTTTTTCTTCATTCCCTGCAAACACAAGTTGGAATAGTTCCTTCATTAGGTCACGCATTTGTGGTTTCCAGCCCTTTCTAGTAAACATTCAGCTGTCAGCCAGCCTACATCCTACGCAACTTAGTGAGCACAAGAGCATGATACTGTAACTTATCACTAACTGTGTGTCAGGAGGATGCAGTACGCAACCTTCCGCCTTGTTTCTCGAAGAGAAAGATGGCTGACGCGAAGTGCCACAGTTCAGCCTCAGTGTACGTTCTTCCCTTAACCCTCATGAAGCAAAGTGGCTACCACGTTTACCGCATGCTTCAGCACTTAAAAAGTATGAATTTTCCTCGTAGGGTGTGTATGTGTGTGTGTGTGTGTGTGTGTGTGTGTGTGAGAGAGAGAGAGAGAGAGAGAGAGAGATTATCATAGTACTTAAGGCGACTATTTCCTATACGTTATACACTGATTTTTCTGAATAGTCAAGACTCATTTTCGTTTTCTTTAGGGTGGGATATCGGTTTTCAAATATTTGCTATATGATATCCATCCCTTAAGGTCGTGCCATTGCTTAGACGGTTAGTCGCCGGGCTACTCCCTGTTAGATTTGTGGTGTTGTGAACAGAGTGGCACTGTGACGTGTTTTTCTCGATTTAGTTGTGTTTCCCCTTCACTGTCATCCAACACTGATCAGTGCGTATGTTTATCATCGTTATACTAATGTAAGTAATGTAAGTTTGATATACCGCATAGATGTTAAATTTGCGTTTGTTCTTCATAGCATATTATGACTGTGTTTGTCCTTATGGTAGAAAAGTAATGCTGTTTCCGAAATTGTGGGATCATTGGACAGAGAATGAATATCACGCTCTTTTTTTTTTGCGCTTTATTGGATTCACGTGAGAATGGTAGCCCTTGATAACAGTTTATAATCAATGATTATGTTGATGCTAATAATAATAATAATAATAATAATAATAATATGTTAATAGACGTTGCAATCTCAGGAGACAGAAATGTGATTAAAAAGTAAGCCGAGAAGAATCTAAAATATAAAGACCTTACAATAGAAATAAAGCGCATGTGGAATGTAAGGTGATACCAGTAATAATAGGGGCGACCGGGACTATTTCAAAGTCATTCAGAAAATACGTGAGCAACATACCAGGAAAACATGAAGTCAAGGAACTACAGAAAACAGCCATACTGGGCACTGCACACATACTTCCGAAAGTACTAATGTAAAAATACAGTGGATTCAACACTGAAACTAACGTTATAAGCACCATGAATAGTAACAACAGAATAGCTGCAACACTGTATTCCCTAGGGACAGTTTGTCTCAGGAGTATAAGTATAAATACCCTGCATAAAGGAGATGATGATGATGATGATAATAATAATAATAATAGACATTCATATCGTATAATAATAATAATAATAATAATAATAACAATAATAATATAGCGACAACTGTGTAGTGTTTTCAGCTGTGTGAGTGATGTTTCCTTCCCACTAATGACGATGCGTGGTTTCCTGCTTGTTGCAGAACCGTCATGCTGACATCACTACCATGACGTCACGAGTCGCAATGGACACCCTTCGTCCAGATGAGCGTGCGGCAGGAGTCATTTCCGGGTCTGATCCGTACCGGGAACTGGAGCTGTACCTGGAAAAAGTCAACGTGAGTACCCCTAAGCCCTTGCTATTCATTCTCGGTACATTTCTCTGTCAACAAGATATGCTCTTCTTCATGACGCACCTCAGATTTTTATTATTTTATTGTAGTCTACTGGTTTGTGACGCCGTGTATTCTTTTAAGTGGTTGAGCCTTTTCGGAGAAAATTCTACCTACACCATCAAGGTAGACTTCTACCAACATTTCGGAGGAACCAACCCTGTCCATTGTAAGGGTAGGAACCTAGGCAATATCTTCCCCCGAAACTTAAGTAACTGCGTAGCAGACTGTGCGGTGTCATAACCTAGAAGATCTCAAAATTAACACCGCCTAGAAAGACTGAAGTGTCTTTGAAATGGGCCTCTCTGTAGACGTTAAACGTCGTGTGTTATCATTCCGTATTACATGCATTCATTGGGTCACTTGCTGCTGGTGGCTTACTTCTGAGGGTAAGGGGAGTGGTCGGAAGTGTGACAGGCTTTCACCAAAGAGCTTCTTTTCGTGTGTGCCGACATTTTTGAGGCAGTTTATAAATCATACAGACATACGTTATGAATAGTGAGCGTATTTTTCTTTTGTTTCAGAAGATGTTTATTTAAAATAGTCTTACTATACTGGAATTGAGTTACTGAGAGACGGCCCTGCTTACCCGATGCTCTAAGTCAACCAGATATCGTGAAACAGAGACGGGAGGGAATTTGTTTCCACAGAGTTTGCCTATTCTAATTTTTATGTTCCTTATGTTGAGTAAAGGCACAGCGATCCCTGTACATTGCTGGACAGGCCAAGAGGGTTCCAGGAGGTTGAGGCTCCCAGATTTCATGACAGTCGGCACATGAAGGTGGTAAGGTTGTCAGCCCTATGCACCGGCCGCCTTTAGCCCCAAGTAGATATCCCTGGAACTCATTTCTGTTAGAGACTGAGTCGACCTCAGGGCTATAATGCGATCGGAAGGATTATGTCAATGAAGAGTTCCAGTACCATAATCGGGAATCGAACCCGCACTCCCTTAAGCAACTGCGCCACCACCTGCCCCCTCTGTGTAGAGTGCATGAATTAAAGGAAGAACCTCGATATTACTGACGGCTTTTCGGAGAAATATTGTACTTGGTGTCTGTCAAAAGTTGCTGGTCGGATTTAATTTTGGATCCTTATAACGGCTTCGTACCCAAGTTTGCGGGTTCAAACCCGGCCGAAGCCGTCGGATTTTTAGGGCGAAAAAATCCTCAGCCGGGAAGGGGTCCCATGTCATAGATTTGCGGCATGTAAAAGATCCCTAAATTTAAGTGGAAGTCGGAATTTAGGCAAAATTACTACCGGACATCTTTCTCGCCCACAGTTCCACCTTTCGCTACTAGGATCTCTCGCGTCGTTGCGGACGGAGGCACCTGGTGGCTAAAGTGGGAACGTCTAAAGGCGGGGGAAAGCAATGGCAAACTACCCCCAAGAACTTGCCAAGGATGCAGTGTGCCAGAGCCATATCGGTCACATGACTGGGCTGTGGTTCCTGCCAAGCCCGGCCTTCAAGGCTGAATACTAATGAATGAATAACCTCTCTATTCGAACATAAACTTTAAAAATAAAATACAGATTTTCTAAAAAATACGAATATTTAACAAAATATTGTGTAGCTGTGTAGTTTAGCAACTCGGTAGGCATTTGTGTGCCGTGCATGGCAATAAAGCTTGCAGCATATCGAGTAAAACATTTGTGCTGTGTGTAGAGTACGCCTTGACATTGTAGGTCCAGTCTGGGGTTTACCGGAGTGATCCAAAGTTTGGTGACAGCTGCGTCTGTTAGTTTTAACTGACGTTGCTCCAGAGGTTCATGTGGTTTAAAAACAGCTGCAAAAGTAACTGAGATTGAGCGTGAAAGTAAAGAAGTGTAATAAAAAGGATTTATGGGAGTGTAGTGTGTGTGGGAACAGCAGCGCCTCTAGCGCCAACAAAAAGGCTTGTAGCAGAAGGAAGGAGGCGGGACAGCTATAGTCACTACAGTCACGTGTATCTACAGCTTCTTTGAACAAAGTTTTCAGAGTTGCAGCCCAAATAACAAGTAATTTCCATAAGGAAAATTAAATTTATCAATTGAGACCCAAATAGCTTATGATATGGGATCATATAGGTAAATTTGTCCCTCACACCACATGAAGGCATATAAGGGAGTGGAGGTCTAGCGCCATTCATTATTAACTTCTTCACGAAATGCATATGAGTGGTCAGCCTGACGGTCCGGACAGTTTATCTCCGGGAAAGAGCCACCGGTGCCTATTATATAAAAAATGAAAAGAAGTTGAATATGTAAATATCTCTCATATCCTGTGAGCTCTCGCATATATTTTTACAGGTGTAAATTTATTTAAGTCCTGTGTTGGTAGCTGAAACTATATGAATTGTGTTTTTTTTTACAGTTTCTTATTTCAAATATTTTAAAATACTACATATTTTAAAAATATTTTTACGGAGGTGTCTTTGAAGGTAACGATGAAGATTTAAAATATTTAAATAAAGATGATGGCTTGTTGCGAGTTTGTATTTCCAGAACTCTTTTGGATGAGTACGGGATATGGGATATGAAGCCGCAGATGGTATGGGAGCGTGCTGCCAATGGTTTTAGACTGTAAGAGTCTATCATGAAAATGGAGTTAACAGATTTCTCCTAACGTGGTTCTGTACCTACGTACTAACCTGCACGTCGTCACGCCTCACAAAAGCGTAGTGTCTGTTATCTAGTGACTATGAAGTACCTATATGCATATTGACTGAGTCCGCTTACAGAGTATGTTTTGCGGTGTGGCATGACGGTTTAGTTAGGGCGAAACTGTGAGAGTTCTTTATGTATCTGCGTTATTTGGCAACAGTGCTTCCTGGAAATCGATGTTACCAGATGACAGAAGTTATGTTACAGTGGGCGGCTTCTTTGCTATGGAGATCATAGCCTATATATGTCAGTTTTTTGTAGTCGCGCTTTATATCGGCTGCATCTTTTTCGTTTTTAAATCATTGGCCTTTATCCGGCGTAGCAGAACGCTTTATATGAGTTACTGTCTTGCCTTGCATGTGAAAGCTTCGCCAGGCCCCCTGCATCACTGGATTCTTGTGCATTATTTGCATGAAATAAGGAGTACCCATCTTGTAGACCCAGGTAACTTCATCGTCCGGGAAATCTCAACGAATTTACAGGGACATTCGTAGGATATGAGATTTCTACCCAGAGGAGTCGTAGGGATATTTGAGGACTAGGTTATGTTGGATATAAGCGCGTGGCGCAGATAGGAAATGTGCTCAAATGCTTAGGCTGGAAACTTGAAGGGAACGGAGGTTTTGGAAGATAGAGGCGTTGGTGGGCACTTAACAATAAAATTCATTCTAAAGAACCGCCATTTGAGAATGTGGACTGGATCTATCTGGCTCGGGATAGGGACAAATGGCTGGTTCTTCTGAACATAGTCCTTAAACTTTGGTATCTTTTAAGAAGGGCGGTGTCTTTGCCAGCTAAGATTCGTGAATAAAGACTTTGCTGCATGGAATTCATTCGTTAATATGGTTTCGTTCATTGTCGGTCTTTGTCTGCGTAACATAAATCTTTACGAATTTCAACGTAGACAAACGCCAGGTCTTTTATTCTAAACTGTTAAGAAGTCCCTCACAAAAGTAGCAGTAGATTTTCTCTCCTGTTCTCTGTACTGTGTTGTCCTAGACGTGTGAAGCTTAAGTCTTGGATCTAGAATTTTCGTGTAGAGTTATCACTATGGACTTGGATTCGGAACGTACCTGGTTCAGATTGGGAATATTGCTGGTTGTAATACCGTGGCTTCCATTTTTCATAGAGAATATTGAAAGTGTAGGTGTATCGTAAAACACTGTCATCTTATCATGGCCTTACCTAGCTTACTAGTCGTAGCTACTCTTCTTCTGGACAATAGCATCGTTAAAATAACAACCAATGAGACGTGCTGAGAGTAATACAGTTTCATTAGTATTATATAAGTGCATTTATATTGTTTGCAGCAAGTCTGATGACAAGTGTCAGTTTCATTAGGAGTTCGTAAGGGAATTACATACCTGACCTTCTTGCCCTCATGAATTGTTAATGCTGCAGTTACGCATTTCACCATACAGCAATGTGATCAGAATGGCATAATAGCAAAGCTTCGGTTCCATGAAGCTGAACGTGTGAGTTGTGCTTGGATTATTAATTATGAACTTTTTTTGCTCTCAAAGACACTGGACCTATTTACACATGACAAAGCAAAAACGGTTCGTTAATGATGCAGAACAAGTTTGATTTTATATCGCAGAAAATTGTAGAAATGTGTGACCATTGATGGCGGCGTAGCTAACATGTCTAAGTACTGTGTGCTGCTAATACAATGTTGATGAGGGATAATTCACAGTTTCTACCTCCACGTATTTTTGCATTTTCCCAGCCGTTGTATGACCTAGGTATTAACACCAGGAAGCTTTTTGAGAAGCTAATAGTTGCTCAGCTACTCGGAAATTTCCCTTATTTTATGCATGTCTGTAACGTGGGCCCACCAACTTTCATGGCGTGCACAGGACAGCTTTTCCTCTTTTATTAGCAATCTTGCTGCTGAGAGACCTTATGAAGGCTATAATGCATGAATCGATCTGTAGTCACCTCTGTCTCGACTCTAGACGACCATGTGTCTTTTGTTGCTGGTCTGTCAGCAGTATGGCCTACGCCACGATGTTGAAGTCAAGTCAAGACTGGCCGCCAAAGGTTGAATTGCTAAGCAGACTTTAATGTTGCTGCTTGTGATGGCAGCTCGAGATGGTCTGCGCATTGCCGTATTGTTATTCTGTCGCTTGAAGAATTGTGCCTGCCACGTGTCTATTCACATTCTGCACTTGTTTCATGGCTTCCGCTCCAGACTTGAATTCCTTCACTACTGCCCCTCCTACATGCAGAAGCTGAAAGTTGCACCTGTAGCCTGCGACAAAGAAACGGGGAGTCTGAGGAATACTCCGTTTCCTCATTTTTCCTTACGATTTTAAATTTATCATTGACTGTGGTACTCATTTATTATCAATCAAGACTTAGTATACAGCCCGTTGAAAAATTCTCCAGGAAAATGTGATACAAGGTGGTTCAAATATGACCGGGACTGTTTGTGTGTAAATCTGGCGACATCAGTCCCGGTCATATTTGAACCACCTTGTAATTCCCACACCCAAATAAAGTTTCCATGTGTATCCCTTGCAATAATTATAGCCTTTGAGAGACGTTAAAGTTAGATCTCATTGAATACACACACAACGTACATTTTCGTAAAGGTTGAGACTGTAATACCGATTGAAGTATCGGTTCCGCTCACAGTCGTCTACTGCTGCCACCTTGTGGTTCCATGTGTAACTATTAACGTCTCTGACTGCTACATAACGACAGAGTTACAACTGTTGTGCTTTTATTTGAATGAATATATAGCCGTTGTTTACGGGGCTGATTGTCATTAGACCACTGATACTTTCAAAGAGCAGAATTGGCGGTACTGATTGCTGCTTATCAGGTCAAGTACAATTCTGCTTTTTTAAAGTCCGAAAGTAAATTGAGCTTATTCACCGCATGCCACTGAACTCTCCCCCCAAATTATGTGTTTAATACTGTCCGTTCGTCTGCTGCGAAGTATTCGTAATAGCGTCTATTCTGCAGATTTTACGACTAATATTGTGTTCTCGAAGCCAATCTGTCAAATTTGCTCACGAGCTATTGTCCCACCCGTCTCCGGTGTCTTAACTTACCCAGTTTGGCTGTGGGTTTTCTCGGTGCTGCTGCTGTTCTTGTAATGTTTAGATGCCTACATCTTAGTTATAATTTACCCTACAAAATACAGATATGTCGGCGTCCTTGACGCGGTCTTTCGCGGGATTTTGAAATGATGCGCCCTTGCAATATGCGTAAATAATAATAATAATAATAATAATAATAACTCTTATAAATAACGAACCAATCAAGTCTCCACGGAGCAGTCTCTTTCTTTAGACACTAATGGTTCCTCAGCCAGTCAAGAATTTCGCTACATTTTATGGCACCCGAGGGTTCATTACCGCGTTCACAAGAGCCCGCCACATGTCCCTGTCTCGAACCAGATCAAAATAGTCCGAGCCCTCCCGTATCCTGTTTCTTGAAGATCCATTTTAATATTATCTTTCCATATTCGCCTAGACGTTCTAAGTGGTTTCTTTTTGTCAGGTCTCTCCACCAAAACCCCTTTTTACCTTTCATCTCCCCTATACGTTCTACATGCAGCGCCCATTTCATTCTTGATTTTACGACTGGAATAATATCTAGAGAGGAGTACAGATCATGAAACTAATGAATGTTATTATACGGGCAAAAAATTGGAATAACGTGCTGTGTGTCCACGCAGGGTCCAAAAGATGCTACCAGTATCTGTGGGATTATTTGTCTTTATTTGCGTGAACCTTTGTTAATGCTTGCGCTCCAGGAATGACTGCCACGTTTTGGTAGGACTTCGAAGCACTTCCAGTGTTCAGAGTCGAAAAAGTGCCTCCCGTAGGTCTAATGCAAACCCATATACACACAGTTACAAATTAATTACGTAATTGGACTTTATCTGAAATTCGGGAATAATTAGGTGGGGGATGAATCTAGTTTTCTAAAGAAGTTAGCGGACTTGTTATGCGCTTGTGACTGAAGCTCGGACACTTTCTACCAGGCACAAAAGAGGAAGAAGAAAAACGAGGCAGTGGTAAAGTGACCGTGTGCGACGTGTTGCAGGAGACCAGAAGGTCCGATTCAGTGGAAATCGTTGCCCTTTATGACTGGGCTTTATTCTGCGCATACCGCGTGACTGTGAATGATACATTTCATCATTCATTAGTATTCAGCCTAGAAGGCCGGGCTTGGCAGGAACCAGAGCCCAGTCATGTGACCGGTATGGCTCTGGCACACAGCATCCTTGGCAAGTTCTTGGGGGTAGTTTGCCATTGCCTTCCCCGCCTTTAGACGTTCCCACTTTAGCCGCCAGGTGCCTCCGTCCGCAACGACGCGAGAGATCCTAGTAGCGAAAGGTGGAACTGTGGGCGAGAAAGATGTCCGGTAGTAATTTTGCCTAAATTTCGACTTCCACTTAAATTTAGGGATCTTTTACATGCCGCAAATCTACGACATGGGACCGACGGCTTTACTTCCCTTCCGAAGGAAGGCTGAGGATTTTTTCGCCCTAAAAATCCAACTGCTTCGGCCGGGTTTGAACCCGTAAACTTGGGTACCACCGAAGCCGCGAATGATACAAGCTTATTGGAATTACAAACAATATTCATGTACCCCGTAACCATTCTGCAGTCGTAGGTGTCTCGACGTTTAATGCATGCACATCATTATTTAAAATTTGACTCAACATGTGCTTGGAAATATTGTGTTTACATTATATGTTTAACCTTTTACAGCGCGTTCGCAGAATTGCGAAAAGCAACTGTTATTTGCGTCATGTTTGTCTGTCCGTCCGCGTGGAACAACTCGGCTCCCACTGGACGAATTTTCTTGAAGTTTGATATTTGGTTATTTTTCGAAAATCCGCCGAGAAAAAGTTTTGTTAAAATGTGATAATAACGTCACTGTACGTGAAGACCTGTGTACATTTATGATAGTATCTCGCTGAATTCTTTTTAGAGCGAGAAATGTTTCAGGCAGAAGTTATCATAAAATCAAAACACACGTTTTATATTCAATACATTTTTCCTAAAATCGTATCGTCTATGAGATAATGTAAAATATAGCAGAGCTGGACAGGCCACAGATAATAATAGAACACAGCACATGCGCTTTACATGTTGGGTAAGCAAGACTACAGAAACACTCAGAATATGTAATATTATTGCTTTCCACGGCAACACTGGTTACGCGAATGCGTCTCTATTTTACGTTATACGTACATTGCCTGCCCTGTTTGGCCCGGCCATTGTATTTGTCAGGCCTCTTTTTAATTTATTACTGAGAATATGTACAGTATTGTATCTTAGATATCACTTTCTCTGTTTAGCTCTGTTTAGCTCTGTTTAGCTCGTTTAACAATACCACCTTGAACTTTTGTCATTCTCTTTTTTAGTATTGTTGTTAGTCGTACATCAGGTATCTGCTACACTCCAGACTTTAATGCATTACAAGCAATGCCTGCATATGCTTGGACAGGTCCTGAGGGTTCCAGGAGGTTGAGGCTGCCAGAATTTTTAGGCAGTCGGCACATCAAGGTGGCAAGGTTGAAGCCCTACTCACCAGCCGCCTTTTCCCCACAGGAGATATCGTAGGTACTCATTTCTGTTAGAGGCTGAGTCGACCCCATGGCTATAGTGCGGCCGAAAGGATTAAGTCATTAAAAAACTCCAGTGAAACAATCGGGTATCGAACCTGCGAATTTCGACCTTGTAGCGCAGTGCCTAGCCAACTGCGCATCCGCTCAATAAATAACTCTGTATTTAGTTTATAGCAGTTCGAATCTTTTCCGAATAGCTTAACATTATTGCTGGCTCCGTTATTCTTCTTTCCCTTCTGCAGCCCACGTTTTTTTTTAACTAAATGTGGCATTTGTGACTGACAGCTAATTCTGCTTAGCTGATGTCTTTTGCTGATTATCTAGGATTAGCGTGACAAAAAAGGCAAACAGTAGCGTTAGAACTTCACTTCTCCAGACGCTGGTTATCCGGATCGGCTTGGCCCTTCCGGTGAACATTTTCGTGCTGTAATTGTACTACATCTATTTATGGCTTGAATTTTTCCCCCAGTTGTCAAACGTGTGTTATGGAATTGTGTATTAATGTTTTATTTGGACGTAAATAAATATGTGGCCTAAAATAGCCGTCTGTAGAAATATGTTTCCACATAAAACTGCCAATGTAGCCTATTTTCAAAGAAAAATCCATATATTCGGACTTTCTACAAATCCGGATGTCTCGCTGTCCCAATTAATGCGGATAAATTCTATTGTATAAGATGGCAAGATTCAGTACATATAAGTAGTGTAACTACAAATAAGTAGTACGGTAATGGGCGGCCAGCATTTGGTTCTGGCATGATTGCTGGATTGGTTCAAAACCACATCCATGCAAAATTGCAGTTCGTTACCACCGCCTCTTCGGCTCATAGAGGGAACACGTGTGCGACTGACGGGGCGTGTCTGTGTGAGGTTTTGGTTCACAGTTCCTGCGACAGATGGAAGTTGCGTAGAACTGTCCGACAGCGCCGCACACGGCAATGAGGATAAATAAGAGTGACGTAATCCAGTGTGTAATATGAGAAGAGCACAGTGTTATCCCCCCCTAGCATTTGGTCAACACATTTTCCGTTTGTTGCGATGCATGCGGACGCGCCTGTAAGTTGTTGTGTCAGTTTTGTTCGATTTGAATCAGATTCTTAGTACTTCGTCAGTACACCTCCCTCTGAAATCTGTTGACATTATATATGATCTGTGATTGACCATCTGTTCGGCGCAGATGTTAATCTGTTAGTGTCGTCGGGCAGGCGGACGTGGTTGAGGCGTCCAAGCTAAATTCGTGGGCGAGGTGGACAAAGTGTAGATTAGCGTGGTTGAGGCGAAGAGCAGAAGTGATCCGTTAGTACCCATTAGAGTATGACATTAACAAATTTTCTGTTAATTATTTATACGTATTCACGTTTTTGTACCTGAACGTTTTTAGACTTTTTTCTGCTCGTTTTATTTATCTATTTTTCCATAATTATTTCTTTCTTTTGTCTTGTTTTACATAAGTCTTTCTTCTTTTTTGACCAGGCTTTACAGGTTCCTTTGATTTCAGATGCCAAGATGCCAACAGCTTCTTTTAATTTCTATAGCAGCAGAAACACAGTAGGCTGTTGCTTTCCTATAGTGCTGTTCAGTTTCGAATTCCAACCTTGACTGCATTGTTGGTCCTATGCCGATGCTTATTTATGTTCCACATCTCGATGGGAACATTCTGGTTCTCCATCAGTTGCTGAATATAGTAATCGGGAAATAAGGTTAATTTTGTGGTGCATGTTCCAAGATCATAAGCCAATCTTCTTCTACTTTATTGTTAAACAGGTATGCCAAAGCAGCGTACATACTGTATGTGATTCCGACTTCGTCATTTTCTTTGTATTCCGCTGTTAAGGCGAATATTTTCTAGTTGTCTCTACAGCAACTGATTAAAATAAAGATTACAGCCAGTATTAACGGAGTCTAGAAATACCTTATTTATTGCACCGATGACAGCTGCTTCAGAATCGACTTCCATAGTTTTCATGCTATAAAGAACACCAACTCTTCAGCAGAGTAACGAACAATGATATATTACATTTTATCCAGTAAAAGTATAATACACACAACCGGATATATGTAGTTTCCATGCAGTGCGCGTCCAAGATCCACGTGTAAGCTATACAGCAGAGCGAACTGCCTTGGACAGTTTTTGAATGTGCCGTGTAGAAAACAGGAAATTCGGCTTGTGAGTAAATACTCACTATCTTCCCAAACGAAGACGAGAATTCTTTTTCCTGAGCCATCAGTATGTTCGATTCGAAGAACGCTGGAATTATTTGCCAGACTTAAACCTTCTTCCGAAAATACAGTTTGGGTTCTGGCTTCCGGATTTTACGCATTAGCGACGACTTTTCGCCGATCTTGTCACAGTCTTGCCTTAACATTATCGTATTTTGGTATTCCAGTCACCATGCCATACCATACCCTTTCGCGTCAATGTCTCACAATTCGTCCTTCTAAACTGTATGTATAGGCACATACTTTTCTGCCCTAGCTATTTTTCTTCAGTTATGTATTTTAACTTTAACCCTTTAAACGCCAAGTTAAATCCCATCTGCCATTTGCTGGCATTATTAGGAGCTCACCATATTCTCCACGTTAGGAGGGTAAGGGTTAACCTCCATTCCAGCCGGGTTTGGAACGAAACTGTGGTCCGTTTTACTAACCATTTCATACTGTAAATCAGTTTTCAGCTTGCCTTTGCTCTTACTCTATTTGTCTATAACATACACCCAACTTAACTTAGAATTTTTCAGATGAATTCGAGACTGAAATCCCCGAAAAACCAAAGACGGTTTTCCCATTCTTGTAGAAGCTACTAAAATTTCACCAGTCATGATCAACTTATTCAGTCGCTCGCGCTTAAGATGTTTAATGTTCCAAAACAAAATAGCAAATGATAAAGACAAAACGGCAGGCAACCCAATACTTTGTTGATGGCTGTAGGGGTGGGGTATTATAGGGTTTGGACGACACGAAGTCTTTGTACGCATTTTTGTGCACTGCAGCTTTACAGGTCTGCAAGTATTTATTAAATTCCTTCTTGTCTTTACCTTTTCAACCGTATGTCTACCACAACCATGTTGTGTCGTTTAGTGGCCGCCTGGCCCACCGTCCGCGTCGCCTAAGTCCACTGCGCGACCGTCACCCAATTTATTACGTACAGACTAACCTAGCGCTTGTTATAGGCGCTGCGAGGAGGTATGAATGCGCCTAGAAAAATTAAAGACAGTTATATTCATAGCTGTTTTGCTTTTACACTCTCTCGTCCTCATTTTCGACGGATTGTGACACAACCATCCATTTTGAAGATTAGGAAGGAAGATTAAGTGAATACGGCAGGCCCAAGGCGTGTGGGCTCCCCGAGCAGGCTGATAATTTCGGGACCTTTAAACCGATATTCTGTCGGCCTAGGACAGCGCTCGAGAACGTTTTGGAGGGCGCATATCTAAATTGCGGATAATTTTCGGAGAAACTCTGTCGCGTGTGGAAAACCTGAGTTTACTGGCGCCATTTTTCCCATTATTCCAGTGATTTCTTTGCGTCCCGTATAGCTTGGTGCCCCAGGCAACTGCTCAGCTGGCCTGCCACTTAATCCGGCTTGTACCAGCTGTGTAGAAGGCCTAGACTATATGGAGAGGTATTATTAAAATAGATCTTAAAGTACTGGGTATTGAGGGTGTGATGTATGTTCTGTCTCAGATTAGGGTCCAGCGACGGGGCTTCTGAACACGGTACTGATCTTTGGGTTTTCATAAAAGGCGGTGAGTTTTTTGACCAGGTTTTTTTGTCATTACCCTATCAGGAAATACACTGCACCACGCAATTAGTTGCTTAGTTCGTGTCTGGAAGAAATTTAGAAGCTGGACTCCTAAAATGCATCACGCCAGCGGTGAATGTCACTGATTACTGTCGGTACCAAGCAGGCGGTTGGTTATCTCTGCGTCATATTAAAAATATCATTTCTTTCTTGCCACGTAAATCTGTGCTGCTCTAAAACTTAATGGTCTAGCAGGCTGGCATACAGCTCCACTTGTTACAGCAAGTACAGTATTTACGACGAGTAGAAACATCTGGACGAGGAATTCGTCCTGCGCAGCCATTCCGACATTCCATAATTCAGAATGAAAGGACATCAGATTTAACCGGCGAAATCTGTGAAATTTAATCTTTTTTAAATCAGCCCTGTGCTAGGAGCATCAGTATTATTCGTCTGCCACTGCTGACGGTAGCTTATCGTTTCCTGTCTTTATGGCTTAAATGTATTCGGAAGAGTCCTGTTCTTGGATGGAAGAGAGTAAGAGCCACAGCTCGAGACTGCTAGAGATGGAAGGCTTTTTATCAACCATCTACATCTACTGGTAGATGAGTTTCGACTAAGTGAAATGAAGTGAAGTGAAAATTCCTGTTTGAGTCTCGATCGTCCTGTTCTCGGTTCATTGCTTTCTGTATGATTGTACCGTCTGTCATTATTTGCGTTTCACTTGAACATTATATAATGTTACCGGAAGCTGAATAAACCCTATTTGGCAGCGACATCAAATGAACGTAGACCCGACCTAGTAATCGAAGTCCGTCCACCAAATGTGCAGGGAATTTAAGTGTAGTGTAAAGTGTCTTCAGTTGAATGAGTAAATGAGGCGAAATAATATCAAAGACTGACGGGTTGTATGGTTAAGATTAAAAGCCCAGCGATTTGGTTTTCTTCCCCGTGTTTCCCACGTGGCCAGCCCATAACGTTCCCCCACATTTTACCCACCAGACTTCATTGTGTGACCAATATACATAACGAAGTTTATCGTTACGTAAAGTATAACATGGAGCATGTATTTGTACTATATATATTGCGGTGGATATTGTCTGTCATCGCAAGGCAATGGAGGAAGGAAGTTTTTGGTTAAAAATAGGAACTGGGTCGCATCTGTTCCCTCATCCAGTGACAACTTTAGCTCCTGACCAACAAACGACTTGCACTTTTCAGACTCGCGTTAAAGAGAAGTCACGTAAATGAGGCACGAAATGGGAGATCCCATAGGGTTACAGAACATGAAACCAACAGTTCGTAGGATTGCCTGCAGGTTTGGACACGACTGTAGGCAACCCACACGAGGGACAATTGCTGATTCAACTTGAGCTTGGGCTAAAGCACCGTCAGTATTTTACTAAACTCTGATACCAAAACAGTAGTTGGATCTGGAATTTTTCTGGCATTGGCATGGCGACTGAAATGCTCTCGGATGTAACTTTAGCTAGTCGCCATCTCGACACAGGTTTTTCTTGGTTTCCCTGTGCCTAAAAGCAAATGCTGAGATGGTTCCCAAGATCCCAAGTTGCCACTACATGCTTCTCATGTAGCCCTCCCGACTTAAATTTAGTAGTAACCAATTT
>Ga0123355_10005226_pt1 | contig 18962 bp, 12 predicted proteins | sample TergutEmb28metaG_3_FD_89872 | JGI IMG/M metagenome (GOLD analysis project Ga0123355, IMG submission 89872) | Embiratermes neotenicus P1 segment gut microbial communities from Petit-Saut dam, French Guiana - Emb289 P1 | ecosystem: Host-associated > Arthropoda: Insects > Digestive system > Gut ... | reverse complement strand
TTCAGCATCAGCGCGTTGAGTTGCCATGGCAACCCGCTGCATCCCGATCAAGCGCGCGCCAACCACGATCGCGAAGTCAGCCGCAATACCATTTTGCTCGCCGCGAAGCTGGGCGTTCCGGTCATGATCGATTTCTCGGGATGCCCCGGCGATTCACCTCACGCCACGGCTCCCAACTGGGTCACCTGTCCCTGGCCTCCCGACTACCTCAAAGTACTGGACTGGCAATGGAACGAAGTGGTGGCGCCCTATTGGACCGAGCAGGCCAAGTTTGCCGCCGACCATGGCGTGAAAGTCGCCATCGAGATGCATCCTGGTTTCGTCGTCTACAACCCGGAGACGATGTTGAAGCTGCGCGCGATCGCGGGCCCGGCGATCGGGTGCAACTTCGACCCCAGCCATCTGTTCTGGCAGAACATCGATCCGGCGGCAGCGGTTCGAGTGCTCGGAGACGCCATCTTCCACGTCCACGCCAAGGACACACAAATCTTTCCGAGCAACCTGCCACGGACGGGCGTGCTCGACACCAAACCCTACACCAACGAGCGTGAACGCAGTTGGATCTTCCGCACCTGCGGTTACGGCCACGGCGCCGAATTCTGGAGCGAACTCATTTCCATGCTGCGCATGTTCGGCTATGATTACGTTCTTTCCATCGAGCACGAAGACAGCCTGCTCTCCTCCGAGGAGGGCCTGACCAAAGCGGCGGCCTTCCTCAATGGGATCGTGATCCGCGAGCAGCCGGGTGCCGCCTGGTGGACTTAGGTCAGAAATCGAACCGAAGAGAGACCAATGAAAGCAATCAGAACGGCGATTTTCGGCACCGGGTTCATGGGCCGCGTGCATCTGGAAGGTGTTCGGCGGGTCGAATCCATTGAAGCCGCGGCGATCGTGGGCAGAGATGCCAAAAAGGCGCAGCGCCTGGGCGCGGGCTTCTTCATTCCCACCCTTTCCACTGACTACAAAGAGGTTCTTCGCGATCCGGCCATCGATGCGGTGCACATCTGTACGCCAAACGCGCAGCACTTTTCCATGGCGAAAGATGCACTGCTCGCCGGCAAACATGTGCTGTGCGAGAAGCCACTGGCCACCAGCGTCGGTGAGGGGGAGGAACTGGTTTCCCTGGCAGCCAGGCAAGGACTGCGCAACTGTGTCTGCCACAATCTGCGTTACTACCCCATGGTGCAGCAGATGCGCAGCATGCGCGAAGCCGGAGATCTGGGCGAGATTCTCGTGGTGCAAGGCACCTATTCCCAGGATTGGCTGTTGTACGACACCGACTGGAACTGGCGAGTCGAAACCTCGGCCGGCGGGCCTTCACGCTCGATGGCCGATATTGGCTCGCACTTCTTCGATATGGCCGAACACGTCACGGGCTTGCGGGTGACTTCCCTGTGCGCCGACCTCCAGACTTTCCACCCAACCCGCAAGCAGCCCAGGCATTCGGTTGAGACCTTCGCGAACAAGTTGCTCGGCCCGGAAGATTACATCGAGACACCGATCGACACGGAAGATTTCGGCGCGGTGGTTTTTCGCATGGGAACCCGCACGCGCGGCGCCATGACCGCCAGCCAGGTATCGGCGGGACGCAAAAACAGCCTCAGCATCGAAATTTACGGGGCGAAAGCCTCGGTAGCGTGGAACCAGGAACGGCCCGACGAACTCTGGTCCGGCCACCGCGATAGCGGCAACCAGATCTACATCAAAGATCCATCGTTGTTAAAGCCGGCGGCGCGCACCTATGCCGATCTTCCCGGCGGCCACAGCGAAGGCTACGACGACACATTCAAGCAGGTGTTCCGGCGATTCTACGCGGCGATCCGCGAGTCGGGCGCGCCCGCGTATCCCCAGTTCACTGACGGGGTGCGCCAATTGGTGATCCTCGATGCCGAGCTCGAGAGCCACCGCACACGACGCTGGGTCGACCTCCCGGCAACAGATTCGTAGGCGAAAGAAGGTAGTGAAGAATTAGATTTCCATATCCATCTTATTCCGGAGGATCCAATTGAGCCGCCCCGGCCTTGTTGTCCTCGTACTGTTGCTGAGCGCACTCGCAGTTGCGCAGAAGCGTCAACCCAATGCAGCCGCCGAACCCAGCGTCGCTTCCACCCCAACCGGAGAACCGGCCGAAGAAAAGTTCGCTCCCGGGGAAGGTGTCGTGCCTGCGGCCAAGCCGGCCGAGCCCAAGTCCCCATTCGAGGGAATGAAGTACCGCCTCGTCGGGCCGTTCCGCGGCGGACGCGTCCTGGCCGTCGCCGGTGTGCCGGGTCAAGACGACACCTACTACTTTGGCGCGGTCGCCGGTGGGATGTGGAAGACTACCGATGGCGGCCTGAATTGGCGGCCGCTGTGGGATAAGTTCCCGGAAGCGTCCCCGTCGGTCGGCGCTATTGCGATCGCCCCGTCGGACCCGAATGTGATTTATGTCGGGACGGGGGAGGCCTGCATCCGCGGCAACATCGTGATGGGAAATGGCGTCTACCAGTCCACCGACGCCGGCAAGACGTGGAAGTACGCCGGACTGCGCGACACCTATTCCATCGGGCGCATGATCGTTCACCCCAAAGATCCCAATATCGTGTACGTCGCCGCGCTCGGCCATCCTTTCGGCCCGAACACCACGCGCGGCATCTTCCGCTCGCGCGACGGCGGCAAAACGTGGCAGCGCGTCCTCTACGTCGACGACAAAACCGGGGGCATCGACATCCAATTCGATCTGTCCAATCCCAACATTTTGTTTGCCGGCATGTGGCAGGCCGTGCGCAAGCCCTGGACGATGGAGAGCGGCGGTCCGGGCAGCGGACTGTATCGCTCGGCCGACGGCGGCGACACCTGGACAAAGCTCACCGGCAAAGGCCTGCCGGAAGGCACCATCGGGCGCATCGGTGTCGCGACCACATCGAGTCCCAACCGCATTTATGCCCTCATCGAGGCCGAGAAAGGCGGCCTCTTCCGTTCCGACGATGGGGGGGAGAGATGGCAACTGGTGACCGACGACCGCCGCTACCGGCAGCGGGCCTGGTACTACACCCACGTGTTCGCCGATCCCAAGAATCCTGACGTTGTCTACATCCTGAACACAGGAACCTACCGCTCGATCGATGGCGGCAAGACATTCACGCCGATCCGCACCCCGCACGGCGACAACCACGGGTTCTGGATCGATCCCGACAATCCCAGGCGCATGATGAACGGCAACGACGGGGGCGCAACGATTTCGACCGACGGCGGCACGAGCTGGTCGAGCAACATGAATCAGCCGACGGCGCAGTTCTATCACGTCATCGCCGACTCCCGCTTCCCGTACTGGCTCTACGGGGCGCAGCAGGACAACACCACGGTTGCGATCGCCAGTGCCAGCGCTACTGGCGGCATCGACCGCTCCGATTTTTACGACGTCGGCGGCGGCGAGAGCGGTTACATCGCCCCTGATCCCGACGACCCTGAAATCGTCTATGCGGGTTCCTACGGCGGCGACATTTCCCGTTACGATCATCACACCGGGGAAACGCAGATGGTCAACCCCTGGCCTCGTAACCCCATTGGCTGGGGCATGGCGGATTTGAAGCACCGCTTTCAGTGGACCGAGCCCATCGCCTTCTCGCCGCACGATCCCCACACGCTGTATTACGCGGGCGAAGTGCTGTTCAAGACAACCGACGAAGGCAAGAGTTGGACGATCATCTCGCCCGATCTCACCCGCAACGACAAAGCCAAGCAGCAGTCGTCGGGCGGACCGATTACAAAGGACAACACCGGCGTCGAAGTCTACGACACGATTTTTTCGGTGGTCGAGTCGCCCGCACAAAAGGACCTGATCTGGGCGGGCAGCGACGACGGTCTGGTTCATATCACCCGCAACGGAGGAGGCAACTGGGAGAACGTCACGCCGAAAGCCATGCCGGAGTGGGGCACCGTCAGCATGATTGACGCCTCTCCCACAGATGCCGGCACAGCGTATGTGGCCGTTGAGCGGCACAAGATGGACGATTTCACTCCCTACGCCTTCAAGACCACCGACTTTGGCAAGACCTGGACGTCGGTGGTGAACGGCATTCCCAAGGATGATTACGTTCATGCCGTCCGCGTCGATCCCAAGCGCAAGGGTCTGTTGTACGCCGGAACCGAGCGCGGCCTTTACGTCAGCTTTGATGACGGGGAAAATTGGCAGCCCTTGCAACTCAATCTGCCCATGGCCCCCATTTACGACCTGATCGTGAAGAATGATGATCTTGCAGTGGCGACGCACGGCCGCTCCTTCTGGGTTCTCGACGATCTCTCGCCGCTGCGCCAGTGGAGCGACTCGCTCAAAGCGAAGGATGTCTACCTGTTTACTCCCGCCAACGCCAGTCACACCACGTTTCCCGGTTCCTTCTTTGGCGGAGGCAATGCCGGACAGAATCCGCCGGCCGGCGCGGTCTTCTATTACTACCTGAAGACGGAAGTCAAAAAGCCGCAAGAGGAAGAGAAAAAAGGAGAAAAGAAAGAAGGAGCCGGCACTCGATCGCCAGCCGGTGCAAATCCGCCGGCAACACAACCCGCCCCGGCGACGACAAGCTCAACGTCACCGGAGGTGCCCAACGATTCATCCGCTGCCGAAGAGAAAAAAGAACAGTCGCGCGTGAAAATCGAAATCCTCGATTCGGCGGGCAAAGTCATTCGGACTTATCCTCCGAAGCAACCGCCTGTCGCCGACAGCGAAGAAAATCCCTTCTCGCGAAATCGGCCTGAGGAGATACCCACCGAAGCCGGCATCAACCGTTTCGTCTGGAACCTGCACTATGAATCCGCACCGCGGATCCCAAATTCACCGCTGTGGGGCGGTTCGACCGAAGGCCCACTGGCACTACCCGGCGACTACCAGGTCCGCCTGACCGTGGACGGGAAATCCGAGACGCAGCCGTTCAAGATCGTCCCCGACCCCCGCCTGAAGGTGACTGCGGACGATCTGAAGAAGCAATTCGATCTCATGCAGGCGATTCTCGGCAAAGTCACCGAGGTGCACGACGCGGTTCGCCAGATCCGCGACGTTCGGACGCAGATGACCACCCTCAACAAGCGCCTGAAAGAAGAGAAGAACCCGAACGCAAGAGCGATTGCCGATGCCGGTTCCGCCCTGGATAAGAAGATGACGGTGGTCGAAGAGGCACTCATCCAGACCAAGGCAAAAAGCGGTCAGGACGTGCTCAATTATCCGATCCGGCTCAACAATCTGCTGGTCGCCCTCGGCGGAGTGGTCTCGAGCGCCGATGCTGCGCCCACCCGGCAGGACTACGAGATGTACGACGAGCTCAGCCGACAAGCCGACGAGCAACTGGCGAAGTGGAATGCGATCGTCAGTGCCGATCTCGCTGCCTACAACCGGCTGGCACAGGATAAGACCGTTCCCCTCGTGGGCCTGAGTCCGGTGACCGGACCGCGAACCGGGGCCGCGTCCCTGGATCCCTAGAGACGTGGCTCCCAGCCGGGCTGGTATTCGCGGCCCCACATCTTCATGGCTTCCGCATCGTTTTGAATGCGGCCGTCCTTGGTGTCAACGCGGAGTTCGCGATTCACCTCCCAGGCGATGTTGGAAAGCTGCAGTATCGTCACCGACACATTCCCGACTTCGATTGGAGCATTCAGTTTCTCCCCCTTCTGGATGGCCGCGATGAAGTTGGCGAAGTGCGCGTCGGTCATGGAATCGCGCCCGAGTGTGTCCGAAGAGGAAGTCTCGCCACCGGTCTTGAACTCGCTCGTCTTTTTTCCCTTGAGGTCATAGATCTCATAGCCATCACGGTCCACCAGCACGCTGCCACTGGTCCCCATGATGGCCGCTCCACGATCGCGTCCGTAATACTTCATTCCCTCACAGCTCTTGCCTTCCCAGGAGATCATCTGATCGTCGTACTCGAAGCTGGTCAGCAAGGTGTCGTAAAACTGCCAGTCGTCGCGAAAGTGATATCGTCCGCCGGAGGCAGTCACGCGCTTCGGATAGTCGACCCCGAGCGCCCACCGGCAAACGTCCACTTCATGGGTGCCGTTGTTGAGCGTTTCGCCCGTTCCATAAATTTTGAACCAGTGCCAGTTGTACGGATGCAGGTTGTCGCGATAAGCACGGCGCGGGACGGGACCCTGCCACAAATCCCAGGCCAGCTGCGCAGGCACAGGTACTTCCTTACCGTTACCGATCGACTTCCTGACATTGCTGTACCAGGCTTTCGCGAAGTACGGCCGGCCGATGACGCCGCCGCGAATTTTGTCGATGATCTCAATGGTATGCCGCGACGAACGCTGCTGCGTCCCCATCTGAACCAGCTTTCCGTATTTCTTCTGCGCCTCGACCAGCAATGCTCCTTCGGCGGGATTGTGGCTGCACGGCTTCTCCACGTAGACATGCTTTCCCGCCTGCAAACCCGCGATCGCCATCGGGGCGTGCCAGTGGTCGGGAGTGGCAATGGTAATGGCGTCGACCTCTTTGCGATCAAGAATCTTGCGAAAATCCTGCTCGGCGGCCGGGGGTTCTCCCATCTCCTGCTGGGCGGTGTCGGCGAACTTTTGAAGAATCTTGCTGTCCGGGTCGCAGACATGGGTGATGCGAGCCAGGTTCCGGTTCACCTTGAGCGACGACAAATGCGCGTAACCTCGCCCATTCAGGCCAATCACGGCAAAATTGAGGCGATTGTTGGAACCCAGAATCTGACCGTACGATTTCGCGGTCGTTCCCACGGCCAGCCCGGCCGCACTTGTGACTAGTCCATCCAGAAATTCGCGTCGCGTCAGCATTGTCCCTCCCCCTCACGCTCTCTGCTATGACAAGATAGTTTCTGACAGCCCCGTACGTCCAGCGAGTTTAGCAATGAAGAAGCCGACGATTCGCGTCACAAAATGGCTGGGAGATATTCCGGTAGAGGCGCAATGCACCTTCTGCCCCGATGCGTCATTCCGGGCGAAAGGGACAAGCCATCGGCCAAACCGCGAGGAATTTCAGAAATCTCTCCAAAGCCAATTCGATGAGCACTGCAGAAACGCTCATTCGGACCAGAAGAAAAGCTAAAGATGAGACTTCCACATGCCCGCAAGGCGATCTGCCAGATGGGCGGCAAGAAGTCCGGCGACCACGCCGGTGAACACGTCCATCGTGTAGTGGGCCCGCAGCACCAGCACCGTCGCGATCTCGAACACTACGATCGACAGTGCCAGAACCGTGAGCCATCGGCGACCGAGGCGGGCGATCTCGGTCGCCGCCAACACGGCAATTGCCGTATGCCCGGAGAAGAAGTAGTCGTTCGAAACCCCGTAGGTCACCAGCAATGACGGGAATCCGGGATAGTGCCAGATTGCGTCCGGTGGAGCAGGCAGCGAAACCAAAGCTTCGATCAATTGCCGCAATCCGAGCACGATGACCAGTCCCAGAAATGGTCGCACACGGCCGGCGAAAATCCAACGCCCCAGCAGAAAGATCCCCAGCAGATCAATCATTCCGGAACTCACAATCAACAGCGCGTCCGCGACAGAACTGTGCTGGTGCAAATAGAGGTTCGCCGACGCGGTCGCGACGTGCAGCCGGTCGCCAATGCCAGCCGTTGGGGAGCCGCGTAATCCGATGAGAGATTGCGTCCAGAACCAGGTCGCCAGGGCGGCGACCGTCACCAGGATGCGAATGGCGACCGAACGCGCGGTCCGTCGGGCATCAGCCGCGATCTGAGGAGGACTTCCGGTTGACGTCATACGGATTTTTCGAGCGCGATTTCCTTCAGACGGCGAAGATCGAGCTTGCCCGTGCCCAGATAGGGGAGGGTATCGACATGCACGAACTGGTCCGCATGAGGCTTCCACAAGCGAGGCAGATCGGACCTGGCGAGCTCGGTGAGGCAGGCTTCGACCTTGTCCTCGGGCAGGGTGTGCAGCACGATCAGGCGCTCGCCTTTCTTCTCGTCAGGAACCGCGGTAACCGCAAACGTCTGTTCGGTCGCGGCAGTGAGTTCGTGCAGCTTGTCTTCGACCTTGATGTGCGGCACCATCTCACCGGCAATCTTGCTGAAGCGGCTCATGCGATCAGTGATGCGGATAAACCCCTCCTCGTCCATCAGGGCGATGTCGCCCGTGTTGTACCAGCCGTCGCGCAAGACTTCCGCAGTCTTGTCGGGCCGGTTCAGGTATCCCTGCATCACATTGGGGCCACGCACCAGCAGCAAGCCGGGTTCACCAACGGCAATCGGCTCCATGGTTTCCGGGTTCACAATGCGTACGCTGATCCCCGGCAGAGGATGTCCGATACTCTGGCGCTTTGCACCCACCTGGCGAAATTCCGCAGCACGGAAATCGCGCGTGTTCACCGCGACGGCAGGAGAGCACTCGGTGCAGCCGTAGCCTTCGAGCGGGCGCACACCGAAGCGGTCTTCGAACGCAGTCGAAGTACGCTCAGACAGCTTCTCGGCTCCGGCCATCACATATTGCAAGCTGCCGAATTCTTCCGGCTGGCAGCGCCGAATATAGGTTTCGAGGAACGTCGGCGTCGCCAGCAGGAAAGTGACCGCATACTGGCTGATGAGCGCTCCGATCGCCCGGGGCTCGAGCGGGTTCGGATGGTACACAACACCCACGCCGATCGTGATCGGCAGGCAGAGCGTTGCGGTAAATCCAAATGAGTGGAAAAAGGGCAGGATGCCGAGGATTTTGTCGTGGCGTCCGAGCATAAAAACCTGGTTGAGCTGTTCCACATTCGACGCGATATTGTAATGAGACAAAATCACGCCTTTCGGGTCGCCCGTGCTGCCGCTGGAAAAAATGACTGTCGCTGTATCATCGAGCCGCGTTTGGCGCCTGGCTCCGACCGACTTTTCGATAAGCGCGGCGGGCAGCAGCCACGAAACAGCAGCGGCCAGGCGTTCGAACGATCCGGGCTTGTCGGCGAGATCTTCCAGCATGATCGCCTGCGCGGGAGGCTCGACGTGTACGTGCTCGAGGAACGCGCGCGAGGTGATCACCGTCTTCAGCTGGCATTGTTGGGCGCACGATTCCAAAACGCTGTTGGAAGCGGTGTAGTTCAGGTTGACTGGGACCCTCCCCATCAGAAGCGCCGCCTGATTGACCAGCGCGGCCGGAACCGATGGCGGCAGCAGAATGCCGACCATACTCTGCCCCGCCCAGACGGAACGCAGCCGCCGGGCAAGGAACACCGTTCGCGTGAGTGCCGCGCCAAATGTGAGCTTCGGGGTGCGACCGTCCGCCATGGCGAAGCCGAAGGGATGCCGCTGCGCGGTGTGCACGAACGATCGATGAATCGTTCGCATGTAGGGCTTGCGGAACTGATAGGCATCGGCCCCCAGTTCCTGGACGGCCTGACGCACTTCCTGCACGCTCGTGGTGGAAGCCATGGCCTTGCCGAACGTGACCGTCACCGGATACGGAATCCGCTGCGGCAGCTTCCACAAGAATCGTCCGCGCTCGAAGCTGAAAATCGATCCCCACACTCCGCCGAGATTGACGGGGATAATCGGCACATGGACACCCTTCACGATGCGCTCCATACCGCGCCGGAACGGCAACATTTGGCCGATGCGCGTCATCTGGCCTTCGGGAAAGATGCACACGACTTCCCCGTCCTTCAATGCCTGCGTCGCATTGCGCAGTGATTGAATCATCTCGCGCGGACGGAATTCGGACGAAATCGGAATCACGCGCATGATCCGGGCACACGGCTTCACCAGCCAGTGATCGTAGGATCCCTTGAACATGATGAAACGGATCGGCCGGTCGATCGAGGCGAGGAGGAGAACAGCATCGACCATGGAGACGTGATTGGACACGATCAGCGCGCCGCCCCTGGCCGGAACATTCTCCCGTCCCTCGAAGTGGATGTGATAGAGCGTGTGCGTCGCAAACCACAACAGGAGCCGCAATAGCGCATCGGGCAGCAGGTACAAAACATAAATCGTCGCCGCGACCGTCATCAGCGACGCGGCCAGAAAAACCATCGGCGGGCTGAAATGCAGGTAGTGTTGGAAGAGGTAGTAGACTCCCGACGCGGCGCCGATTCCCACCCACGACAGCAGGTTCGAAGCGGCGATGACGCCGCCCTTGTCCTTCTGGTCCGGCCGATGCTGAATCAGCGCGCTGACCGGCACGGCAAAAAAACCGGCGGAAAAACCCAGCGCCGCCAGCAATCCGAGCACAGTATTGAATGAGAGCCCGTGGCGGGACAGCAAAATTCCGAAGACGGTCATGCCCACCGAACCGAGCGGGATGAGTCCGTACTCGACTTTGCCGCTCGAAACGTAGCCGGCAGCCAGACTGCCAAGTCCGATTCCAATCGCGACTGCGGCCTGCAGAACGCCGGTTCTTGTGAAGCTGATGTGCAGAACATCGGTCGAGTAAAACAGGATGTTGCTGGTCAGCAACATCGCGAGAAACCAGAAATAGGTGTTGCCCAGGACCGCCAGCCAGAGTACGCGATCTTTGCGGATCAGAACTCCCTGCTGCCAGAGATCGCCGATGGGATTCGCCCGGAATTTCTTCGTGGGGTCCGCCGCTGGCACCCTGGTGATGCCGAGACTGAAGATCAAACCAAGCAGAGACAGGCTGACCAAGATCAGGCCCGACCATCCCTGACGCCCCTGGAAATGATCGGCCAGAAACGCGCCGCCGACTCCTCCTGTAATTGCAGCAACGAAAGTCCCCAGCTCGAGCACACCGTTACCCCACGAGAGCCTGGGCTCCGGCAGTAACTCAGTGAGCAGTCCATACTTCGAAGGACCAAACAGCGCGGCTTGCGTACTCGCCAGAAACACGGCAGCCATCTCAAGATGCAGGTTCCCGGATGCGAGCCCGGCGAGTGCAAGCACCATCACGGCGATCTCGAAAAATTTTGTCCCGATCGTCACCGTGCGCTTGCTGAAACGATCGGCAAGGAAGCCGCCCGTCATGGAGAAGAGGATGAACGGAACTGCGAACAATGCGCCGACCACCAGAACAAGTTGATCGCGCTTCGCCCTCTCTACGTCCGAGGCGAGAATGATCAGGACGACCAACTGCTTCAGGCCGGTTTCGTTAAACGCGCCCTGAAACTGCGTGATGATCAGCGACCAGAATCCGCGGCGCCAGGCCGGGCTGGGATCTCCTGTTGGCGCTGGTTCCGTCACCTGATTGTCCGGGATCGGATCGACGGCTATGGCACCTTGGCTCATAGGTTGATAGTCTGACAGGCTGTTGCAACTGTTGGGGTTGAGGACATCTTGGCATGAAGCGCGGGTCGAATCCAGTAGTATTGGAACGTCGCTGGCTTCCCCGGTTGCGGACGGAAAGAAAATGCAAGATCGGCCGCGTGCTGCATTCTGCCGTTTAGTCTTATTAGTCTTACGGGTTCAGGTACATACGGGACGTGAGGGGACCGATGCTCGTAGCACTGGGGCTCATGACTGTCGCCACACCGTTTCTAACCGTCTTCCTCTCTCTGGCGGCAGCGAAAGCTTCGACAACAACTTCTCGAGCTCACCGAATTAAGCATGGAGGTGATGAACGGTCCGCGCCGCGATCTGCTGGATTTGAGACGGCAGGTCGAGGCGTCGGCCGTCACGCCCCGGCCGGCGCAGAAGCCACTTCTTCTGTCCGCTCCGCCCCGGATATTCTCCCTATGGCGCCGTGAGCCGACCTCGCCCTGGAAAGTCTTGAGGGATATTTTCGGTCGCATCCGCTGCCATCCGGAGCGTCTCGCCCGGGCAAACCGCCTCATCGCGCAGGAAGGCCGGCACGATCGCCCGGACCGAACGGCGTTCCGGATCGAGTATGAAGTCGAAAAACGGCAATATTTGGAGTAGGCTCCCCTGCCGCCAGGGAAAGCCGTTTGTTTTCATTCAGTTCGATCCCAGAACAATTTCACTGACGCGCTCGTAATAATCAGCCAAGCGGAGCGTCTTTAGTTATGACAAAGCAATCGGGGAGGCGTAATCTGCAAGTCGCATTGAGAGAACAGCCACCTATCGCGATCGCGGGCGAATTGGAACTGACGTTTCAGGCGCACCACGGAATGGTTTTCCGGACGGCATACCGGATCACCGGCAACGCCGCGGATGCCGAGGATGTGCTGCAGGTCGTGTTTCTGCGCTTGCTGCGCCGCGGATCAGCCCGGGAAGCCCTCGACAATTCGGAGGCCTACCTGCGGCGCGCAGCCATTAACGCCGCGCTCGACGTGATTCGTTCGCGGCAAGCACAGCGCACCGTAGAGCTCGACCGAGACCTGCCACAGGACGATACCCCCGAGCTGCGGCGGGCACTGGCGAGCGCTCTCGGGAAACTGCCTGCTCGGTCCGCTGAGGTGTTCACGTTGCGCTTTCTGATCGGATTTACAAACGCCGAGATCGCTGAGACTTTGGGCATTTCGAGCGTGCTGGTGGCGGTCATTGTCCATCGCACCCGGCGGCAACTTCGCAAGGAACTGGCGAGCTACTTAGGAGACAGGCCATGAACAACGAGAAATTCGATCGTCTGCTTTCGACAATTCGCAACGAGCAGATAGACGACGAGGTCGTCGAGCAAGCCAGCGAGCGGGTGCGGCGAGCCATTGGTGGCGAGTCCCCGGCCACTGATCTCAGCACGCGCAAGCTGCGCAGCTGCGCGGACTTTCAGGCGCTGATTCCGGGATATCTGGAGAGCAAACTCTCGACGCCGCGTGCCCTGCTCTTCGAAGATCACGTGCACGCCTGTGTGGCCTGCCGTCACCGAGTGGAGCGCGCCCGCGAAGGCGAAAGGCAGGTGGCGTGGAAGTTGGAAAGCAAGTCTCGTGGCTCGCGCGTGTGGCAATGGGCCGTGGGCGCGGCAGGGGTAGTTGCCATCGCATTGGTCGCGATCGCCCTCAACGACGGGCTTCTGCCGGGCCAGCATCCTCAGCAGGCAGCCGTCGAGAGCGTAAATGGATCGCTCTACCAAGTCGCGGGAGATCGGGTTCGGCTCATTCCGGCCGGATATGCGATCAGCGGCGATGATGAGGTGCGGACCGCCAAGGGCTCGACCGCGGTACTGCGGTTGACCGACGGCTCGCTGGTCGAGATGGGAGAACGTGCCGGCGTTTCGCTTTCCCGCTCCTGGAAGGGCACCACCCTTCATCTCGATGATGGACAGGTGATTGTGCGGGCGGCCAAGCAGCATACCGGACATCTTTACGTGGCGACGGATGACGCTCTTGTCTCGGTCAAGGGGACGATTTTCTCCGTCAATCACGGAATCAAAGGCTCGCGGGTTGCGGTGATTGAAGGCGTGGTGCGGATGGATTACGGAGATCACACCTCCGAATTGCACCCCGGCGACGAGGAAACTTCGAGCGCCTACGTGTCGAAGGTCCCGATCCCGAATGAAATCGGGTGGAGTAAGAACAAGGCGCAATATCTGGCGCTGCTGGGAGACTTCGCGGTTCTCCAGAAGCGGTTTGCTGCGATCCCGGGACCGGGTTTGCGCTACAGCTCCGAGCTGCTGCCTTACGTTCCGGACAACACGGTAGTTTATGCGGCGATTCCCAACCTCTCGAACACGCTGGACGAAGCCGGCAAGATCTTCCACGACCGCCTGCAGCAAAGCCCGGCTCTGAGGGACTGGTGGAAGCAGCAGCAAAAAGGAAACGGACCCAAGCTGGAGGACGTTCTCACAGAATTGAAGACGTTCGATGGCTACCTGGGCGACGAAATCGTTTTCGCCGCCGGCAAGACCGGGTCAATGTATACCGCGCCCGTTGTTCTGGCCAGAGTCCGGCAGCCGGGTCTGGAGAGTTTCCTTGAAAAGGCAAGCCACCGCATGAGTTCGAACCGATCGGAGCCTGCGGTCGTAGTGGTTCACAATCCGTCGTCAATTACCGCCGTACCGGGTCAGTCCCTGCTGGTCTACCTGGACAAGGATCTGCTGATCGCCAGTCCTGCGGCAGCCCAGCTGCAACAGGCGGTCGCCCGCGTAAAGCAAACGAGCAGCGGCACTTTCGCCACCTCGGCATTCCACGACCAGATTGCCCAGGCCTACCAGCAGGGGGCGGAATGGCTTTTTTGCGCCAACATGGAACAAATCGTCGTGGACAACGTACATGCTGAAGAAGACGGCCATCACCTGCCGCCGGGAATCGAAAACGTGCGCTATCTCACCATGCAGCATCGCGAAGTGGCCGGCAAATCCCAGAGCGAGGCGGCCTTGTCGTTCGCTTCCGAGCGGCAGGGAGTAGCCTCGTGGCTGGCAGCTCCGGCATCGATGCGGTCCCTGGATTTCGTTTCGCCCGAGGCCAGCATGGTGACGGCGGCGGTCATCAAGAATCCGAAAGACATCCTGACAGACCTTTTTGAGGCATTCGGATCCGGCGACTCGCACTTTGCTCAGGATTTGGCTGATTTCGAAAGCAAAAGCGGCGTACGCGTGCTGGACGACATTGCCGCGCCTCTCGGTGGCGAATTCACCATGGCCTTCGACGGGCCCGTGGTGCCGACGCCGCGCTGGAAGCTGATCTTCGAGGTGTACGATCCGGCGACGCTCGAGTCGACGATCGAGAAACTCGTGGACAGCTACAACCGGGAGAATCAGCAAGGCCATACCATGCAGTTGACAAAGCGCCAGGTGGGATCGGAAACCTACTACATCCTCCACAATCCAGACAACACGAATTCCGAGATTGATTATGCGTTTGTGGAAAACTACCTGATCGCGGCGCCGGATGTGGCCACGATCTCGCGGGCGATCCAGATCGAGCAATCGGGCTACAGCCTGCCCCGCTCGTCGACCTTCCAGTCGCTGTTGCCGCAGGATGGCTATACCAACTTTTCGGCAATCTTCTATCACAACATCGGGCCGGTGGTGGGCCCGATTGCGGACCAGCTGAAGTCCACGGGCGCGCTGACCGCGCAACAACAGCAGTCGATCAACCTTCTGAAGGCCAACTCCGCGCCGGGCTTGATTTATGCCTATGGTGAGAGCAACCGCATCGTGGTGGCGAGCAACACCGGATTTATGGGACTGGATCTAGCCACGCTGCTGACAATGGGACATAATGGGCCTTTTATGCCGCAGCTGATGCTGGGCCGCGAAGCCCCCGAACCAACCCAGGATACTCAGTGAGTACAACGGCACAAACCGGAGCAGCAGCCAGCGCGATTCGCGCGCAGCCGGCTGCTGCGCCGGCGCCGCTGGTCGAGTTGCAAACTCTGTCGGTACGGTTCGGGAACCGCGACATCCTCTATGGGCTTACCGCTTCGCTGGCGGGACGCGCGATCGGACTGCTGGGGCCGAACGGCGCCGGCAAATCGACACTCATCAATACCCTTCTCGGCTTCTACCCTCCTTACTCCGGTTCGGCGCGAGTCTTCGGCTACGACATCGCAAGCGAGACCAAGAAGATTCGCGGGCTGATCGGCTACATGCCGGAGAATGACGCCTTCATCTCCAAGATGACGGCGGTGTCTCTGGTTCAGATGATGGGAGAGTTGTCGGGCTTGCCAACCGGGGTCGCGCTGGAAAGGGCACACGAAGCTCTGTTCTACGTCGGACTGGCCGAGGCGCGCTACCGGCAGCTTGGAACTTACTCTCTCGGCATGAAGCAACTGGCCAAGCTGGCGCAGGCGATCGTTCACGGGCCGAAACTGCTGATTCTCGATGAGCCTACGAACGGACTCGATCCCTCGGCCCGGCAGCGCATGATCCGCATGATTCGCGAGATGCGCGACAGCGGACAGGTTCGCATCCTGCTCTGCTCGCATCTGCTGCGCGATGTGGAAGACACCTGCGATGAGGTCATGATCCTGAAACAGGGGCGAATCGTGCATTACTCCGATCTCGATGAGGAACGCAAGGCGAACAAGCGGTTCCTCGAAGTGGAGTTCTACGGTGCCAACGGCGACTTCAGCGAGGCCATCGAAGAACTGGGCTGCGAGTGTGCCATCCGGTCGAATCGCATGAAGATCATTCTGCCCGACGGGGTTGAAAGCCGCGACATTTTCAGGCTGGCGGCGGAGCGCGATGTGCGCATTCGCAAGCTGAATTTCCGGCGCGACACTCTCGAAGACATTTTCCTCAAAGCCATGGAGAGCTAGGATGCGGCGCTGCTTCCGGCAAAGACGGGGGGCAAATGGCGGTCTATAGACGCACCTACGCCTCCTACACCGGGGCGCTGACTCCGGCGTGGTCGCGCTGGCTGGTGCCGTTTCGCTATGCCCGGCGCAATCTGTTCCGCTCGAAGTTTCTGACGGCATTTTTTGTCGCATGCTTTTTCTATCCGGTGTTGTGCCTGGGGGGAATTTACCTTACCCACAATTTGTCGTTCCTCGAGCGGATCGGCGCGCGCGGCAATCTGCTGGTGATCGACAACAAATTCTTCTACTCCTTCACGGCTGTGCAGGGGTGGCTGGCTTTCATACTGACCGCATTCGCCGGACCCGGGCTGATTTCCGGCGATCTGGCCAACGGGGCGCTGCCTCTTTATTTCTGTCGTCCGTTCTCGCGCTCCGAGTACGTGCTGGGCAAAGCCTCCGTACTGGGAATTCTTATTTCGCAGATTACGCTGGTTCCGGGACTGGTTTTGTTCATCGTGCAGGCGACACTGGCAGGTCCGTCGTGGGCATGGAATCACCTCTGGATCGCAGGCAGCCTCATTCTCTCCTCCCTCGTCTGGATTGCGATCCTGTCTCTTCTCGCGATGGCGCTTTCGGCGTGGGTCAGGTGGAGGATTGTTGCCGGGGCACTGCTGCTCGCCACGCTGTTGTTCGGCATGGGGTTGGCGGAAGCGATTAACGCGGTGCTGCGCACCCATTATGGCCACTTCGTAAGTCTCGCTCACCTGATGAACGCCGTGTCGAAGACGCTGTTCCGGATGGATCTGGAGCCTGGCATCTCCGCGTCTGCTGCGGGTATCGCCATTCTCGCCTATTGCGGGATCTGTCTTGCGCTGCTCCTCAAGAAGGTACGCGCTTACGAGGTGATTCGATGAACGATCGCATCATTCTCGAAGATGTATCGAAATTCTACGGAGAGATCCTGGGCGTGAATCGGGTGAACCTTTCGATCCCGCCGGGAATTACCAGCCTTGTCGGACCCAACGGATCGGGCAAGACCACGCTGATGAATCTGATGACGGGACTCATTCGTCCCACGCGAGGCCGGGTGGAAGTTCTCGGGTATAAGACGAACGATCCGGAGAATTTGTTCAGAGTCGTCGGCTACAGCACACAATTCGACGCCTTCCCCAAGGGGCTTACCGGGTTCGAGTTCGTGTATTCCTACCTGCGGCTGGCGGGCATGGAGAAAAGCAGGGCGCAACAGCTTGCCATCCATGCGATTGAGCGGGTCCACCTGGCGGAAGCGGCGCATCGGGTGATCGCGGGCTACAGCAAGGGGATGCGCCAGCGCATCCGGCTGGCGCAGGCGCTGGCACATAATCCGACAGTACTGATTCTCGACGAACCGCTGAACGGGCTCGATCCGCTGGCCCGAGCGGAGATGATCGCGCTGTTTCGCTCGGCGGCCGCCGATGGCTGTTACGTCATCATTTCCAGCCACATTCTGTACGAAGTCGATGTGATTTCCGATCAGGTCGTTCTGATGAGCAACGGCTACGTCGTGGCCGAGGGCGCGATACAGAGTGTGCGCAACGAGATTTCCGAGCACCCCACCCAGATTCTGATCCGCTGCAGCCGACCGCGGGAACTGGCAGCCAAAGTGCTGGCCTCCAAACAGGCGAGCGAAATCTCCATCCACAAAGATGAACGCGGCCTCTTGCTGAAGACGCGCAATGCCGACGACTTTTATCTGGCGTTGAACCAGTTCGCCCTCAACGGGATCGAAATCGAATCCGTCACCCCGGCCGACGACGATGTGCTCTCGGTTTACGAATACCTGATCGGCAGCGAAGAGGTTGTGCGATGAAACGAATCTGGTGGGAGCAGGTCAGGGCCGTAATGCGGCTGGAGATCAAAAAAACCTTCTTCGCCACGCGCGGCCTCTGGATCTACTTCGTGGCCTTGGTACCGGTGGTGATTTTCACCGCCTACTCGATCGCCAATTCGATGCAGATACACAGGAGCGCGAGCCTTTCGCGGCGCCAGGAAAAGCGGCTGACGGACCAGGACCTCCAGGCAGTCAGAAAGGGTATGACCAGGGAGGAGGTGATTGGCCTGCTGGGAAAGCCGCCGCTGAAGTCTCATGGGACCGCACACCAGGGAGCGGGGGCGGAACGGCGGACCATTGTCCACGAGGAATACCACTACACCGACGGCGTGAACGATCTCTATGTGAGCCTGGTCGACGGCACGGTCGCCAACATTGTCATTTCGGAAGGATATGACATGGGACGCGACTCGGTCATGTTCGCCGGCATCTTTCAGTTTTTCTTTCTCCGGCTGGCGGTCTTTTTTGGCTGCCTGGGAATTTTCATGAACCTGTTTCGCGGCGAAGTTTTGGACCGCAGCCTGCACTTTTACTTTCTGTCGCCAATACGGCGCGAGGTCCTGGTGGCGGGAAAATTCCTGGCCGGGCTGATCGCAACATCGGTCATCTTTGTGACCAGCGAACTGCTGCAGAACGTCGCCTTCCTGTGGCATCTTTCCCCTGGCGCGCGCGATTTGTACCTTTATCACAATCATGGACTCTCTCATACCGCGATCTATCTCGGCATCACGATGCTGGCCTGCGTTGGGTACGGAGCCTTCTTTCTCGTGGCCGGAATGTTGTTCCGCAATCCCATCATTCCGACGCTGGTGATCTTGATCTGGGAATGGATCAATCCCTTCCTGCCCGCGGTGCTCCGGCAGATCAGCGTCATTTACTATCTGAAGGCGCTGTGTCCGGTGAATATTCCCACCCCACCCGGGATGCCGGCCCTGCCAGCCATGCTGATTTCCAACCCGGATCCGATTTCGGCACCCCTCGCGTTGACCGGCTTGCTGCTCGTAGCCTTGCTCGCACTGTACCTGTCGAGCCTCGAAGTGCGGCGGATGGAAATCAATTACACCACCGAGTAGCCGTCA